>Ga0181525_10003579_pt1 | contig 12201 bp, 10 predicted proteins | sample PEATcosm2014_Bin_48_FD_121100 | JGI IMG/M metagenome (GOLD analysis project Ga0181525, IMG submission 121100) | Peatland microbial communities from MTU Mesocosm Facility, Houghton, MI, USA - PEATcosm2014_Bin06_10_metaG | ecosystem: Environmental > Terrestrial > Soil > Wetlands > Peat | place... | reverse complement strand
GGCCACGCCGCTGCGGGCCAGCGCCTCGCCGGTCGAGCCGGCCCCGGTGACCAGCTGCAGCACCGGCACCGGCTCCCCGAAGACGCCCAGGGCCTCGCCGAACGACCTGACCAGCCAGTCCCCGGTCGCCGGAGTCAGCTCGGACGGCTTGAACACCACCGCGTTCCCCGCGGCCAGCGCGTACGCGATCGAGCCCACCGGGGTGAACACCGGGTAGTTCCACGGCCCGATCACGCCGACCACGCCAACCGGCTGGTACTCCACCGTCGAGGCCAGGTTCATGGCCAGCAGCCCGCTGCGCACCCGGCGCGGGCGCAGCACCCGCTTGGCATGCCGGGCGGCCCAGTCGATGTGGTGGACGGCGAGGATGATCTCCAGCTTCGCGTCGTCCAGCGGCTTGCCGGTCTCCTCGTGCATGAGCTCCGCGAGCCGCCCCATGTACCTGACCATGTGCGACTTCCACGCGAGCAGCCGGATCCGCCGCCCGGCCCAGCCGAGCCCGGCCCACCACACGGCCGCCTCGCGCGCGCTGGCCACGGCGGCGTCGACCTCACGATGCCCGTGCACCGGGAAGGTGGCCAGTACCTCGCCGGTCGCCGGGTTAATTGTTTCAAGCATCGGTGACCAGTAAAGCACTGCCTGCCGGCCCGCGGCTACGCTGGTCCTAAACCCGATGAGGGGACTGTATTGCCGCCACGCCCGTACGTGCTCCTGTCCTGCGCCACCTCGGCTGACGGCTACCTGGACGACGCGAGCCCGCGCCGCCTGATCCTGTCCGGACCCGCCGATCTGGCCCGCGTAGACGAGGTCCGCGCGAGCTGCGACGCCATCCTCGTCGGCGCCGAGACGATCAGGCGCGACAACCCCCGGCTCCTCGTCCGCGACCCGAGCCTGCAGGCCGCCCGCGCCGCCCGTGGCAAGCCCCCGCACCCCGCCAGGGTCACCCTGACCGCCACCGGCGACCTGGACCCGCGGGCGCACTTCTTCGCCCCCGGCGCCCCCCGCCTCGTCTACTGCGCCACCCCCGCCCTAGCCAAGGCCCGCGCCCGGCTAGGGGACGCCGCCGTACTAATCGACGCAGGTGACCCGCTCTCCCTAGAGTTCCTTCTCAATAATTTGGCCGAACGAACCGTGGCTCGCCTCCTGGCCGAAGGTGGCGCCAGCGTGTTGGCTCAGTTCCTGGCGGCCGACCTAGCCGGGGAACTGCACCTAGCCCTAGCCCCCTTCTTCGTAGCCGATCCCCGCGCCCCCCGGCTCAACCTCTCGCATCCGGGGCCCAATGGTCACACGAGCCCCATGACGCTCGCTGAGGCCCGCCGGCTCGACGGCGTGGTGCTGCTGCGGTATCTGCTCGGCCCCGGCGGCCCGGATCAGCGGTTCCTCCGCTGGGCGGTCGAGCTGTCCCGGCAGAGCCCGCCATCGCCGACCGCGTTCTCGGTCGGCGCGGTCATCGTCGCCGCGGACGGCGAGGTGCTGGCCACCGGGTTCTCCCGCGAGCAGCAGGACCACGATCACGCCGAGGAGGTCGCGCTCCGTAAGATCGGCCCCGACCCCCGGCTGCGCGGCGCGACCGTCTACAGCTCGCTGGTGCCCTGCGGCGCCCGCGCCTCGCGCCCGGTGACCTGCGTGCAGCACATCGTCGCGGCCGGCCTCCCCCGGGTCGTCTTCGCCTGGCGCGAGCCCCGCCTGTTCACCGACGGCGAGGGCGCGGAGCAACTCCGCGCGGCCGGCCTGACCGTCGTCGAGCTGCCCGAACTCGCCGACCGCGCCATGTCAGTCAACGCACACCTGATCCCGGAAACCACGGCGTGATCACACCCGAACTGCGCCGCACCAGGGTCGCGGTGCTCGCTCACTTCTTCGTGCTCGGCGCCGGCGGGGCGACCTGGGCCGCCCGCCTGCCCGCGATCAAGGCGTCGCTGCACCTGTCCGACGGCCGTCTCGGCCTGGCTCTGTTCGCCGTGCCCGCGGGCGCGGTGCTGACGCTGACCGTCAGCGGCCGCGTGACCGACGCGTTCGGCGCCGTGCGGGTGATGCGGATCGCCGGCCTGGCCGTGCCCGCGGCGCTGGTCCCCATCGGCCTGGCCGGCGACCTGCCGTGGCTGATGGTCGCCCTGGCCGCCTACGGCGCCATGGCCGGGCTGCTCGACGTCGCGATGAACGCCTGCGGCGCCCATCTGGAGGTCGCCTACGGGCGGCCGATCCTGTCCTCGCTGCACGCGGGCTACAGCATCGCCGGCCTGGCCGGCGCCGGGATCGGCGGGATATTCGCCTGGCAGGACATCGGCCCGCTGCCGACATTGATCACTGCGGCCTGCGCGCTGGTAGTGCTGGGCCTGCTGGCCGGGCCGAGGATCAAGATCCCGCCCGTACCTGATTCCCGGGCCGAGAGCCCCGGCGACGGACCACCCCACCCACCTCTTCCGCGCCCGGGGGGCTCCCGCCTCCCGTCCCCCCTGGCCCATCCCCTTTCACGGCGCCAGATCACGCAGACGATCTGGATCCTGGGCCTGCTTGCCCTGTGCGGCCAGCTCGGCGAGGGCTCGGCAGGCGACTGGAGCGCCGTCTACCTGCACGTCAACCTCGGCTCGCCGTCCGGCGTGGCGGCCGTCGGACTGGCCGCGTTCTCGGTCACGATGGCCGCGGGCCGGATGGTGGGCGACCGCCTGTCCGCCAGGTTCGGTCCGGTGGCGCTGGTGCGCGTCAGCGGGCTGCTGGCCGGCATCGGCCTGACCGCCGGCCTGCTGATCGGCAGCCCGGCCGCGGCCATCGCCGGCTTCGCGCTGCTCGGCGCGGGCCTGGCGGGCATCTTCCCGCAGATCGTCTCCGCGGCGGTCCGGCTGGATCCGGCCCGATCCGGCCGCAACATCGGCCGGATCGCCGCGATCGCCTACAGCGGCCTGCTCGGCGGCCCGGTCGTGATCGGCGCCGCCGCCTCCGGCATAGGCCTCCGCGACGCCCTCCTGATCCCCGCCGCCCTCGCCGTCCTAGTCGGCGTAGCCGCCAACGTTATGAACCCGCGGTAGGTCAGAACAGAGTGTTCTCGGGTTCGATGCCGCGCATGGCGTCGTAGTTGAGCGTCACGCAGCGGATGCCGCGGTCGGTGGCAAGCACCCGGGCCTGGGGCCTGATCTCCTGGGCGGCGAAGATGCCGTGCACCGGGGCGAGCAGCGGGTCCCTGTTCAGCAGCTCGAGATATCTGGTGAGCTGCTCCACGCCGTCGATCTCGCCACGGCGCTTTATCTCGACCGCCACGCTTTCGCCGACCGCGTCCCGGCACATCAGGTCGACCGGGCCGATCGGGGTGGGGTACTCGCGGCGGACCAGCCGCCAGCCGTCGCCGAGCAGGTCAAGCTGGACGGCGAGCAGTTCCTGCAGGTGGGCTTCCACACCGTCCTTGACCAGGCCGGGGTCGACGCCGAGGTCGACGGAGGTGTCGCTGATCACCTCGGTGATCGTGATCTGAAGCGTCTCGCCTGACTTGCCGGTGACCGACCACCGGCCGGGCTCCTCGGTGAGCCTGCACGGCGGCGACATCCAGTTGAGCGGCTTGTACGAGCCGCCGTCGCTGTGCACGAGCACCGAGCCGTCGGCCTTCACGATGAGCAGGCGCAGGGCGGAGGGGAGATGGGCGGTGAGCCTGCCGACGTAGTCGACGCTGCACCTCGCGATGACAAGCCGCACGTCGGGTAACTCTACTTGGATGCCAGCGGATGGGTGCCCGAGCTCACGTAAGCTGGGCAGGCGTGAGCCCGCGCCGGATCCGCCGTGAGCGCTCCGGCCCCCCGCCTCGTCCGCCCGGGCCCGAGCGCGTCGAATCCTGGCCAGACGGGGACTGGGTGGTCCGCCAGGTGCCGGGCGCCGGCACCGGCAAGGCGTACCGTTGTCCGGGGTGCGATCAGGAGATCGTGCCCGGCACGCCGCACGTCGTGGCCTGGCCCGAGGACGGGATCAACGTCGGCGTCGAGGAACGCAGGCACTGGCACACGGCCTGCTGGCAGCACCGGCTGCGCCGCGGCCCGAGCGGGCGCAAGAGAGGAGACCCGTGAGCGAGATCAGGGCCGCCACCGTGCTGCCCGCCAAGCGCACCCCGGTCACCCTGCTGACCTCCGACCGGCTGCGCCTGGTCGGGGAGCTGGCGGTGCCGGCCGACGGCGATCCCGTCGGCACGCTGATCTGCCTGCATCCGCTGCCCATCCAGGGCGGCATGATGGACAGCCACATTCTGCGCAAGGCGTCGTTCCGGCTGCCGGCGCTCGCCCAGCTGGCGGTGCTGCGGTTCAACACCCGCGGCGCCTCCTCCGAGCAGGGCACCAGCGAGGGGACGTTCGGCGACGGGGAGGGCGAGCGGTATGACGTCGACGCCGCGGTCCGCTACGCGGTCGACGCCGGCCTGCCCGCCCGCTGGCTGGTCGGCTGGTCGTTCGGCACCGAGCTGGCGCTGAAGTGGGGCCTGGACGATCCGGCCGCGATCGAGGGCGCGATCTTGCTGTCGCCCGCCCTGCACCGGGCCGGCGACGCCGACCTTGACCGCTGGGCCGCGTCGGGCAAGCCGCTGACCGCCCTGGTTCCCGAGCTCGACGACTACCTGCGCCCCGACGAGGCGCGGCGGCGGTTCGCGCGGGTGCCCGCGGCCGACGTGATCGCCGTCGACCGCGCCAAGCATCTGTGGATCGGCGAGCCCTACGTGCGCATCGTGCTGAACGAGATCGTCCGCCGGGTCAACCCGGCCGCGCTGGTCCCGCCTACGATGACGCTACCGACAGTTTGGGAGGAACCGTGACCGCGTTTGACCTGACCGGGAAGAAGGCGTTCGTCACCGGCGCGTCCCGCGGCATCGGCCGGGTGATCGCGGTCGCGCTCGCCGCCGCGGGCGCGGACGTGGCCATCGCGGCGCGCAGCCGGGAGGGTCTGGCCTCCACCGCGCGCGAGGTGACCGCGGTGGGCCGCAAGGCCTTCGTCTTCCCGCTCGACGTGACCCGGCAGGAGGATGTCGCCGTCGCCGTCACCGAGGCGATCAAGATGCTCGGCCACCTGGACATCGTGTTCAACAACGCCGGCGGCTCGAACTTCATGGTGCCGTTCCTCGACATGCGGATCTCGGGCTGGGAGAAGGTCCTGCGGCTCAACCTGGACTCGACCGTCTACGTCTGCCAGGCGGTCGGCCCGCACCTGCGCGAGCGCGGCAGCGGCTCGGTCATCAACGTAGCCTCGGTGGCCGGGCTGGCGGCGGCGCCCGGCCTCGTCCCGTACGGCGCGTCCAAGGCCGCCGTGGTCTCGCTCACCCGGACGCTCGCGGTCGAATGGGCGCCGCTCGGGATCCGGGTCAACGCCCTGTGCCCGGGCTGGACCGCCACCGACCTGAACAAGAACCTGTGGGACGGGCCGGACGGCGGCGAGGCCACGGTGGCCAACGTGCCGATGCGCCGCTGGGCGCGGCCCGAGGAGATGGCAGGCCCTGCCGTGTTCCTCGCCAGCGACGCCTCGTCCTACATGACGGGCCAGGTCCTGGTGGTAGACGGCGGCCAGCTGGCCAGCGCCTGAGTCCTAGCCTGGGCCGGGCGTCATGGTCACGACCACCACCGAGCCACGGGCGCCGGGCTGGCGGGTGCCGGGCCGGCAGGCGCCGCGGCAGCGGCCGCCGTGCCCGGTTGCCGGGGGAGGGCGCCCGGAGGCACCGCGGCCCAGGCCGGAGGCGTCTTCATCGGCAGGGTCGGCGCGTTGGCTTCCTCGTCGGCCAGGTAGTCCTCCGCCGGGAGCAGCCGGATGCCCGGCTTGACCGGGACGACGCCGGGCAGGTCGAACCGCGCGTGCTTGGTCAGCACGTCGGTGCCCTGGATGCCCAGCGTGGCGGTCACGTCGCAGTGCCCGGCGTGGACGGCGACGAGCCGTCCGGCCTTGACCCCGGCGACCAGCGCGCCGATGTCGAACTCGACGGACAGGCTGACCTGGATCGTCGTCACCTGCCGCCCGTCCACCAGGACCGCCACCGATGGCTGCTGGGTGGTGGTGACCTGATGGTCGACCAGGTCGACGAGCTCGGTGCTGGCCGGCGCGGCCAGGGTGCGCCGGGCGGCGGCGGCCAGATCGCGGTGCGTGCGCCAGCCGGCCACCAGCATGCCGATCAGGTCACCGTCCAGGAGCCCGGCGGCCGCACCGGCCGCCTCGAGGACGGCGGCCTCCCGGGTCGGCCTCGGCAGGCGCCGCAGCGCCTGATCGGCATGCGCGGACATGATCTGCCTGGCCAGTTCCTCCTGGCTAGCGGCTCCGGGCCCGAACAGCAGGTCCGTGGCCGTAGCGGGGGCAAACGCGTCGACCGTGGTCATGGCCGGCCCTCCTTTATCGTGGTGATGGCCGTGCTGGCCTGCGGCTCGAGCCGCACGGTGAGTGTCGGCCTGCGTCCGGTGTCGCGGACCGCCAGCGTCGGCGGCGGCCCCGCGTGCGGCACGGCCCGGACGCTCGCCCCGGCCGTCACCTGCCCGCCCCTGCGGAGCAGGTGAGCCGCCAGCGCCCCGGCCGCGACCGCGACGACGGCGGCGAGCCCGATCAGCAGGTACCACAGGTCCGCCGACGAGGGCGGCCCGGAAGGCGTGACGATGCCGGCCGGGATCACGGTCACCGACGCGGGCTGGGCCAGCGCGGCCAGCCGCACGGTGCCGTCCGGTCGCTGCGAGGTGACGAAGGTGGACGTGCCCGGCTGCCGGGGAGCGATGCCTGCCGCATACGTAATGGTCAGCTGCTGCCCGGCGGCCAGGGCGACGCCGGTGACCGTGATGAGCCGGCCGGCTGCCGATATCGCGCCCTCGCTCGAGCTGACATAACCGGCCTGCCCCCGCGTGCGCGACGGGGCCGTCCACTCTGCGGGCACCTGGACCGTCACCTCCCCGGAAGCCGCCAGGCCGCCGTCGGGCGCGGTGTAGGTGAAGGTCAGCGTCCTCGCCCGCCCGGCTACCGCCTGCCTGGGGCTGACCGCGATCGTCCCCGCGCCGCCCGGCGGACTGACGAAGGCTTTCCTCACCGTGACCGTCAGCGGACCGGACAGCGGCTGGAGCGTCCCGCCCTGGGAGGACTGTTCCTCGGCGGTGAACGGGTAGGGCTGCAAGATCGCGGGGGCCTGGACCGGGCCGTAGGAGAGGGTGACCGTCTGCCCGGGCGCGAGGTTGCCGGCCGGCGCGGTAATGGTCGAGCCGGAGATCGACGCCACCCCGCCGCCGGTCCACCCGACGTTGCCGCCAGACGGCCAGCCGTCCGGCACCTGCAGCTCGACCAGCCCGCCCGCCTGGGTCCCGCAGACGCCTGCCGTGTAGCTGAACATCAGCGTGCGCAGCTGGGAAGCGGTCACCTGCTGCGGCGACACGGCAATGCTCCCCGTGCCGTCCGGGCAGTTCACGGCCACCGGGAGGGCCGGCAGCAGCACGGGCGTCGGCGTCGACGAGTCCTCCTCGGTGGCGTTGAAGGTCGAGGTTCCCGCCGTGGCCGGCGGCGTGGCCATCGTGTAATCGACGGTGAGCATCCGCCCCCAGTCGCTGTCACGGTAGATGTTGGTGACGGTGATCGTCATCGCCGCGGGGTCGACGGTCAGCCCGCACTGTCGCGCGGAGAGGATCAGCTGGGGGCAGCTGACCGTGGTGTAGCCGTCTCCCGCCCTCTGGCTGGGCGGCGTCCAGCCCGGCGGCACCGTGATCGTGAGCGTGCCGTCCTGGACGAGGTTGGCCGTGTAGGTGAAGGCAAGCGTCGTCATGGGATCGGAGGCGGTTACCGAGGTGGGGTAGACCGTAAGCGTCGGCGGGCCGACCGCGGCGGGCCGGTCCGCCGCGGCCAGCGACATCGGCGCCGCCGCCGTGCCCGCCGCGGAACCTGCGGGCCAGCCGAGGACCAGCATGGCGGCGCCGATCCCGAGCCACTCAAGCGCCCGCCGCCGGGCGGGCCGCGATGACCGATACATGCCTGTCTCCCTCCGCTTACGCAGAGGGCAGGCCGACGCCGCTGATACAGCCCGGAAAAGGAAACGGGGACAAACGGCAGAGCTACTCCGGGGCGAGCCAGAGCACGCCGAGCGGCGGGAGGGCGATCGTGGCCGAGGCGGGCCTGCCGTGCCAGGGCTCGGCCACGGCCTCGACCCCGCCCAGGTTGCCGACGCCGCTGCCGCCGTAGATCTCCGCGTCGGTGTTGAGGACCTCCCGCCAGCGGCCCGCCTGGGGCAGGCCGACCCGGTACTTCAGGTGCGGCGTCGCCGAGAAGTTGGCGATGCAGGCCAAGGTGCCGACCTCACCCGAGGCACCAGGCGAGGACCCGAAGCGCAGGAAGGACAGCACGTTGCCCTGGGCGTCGTTGGCGTCGATCCAGCTGAAGCCCTCGGGCTCCGTGTCGAGCTGCCACAGCGCGGGGGAGCGGCGGTAGATCGCGTTCAGGTCCTTCGACAGCCGCTGCACGCCGCGGTGGACGTCGAACTGCAGCACCCACCAGTCCAGCCCGTTGTCCGCCGACCACTCGCTGACCTGGCCGAACTCCGACCCCATGAACAGCAGCTGCTTGCCGGGGTGGGCCCACATGTAGGCGAGCAGGCTGCGCAGGCCGGCGAACCGGCGCCACTCGTCGCCGGGCATCTTGCCGACCAGCGAGCCCTTCCCGTGCACCACCTCGTCGTGCGACATCGGCAGGATGAAGTTCTCCGAGAACGCGTAGATCAGCGAGAACGTGATCTCGTTGTGGTGGTACTGCCGGTAGATCGGGTCCTGGCTCAGGTAGGCGAGCGTGTCGTGCATCCAGCCCATGTTCCACTTGAAGCCGAACCCGAGCCCGCCCAGGTATACCGGCCTGCTGACCCCCGGCCAGGCGGTGGATTCCTCGGCGATCGTCACGATGCCGGGCACCCGCTTGTAGCAGGTGGCGTTGACCTCCTGCAGGAACGCGACGGCGTCCAGGTTCTCCCGGCCGCCGTACTGGTTCGGGGTCCACTCGCCGTCCTTACGCGAGTAGTCCAGGTACAGCATGGAGGCGACCGCGTCCACGCGCAGGCCGTCGATGTGGAACTCCTCCAGCCAGTAGACGGAGTTGGCGACCAGGAAGTTGCGCACCTCGTTGCGGCCGAAGTTGAAGATGAGCGTGCCCCAGTCCGGCTGGGTGCCGCGCCGCGGATCCGCGTGCTCGTACAGCGGGGTGCCGTCGAACTGCGCGAGTGCCCACTCGTCCCTGGGGAAGTGCGCGGGCACCCAGTCGAGCAGCACGCCGATGCCGGCCGCGTGCAGCGCGTCGACCAGGTGGCGGAAGTCGTCCGGGCTGCCGAACCGCGAGGTGGGCGCGTAGTACGAGGTGACCTGGTAGCCCCACGAGCCGCCGAACGGGTGCTCGGCGACCGGCAGGAACTCCACGTGCGTGTAGCCGAGGTCGGTGACGTACTCGACCAGCTCAACCGCCAGCTCCTGGTAGGAGAGCCCGGGCCGCCACGAGCCCAGGTGCACCTCGTAGATGCTCATCGGCTCGTGCACGGCTACCTTCGTAGCCCGCTCGGCCAGCCAGGACGCGTCCTGCCACGCGTACCGTGAGGTGTACACCACCGACGCGGTGGCGGGCGGCTTCTCGGTCGCGGCCGCCAGCGGGTCGGCCTTCTCCCGCCAGACGCCGTCCCGGCCGCAGATCGCGTACTTGTACCTGGCGCCGTCGCCCACGCCGGGGATGAACAGCTCCCACACCCCGGACCCGCCGAGCGAGCGCATCGGGTACGCGCGGCCGTCCCAGTAGTTGAAGTCGCCGGTGACCCGGACGCCATGGGCGTTCGGCGCCCAGACGGCGAACGACGTCCCGGTGGCCTGGCCGAACTCCCTGACGTGCGCGCCGAGCACCCGCCAGAGCTCCTCGTGCCTGCCCTCGCCGATCAGGTGCAGGTCGAACTCGCCGAGCGTGGGCAGGTAGCGGTACGGGTCGTCGGCCAGGGTCTCGCCCTCGTGCGCGCCCGAGTAGGAGGTGGCGATCCGGTAGTCAGGTACCTTCTCCTCCGGCAGCGTGACGGTGAAGACGCCCTGGTGCAGGTGCGTCATGGGCACCCGGCGGCCGTCGTCGAGCACCAGCGTGACCGACCTGGCCATCGGGCGCAGCACCCGCACGATGACCCCGTCGGGCCCGGGATGGGCGCCGAGCACGGAGTGCGGGTCGTGGTGCTGTCCTGCGATTACCCGGTCGATCTCACCCAGGCTGATTTCGTTATCTGGCATGACCTACCACTCGGCGAGGGAATCCAGCGGGATGGACAGCCAGGAGGGCCGGTTCCTGGCTTCGTATATGACCTCGTAGACCGCCTTGTCCAGGACCAGCGCCCGGAGCAGCACCGAGTTCTGTTCCGGGTCGATGCCGCCGGCGGCGGCGTAGCCCGCGCAGAACGCGTCGCTGTTGCGCTTGACCCAGTCCGTGGCCGCTGCGGCGAGGCTGTCTCGTTCCGGGTGGGAGACTAGCTGGTGCCTGGCCGCGTATTCAAACGAGCGGAGCATGCCCGCCACGTCCCGCAGCGGCGAGGACCGGGCCCGGCGCTGCGCCAGCGGGCTGGCCGGCTCGCCCTCGAAGTCCAGCACGATCCAGCCGGTCTGGGTCCGCATCACCTGGCCCAGGTGGTAGTCGCCGTGCACCCGCTGGGCGGGCACCGGGTCGAGGATCTTGGCGAGGTTGGAGTAGGCGGTGCCGATCATGTCCGCGTGCCTGCCGAGCTCGGGTACCGCCGCGATGGCCATGTCCAGCCGCCGGTACATCTGCTCGGCCACCTCGCGCAGCGCCTCCGGCTCGAGCTCGGAGAGCCCGAACGCGTCGGCCAGGTCCGCGTGCACCCGCGCGGTCGCCACGCCGAGCCGCTCGGCCTCGCCGGCGAAGTCGCCGCCTGCCTCGGACGCCGGCGCGCCCCGGCTGGCGTACAGGTCACGCACGCTGGTCGCGGCCAGCACCCAGCCGTCGGAGGCGGCGCGCAGGTAGCGGGACATGATCGCGAGCACGGTCGCCGCGCCGTCGATCTTCGTCTCGATCCAGCCGTAAGGATCCGCCACGTGGGTCGAGCCGAGTTCGGCCAGCGCCGCGGTCACCTCGAGGTCCGGGTTGGGTCCCGGCGCGACCCTGCGGAACACCTTGAAGATGGCGGCCTCGCCGAACACCAGGCTGGTGTTGCTCTGCTCCGCGGTGAGCACCAGGCTGTCCAGGCCGCCATCGCCTGCGGCCCCGGAGCCCTCCGCGGCGGCCGGGTCGGCCCAGCCGAGGTCGGCGCCGGGCACCCGGCAGAAGCGCAGCGTGCCCACGGTCCGCTCGGCCGCGATCGCGTCGAGCAGCGTCCTGGTCAGGTCGCTGTCGTGCAGGCCGTCGTAGATCGCCATGCCGTCGTACGCACCGATGCGCGCGTGCCGCAGCCGGGCCGGCAGCCGGGCGCGCATGCCGACGAAGAGCTGGTAGCAGTCGGACGTGGCGCCGTGCGACACGGTGACGATCAGGTGCCGCAGGCCCGGGTCGCCCGCCACGACCTCGGTGTCGGCAACGACCGCGAGGTCATGGACGGTTCGCCCCTTGCCCGCGAACCATCGCTGCTTGACCAGCCATGTTGCCAGTACGTCTTCGAAAGTCATTCCCCTGACCTACCCCATCCCCCTCGTCGCATTCGGCAAACACGCCCGGGTGGGTTGCATAGCAGATATTTCAGGACATTGACCACGCTGTCCAGTGCGGGAAGGGGTAAACCCGCGCCCGGGAAAAACGCTACGCAGAGGCGGGCCGCGCAGGCCGCTCCGTAGCGGACCGTTCCTCCCGGGCGGCGGGCAGCTGGAACCAGTAGAACCCGTGTCCGGGCAGCGTCAGCAGGTAAGAAAGCTCCCCGATCCTGGGGAACACCACCCCGCCGACGCACTCCACCGGCGAGACGCCGATGAACCTGCGCAGGTCGAGCTCGACCGGCTGCGGGAACCTCGACAGGTTGTTGACGCACAGGATGCGGTCCGAGCCGTCGCTGTCCGGCTCCTCGGAAGAGTGCAGCCGGACGAAGGCGAGCACGCTGGGGTTGGAGGAGGTCAGCTCCTCGTACCTGCCGGTGCCGAACACCGGGTGGCGCTTGCGGATCTCGATCATCCGCCGGGTCCACTGGAGCAGCGAGGCGGCGTTGCGCTGCTGGGCCTCGACGTTGAGCGCCTGGTAGCCGTAGATCGCGTCCATGACGGGCGGCAGGTACAGCCGCTGCGG
>Ga0181525_10003578_pt1 | contig 12202 bp, 8 predicted proteins | sample PEATcosm2014_Bin_48_FD_121100 | JGI IMG/M metagenome (GOLD analysis project Ga0181525, IMG submission 121100) | Peatland microbial communities from MTU Mesocosm Facility, Houghton, MI, USA - PEATcosm2014_Bin06_10_metaG | ecosystem: Environmental > Terrestrial > Soil > Wetlands > Peat | place... | reverse complement strand
GCGATTTATTCATCAATTGCCGCCCTTCCACTCGATCAGGTCGATCCGGGCCTTGACGCTGAGCGTCGAGTTGCCGAAAAGATATTGCGGCCCCTTGACGGGGGGGGCGGTTGAGGCCACCTCGCCCGGAGAGGTGTCGATCACTGAATTAGGCGGCGGGCCGGCCAGCGCGGCCAGCGAGTCGATCCTCGGCGAGTTGGGGCTGGAATTGGTGATCGTCAGGGTGCGGACCACAAAAATGTAGGGCGATTGGATGAGACTATCGATGACCGTGCGCATATTTTCGGAGGTCGTTTCAAAGTCGACTTCAAAGGGATAGGCGGTGTAGGCATTGCCGGGCGCAGTGACGGAGTAACCTTCCAGGTTTTCCGCGTCCGGCGGTGCGTTGAATCCGCCGTTTGAGCGGGGATCTTCTTCATAGGTGCGGCGGATCGCCTTGATGCCTTTGACCGGCGCGTTGATCAGAATGTTGGCAATGGCGTCGATGCCCAGGAGCTGCTTGCTCAGAACGGGCGTTTGCTCGTCGCTGGGGCTTTGGCTGAGGTAGCGGGAAAAACCAAAATAAAAATTGGGCGGAAGCGACACGGCGCGGGTTTTGGCGGTTGCGGTCAAGCGCTGCACCTCGGCATCCAGATCGTGCTTCCAGGCGACGGGGTCCTCCTTGTCAATGGTGGTGAGCTTGTTGTCTTTCGGCAGGAGCTTGGTTTTGATCAGGGGATCGAGCTGGGCATGGATTTGGTCGATGTCGGTCTGCAAGATCTTCAGGTTGGCCGGGCTGACGACAACGTGGTATTTGGGGTTGCTCGCGTTTTTGTCGAAATCGGTCTTGGCGGACGAACAGGCATCCTGCGCAGTCTGCAGCGCGCCCGAAAGATACCACCAGGCACCGACACCCATCAGCGTCAGGACGACGAAGGCGATGATGAAGCCCAGGTCGAATCGTGAAATCGAAATTTTGAATTTTTTCATTATCTGCCCCCCTCGGGCTTGAGGATGATCGGCTTCTTCAGCTTGAGGTGCATCGAGAAGCTTTGCGCGAACGAATTCGGGTCGGTCTCCGAGGTCGTGAACGAAATCAGCGTCTCGGTGATGTTATTTTTATCGATGTCGAAAAGAGGCAGATCGGCCAGCGCGTTGACAAAATCGCGCAACTTGCCCGGATCGACCACCTGCGTCCTGGGATTACTGTGATAAAGCCCGTTGATGATCAGCATGTCGACTTCGCCGGACAACTCATTCTCTCCGTTGTCCTGGCGCGGGGCCATTCCGCCGCCACGTGTAGGGTTGGACACCGGGGTGAGATCGGTGATCCAAACCCCGGGGGGAATGTTCTCATTGAGGGCGGCGAGGACCTGGCCCCAGGCGTCGCGCTGGCCGCCCAGGCTCGCGACGGAATCGAGCGTCTGCTGGAGCGCGTCCTCGTCCTTGGCGAGCTTGGTAATCTTGGGTGCCAGCGGCCTTAAACTCTCGGATTGGCCGGTCAAGGTTGCCGTCTCGGCGTTGACCACCGTCAACTGCTGGTAGTAGTAGAGGGCGATGCAGACCATGAGCAGCGCCCAGGCCACGAGCGCGCCGACGTAGTAGGGTCGCTTGCGCCGTTTATCCTTGCGGGCCATCAGGCTCGGGGCGTCGAGGGTGACCTCGGCCGGGCAGCTTCCCGTCTCGCGCAGCGCCAGGCCGACCAGCTCCGCCGTGAAGCAGCTATTTTGCTGAAGGTACGACGTATTGAGCGCCTGCCCCAGGTTGACGTTGCGCAACGGGTTGAAGTAGACGACCGGCAGGCTGAGTTTGTCCCCGATGAAAAGGTCCATGTAAGGCAACTGGGAACTGCCCCCGGTGAGGAAGACCCGCTTCGGCGGCGCGCCATTGAGCGTCGTGCGGTAGTAGGCGATGGAGCGGTTGATATCGACGTGCAGCCGGGTCAGGGTCGAGCGGATGAGTTTCGAGATGCGCGCGGCATCGACGTCATCCGGATCGGCGTATACGCCGCCGAGGGAGACGAAGCCCTTGCCCTTTTTCAACGTTTCCGCCGCGATGAACGGCTCCTGCATTTCATTGCAGATGCTTTGGGAAATTTGATTTCCGGCAATGGGGATGTTGCGAATCCAAAAGCTGTTTTTTTCGACAAAGACCAGGTTGGTCGAGCGGGCGCCCATGTCGATGATGAGGGAGCACTCATCGGTTTGGAGTTCGCTGTAGCGGAAGGCATTGAGCAGCGCAAAGGGGGCGACATCGACCTGCTTGACCTTGACCCCGACCTGCTCGACCGCGGTGACTTCGGCCTCCAGCACTTCCTTCTTGATCGCGACAATGACCGCCTCGGCTTCGCTGGAACCCGCCGTGCGCGCGGGCATCATCTGGTAATCCCAGGTCACTTCCTCGATGGGGAACGGCACATTTTGTTGCGCCTCAAACTTGACCACCTGCTCCACCTGCCCGGGATCAACCGGGGGAAGCTTGACGAAGCGCATGAACACGCTTTGCCCCGAAATCGAAAGCAGGACCTCGCGCCCCTTGATTTTATGTTCGCTGAAAAGCTTCGCCAGCGTCGGGGTGATGAACTTGCCCCGCTCTTCCTCCTTGTTGGGATCAAGCCCCAACTCGGCCACGCCAAAGCGCAGCAGGGTGAGTGCTCCGCCACGGCTGACGCCAAATTCCGCGAATTTGAGCGTGCTGGTGCCAATATCGATGGTGATGACTTTTTGGGCGGCAGCCATGGGTGGAAATTTCCGATTTTACAGATTACAGATGAGTGAGCCGGATGAGGTTTCTCGCGCCATCGACCGGCTATTGGGCTGTCGTTGGCAGCTTGATTGCCGGGTAACGGTCCGGGTCAACGATGATAAACGGGGATTGGTCCTGCCGATAAACAAGGCCGGTGATCGGCACCAGCGGCTGAAACCAATTCGGATCCTGCTCCTTGTTCTTGTCTATCTTGTCCATTAAAGTGCCGCCGACATAGGCTTCCATGTGGATATCAAATTTGCGGTCGAAATCCGTGACGCCATGTTCGCCGCTGTAACGTCCCAGCGTCGAGGGATGGACGTAGAAGACCCCGTAGATGTCGCTGCCTGCGGGAACATTGATGTAGGTCACCGATCCGGTGAGAGCCACGGCGACGCCTTTGCCCGGTACCGGCGCATTGGTCGCGAGCAGGTCGCGGCCTTCGATCCACACCTTGAATTCGACGGAGTCGAGATATTTCGTCTTCAACGCGGCGGTGGTGCCGTAGTGAAATTCAACTTTGAGCCATTGGTTGGTCACATCGCTGGGGTCAGGCGGCGTATCCGAGGACGTGGCATTACCGCTGGTCGCCACCGCCGACATTCCGGAAAGGTTGGGCGAAGTGACAAACGTTGTCGTGATGGCGTCCTGGTTCGCAAATGCGACGGGCGAAATCAGATTGCCCTTGGCGTCTTTGAGCTGGCCAAAGGCCGCCGGAGCGGTGAGCAAACCGAGCAGAAATAGGACAGAAAAGCTCCGCCAAAGTAACAATGCACGAAATGACATACTCGTATGTAGTTTCAATCCCTATCTCAGGTCAAACATTTTACGCAGATTATGTGCAATCTTTTCACTTTTTTGAGTGAAATTTGCCCTTTTTTCATCCGCAGCGCCTTGTGGTTAGCAGGGCGGTCACCCGGCGACAATCTCCAAAACCACCAATTCCAGGGCGCGGCGCTTGTCGCTTTCACCGGTGAGCATTTCTTTTTGCGCCTGATAAATCAGCGCCAGTGACTGAAACCAGAATCGCGCCGGTCGATGCTGGCTGCGCTGGGCCGCCTGTCCGAGCGCATAGGTGCTGATCGGTTCGCCGCTTTTTTTGCGCGGAAGGTAAGCCTCGCCCTCGGGCGAAACCTCCGCCGACGCGAACGAGCCGCGATTGAGCCGCAGCATTTTGTTCTCCCGCAGGACCGCCGCCAGCGCCGCGAGGCGAACCTGCCCGGCCAGCAAAATCAGGATGCCCACTTCCGATTCATCCTGCGCCAGCAGGGCCGAGAGCTGCGCCAGCGCCGGCTTCGCCTCCCCGCTCAGGACCGCGTGGCAGAAATCCCAGATCAGCACCTCGCGGCTGCCGCTGATGACCCGGTTGACTTCGTCCCGCGACAGTTCCGCGCTCCCCTCCCCGGCAAAGCAGGCGAGCTTTTCCAACTCCTGCGACCAGGCGCTGGTGTCGATGCCCGTAGCTTGGAAAAAGCGTTCCGCCGCGCCGGGCCCGGGCCGGATGCCGGCGGCTTTCATGCGGCGCTCGATCTGGAATATAATTTCGTCCTCGCTGGTTTTGCGCAGATCGGGCAGGTCGAAATACTTGGCCTGCGCGAGCTTGAGCAGGGCCTTGCTGAACGCGCGGCCCTTGTGGATGCCGAGCGCGCTGATCAAGAGTGTGACCGATGTCCCGTCCACCCGCGCCAGGTCGGACTGGAGCGATTCGAGCGCCTCCTTCACCGACGCATGACGCCCCACGCCGGTCTCGTCAAAAAAATTGACCGCCTTCCACCAGACCAGTTTGCCGCCGCCAAAAAACGGCAGCGTCAGGATCGCCTCGCGCACTTTCGCCATCGACTGCACGGCATCATCGACCGTGAGGGCACGGCCATCGATGGTCTCCAGGTTCATCGCGTCCTCCGGGGCCAGCTTCGCGGCAAGATCGGCGGCGGCCTTCTTGACGGCGTCCTCGTCCGAGCCGCAAAGAAAATGGATCGGGACGGTTTTCGTGTTGGGTGATGACGCGGCCATGAGATTACTTTATAGTCCGACTATGGAACATCTCTGGGCGCCCTGGCGCAATCTTTACGTGAAAGATAGCCAAAAAAATCAGGGCGATATTTTCGCCGAGATCGCCCAGGGCTCCGAGGACGAGGCCCATTACGTCCTCGCGCGCGGCAAGAGCTGCTTCGCCCTCCTCAACCTCTATCCTTATAACACCGCGCACCTGATGGTCATCCCCTATCGCGCGACCGGCGACCTGGACGACCTGGGCGACGACGAGCTGCTCGAACTGATGACGATGCTCAAGCGCATGAAGGCGGCGGTGACGGCGGCATTTAATCCGCAGGGATTCAACGTCGGCATCAACCTCGGCGCGGCGGCGGGCGCGGGCATCGACCAGCATCTCCACATCCATCTCGTCCCGCGCTGGCGCGGCGACTGCAACTTCATGACCACCACCGCCGAAACGCGCGTCCACCCGACCGACCTCGCCACCGTCTATGCATCGCTACGCAAGCAGCTTTAAGACTTCCGAATTTTGACGGAATTAACGGAATTTTTGCCAAATTTACGGAATATTGTTTCTATAAAAGACAGATTCGATTTTTTCATTTTTCGTTAATTTGGTCCTAATTCCGTTAATTCCGTCAAAATTCCCCAAAGTCTTTATGCGCATTGCCCTTCTCCAACTCAACGCCACCATCGGCGCGTTCGACCAGAATCGCGCGCGGCTGGAGGAAGCTTATCGCGAAGTCGTCGCCCAGGGCGCGGAACTCGTCCTCGCCCCGGAGCTTTTTCTCTGCGGCTACCCTCCCCGCGATCTTTTGTTGCGCGACGATTTCGTTCAACGCGGCCTCGATTGCCTTGAGACTCTGACAAAATCCATCGGCGCCGTTCCGCTCATCACCGGCTACGTCGACCGCAATCCAACCCGCCCCGGACGCGCCCTGCGCAACGCCGCCGCCGTGATCCAAAACGGCAAGACCATCCAGCGCGTGATGAAGTCGCTCCTGCCGACCTACGATGTCTTCGACGAGGACCGCTATTTCGAGCCGGCGGAGAAAGTTTTCCCGCTCGAAATCAAGGGCCGCAAAATCGCCGTAACCATTTGCGAGGACATCTGGAACGACGCCGATTTCTGGCCCGAACGCCGCTACCGCTGCGACCCCGTCCGCGAGCTGCTCGACGCGGGCGCGAAGCTGATCGTGAATATCTCCGCCTCGCCCTGGCAGCGCGGCAAGGAGGCGACGCGCCTCGCGATGCTGCAGCGGGTCGCGCGCGATGAAAGCGTGCCGCTCGTGCAAGTCAACCTGGTCGGCGCGAACGACGAATTGATTTTCGACGGCCACAGCGTCGCGCTCAACGCGCAGGGCGAGGTGCTGGCCCTCGGCGCGAGCTTTGCCGAGGAAATTCTCGTCGTCGATACGGAGGCCGCGCCTCCCGTCCCCGCCCTCGCCCTCCCCATCAACCAGGAGGAACAACTCTTCCGCGCGCTCGTGCTCGGCGTGCGCGACTACGTCGGCAAGTGCGGTTTCAAATCGGTCGTGCTCGGCTTGTCCGGCGGCATCGATTCAGCGCTCGTGGCCGTGATCGCCGCCGAGGCGCTCGGCGCGGAAAAAGTCTGGGGCGTCTCGCTCCCGTCGCGCTATTCGAGCGAAGGCAGCCTGGGCGACGCCGCGCAGCTCGCGAAGAAACTCGGCATCCGCTACGACGTGCTGCCCATCGCCGAACCGGTGGTCGAGGTCGAAAAAACGCTCGAGGGCGTCTTCGCGGGACGCACGCCCGACGCCACCGAGGAAAACATCCAGTCGCGGCTGCGCGGGCTGCTGCTCATGGCGCTCTCGAACAAATTCGGGCCGCTCGTCCTCACCACCGGCAACAAGTCGGAACTGGCCGTCGGCTATTGCACGCTCTACGGCGACATGTGCGGCGCGCTGGCCGTGATCGCCGATGTCCTCAAAACCGAAATTTACGCGCTCGCGCGCTGGATCAACCGCGATGAGGAGATCATTCCGTGGAACACGATTGAGAAGCCGCCGAGCGCCGAGCTGCGTCCCGGCCAGACCGACCAGGACAGCCTGCCGCCCTACGATTTGCTCGACCGCATCCTGCATCACTACGTCGTCAATGACGCCGATCCGAAGATGCTCGTCAGCGAGGAAATTCCCATCGAGACCGTGCGCGACGTGCTCAACAAAATCGTCCTCAGCGAATACAAGCGCCGCCAGGCCGCGCCGGGCCTCAAGGTCTCCCCGCGCGCCTTCGGCATGGGCCGCCGCGTCCCCATCGCGCAGGGGTTTAGGGGGTGAGAGAGGCAGTTTCGCACAGAGGAATGAAGAGGGCTGAAGAGGAATGCAGTTTTAGGGGCGGTCTATGACCGTCGCAGGAATAATTTTTATGTTGAAAACACTTTCGATTTTCCTTTTCTTTCTGCCTTGTCTGGCTGCTGCCGAAGATCTTGACCCCGTTTGGGAATCAGTTGCGTCACCCAACGGTCTTTTTGAAATTTATCGTCTTCCGGACAACATGGCCGAAAACGTCAATGGGAAGGTCGTTGGCTATGGAACGAAGCTGTTCCTCCGCAAGCGCGGCGATAGTGGCCAAGGAATCTTGCTGCGGGAAAATGGCCGTTGGATGGGAGCACTTTGGTCCCCTGACTCGGGTTTGTTCGCAATTGAGGATTACTGGGACAGCCACTCATCCCGAATCTTTGTATTCAAGGTGGCGCTCTCGACGAAGGGCAGAGTTTCGTCGCGCCTCGTGTTTCGCTCCCCCGAAAATGCGTATGGTCTCAGATGGCTAATCGAAGGCTGGGAGCCGGGCAATGACCTTTTACACCTTCGGATGGTACAAGAGGTTCCAGCATCGTGGAAGAACCACAAGCCAGTAGAATACCTGACCTTTAAGATTCAGTCATGAATTCGGCCAGCGACGGTCATAGACCACCACAACTGCATTTCTCTTCGGACCTCTTTAGTCCTCCGCGCGAAACCGGCAGTATACCGACCGGTAGGTAACTTTTCCGATTGACGCCCCGGTTCCTTCTGCGAGCCTAGGCGGCCATGGCCAGACTCTCCTCCGATCCGCGGCAGCGCCTGCTCGACGCCGGGCTGAAACTCTTCGCCAACCGGGGCTACGCCGGCACCGCCGTGCAGGACATCACCGAGGAGGCGAAAGTCACCAAGCCGACGCTCTACTATTATTTCCAGAACAAGGAGGGTCTCTTCCAGGCGCTCGTCGACCAGGCGATGGACGAGAGGCTCCGCTTGATGCGCCAGGCCGCCCCGACGGGAAAACCGACGATCGATCAGCTCATCGACATCATCGCCGTGCTGACTGATTTCGCGCGCCGCCAGCCCGACCTCCTGCGCCTCACTTTCGCCATCGCGTTCGCCGCGGATGGCGAGTATCCCACGGGTTTCAAGAAACACGCGAAGATGCGCGCCTCGTTTGAATTCATCGCCGGCATCATCCAGGCGGGCCTCGACCGCGGCGCGCTTAACCCAGCCTACAGCGTCATGGAACTGACCCAGTCCTACTTCCATCTCGTCCAGCATTCGATTGCCATCACCATCATCGAACCGAAATTCCGCCGCCTCAAACCACCGATCCCCTTGCCGCCGCGAATGGAACCGAAACGGATCGTGGAACTCTTCCTCGGCGGCGCGGCGAATCCAAAAATTCACTCGGCCAATGGAGCGCATTCCAAAAGAGCCTCGCGCACCGCCAAAGCGCTCGCCCTCCTCGCCGGGCTGGGCCTGTCGCTGCTCGGCGCGAATGGACAGACGACGAACGCGCCAACGACCGCGACGAATGAACCGCCGGCCGTCGCCGCTCCCGCAACGGCTACCAATGCACCGGCGCAAGGGCCTGCGCCGGCTACCTTGGATACCAATGCCGCGCCCGCCCCCGACACCAACGCCGTCATCACCATCTCCCCGCCGGTCATGCCCGACGTGCGCCCGATCCCGCTGGCCGTCAAGGCGAGCCATCCCGAACTCGCCACCGTCTCGCCGATTGCCGACAACGCGCGCGATCCCCGTGCGCTCGATTTGCAAACCTGCTTCCAGCTCACCGCCATCCGGGACGATTCGCTCAAGGTCAGCATGGAAGACATCGAGATCGCCCGCGCCCAGATGAGCCAATCGATCGCCGCATTGTGGCCGACCTTCACGGTCAGCAATCAGCAGGAGTTTCTGCACTATCGAAATTCGACCACCTCCGGCTTCAGCATCCAGGGCAATTCCACCATCCAGGGAACCCGCAACTACACCTCGCAATCGAACGTGAACATGACTTACACCGTCTTCAACGGCGGCCAAAACTATAATAATGTCGGCGCCGCTTCCGCCGCCATCGCCGCCAAGCGCCAGACGCTCGCCCGCGATTACCAGACCATCTACCAGGACGTCGCCCAGGCCTTCTACAATGTGCTCCAGTTCGAGGGCGACATGAACGTCCAGGCCGACCTGATCGATGCGTTGCAGGCGCGCGTCGACGACCTCAAGGACCGCGTCAACCTCGGCCGTTCGCGCCCCTCGGAATTGCTCCAGGCGCAGACCGACCTGGCCAACGCGAAGTTCACCTACGAGCAGCAGCGCGGCTCGCTCAACGCCGCGAAGGAAACCGTCGCGTTCTACATCGGCATCCCGTCGGGCGAATTCAAACTGAAGGACGCGCAGAGCTTTCCGACGGCGGCGCAACTGGAGGCGTATATCAAGCAAAGCGGAACGCGGCCCGACGTCCTCTCGCAACTGGAAAGCCTGCGCCAGTCCGAGCGGCAGCTCTCCGCCGCGCAGGGCGAACTTCTGCCGACGATCACCGCCAACGGCGATTTTGTCGCCTCGCAGGACCCGGCCTCCAACCAGATCGACGCGACCATGACGCTCGAGGCTTCCATGCCCATTTTCGACGGCGGCCTGATCGCCGGGCAAATCCACCAGAACCATGAGATGGTCCGGCAGGAACGGCTCGACGTCGAGCAGTTGCAACGCACGGCGGACCAGGACACGCGGACCGCCTACGTCAATTTCAACGCGAGCGTCGCGCAGGTCGTCGTGCTGCGCGAGGCCGCCTCGCTCGCCGCGCAGAATTTCGAGGCGCAGGTCGATGACTATCGCCGCGGCGTCGTGGCCAATCTCGACGTGCTGACCGCGCTGCAGGATTACCAGACCGCGCGCATCCAGCTCCACGACGCGAACATGATGGCGCGGCTCAACCTGATCAACCTGCACGTCGCGGCGGGCCTCGCGGCGATCGGCCCGGGCGCGAACAACCAGGCGCTGCCGAAATCGAGCGGCACGGCTCCGTGACCATGAGCGCGCTTTCAATTTCTCTCGTTCCCAAATTCCGGCGACGGTCATAGACCGCCGCTACATTAAGATGAATCCTTCCCCCGCACCCAAGCCCGCCCCGGCGCGCCCTGCTGCCGTCCGCAGGACTTCGGCCTTCGCGTCGCTGGCCGATCTCTCCATCCGGCGTCCCGTCTTCGCGTGGATGCTCATGGCCGCGCTGATTATTTTCGGCGCGATCGGCCTGTCGCGCCTCGGCGTCAGCGAGCAGCCCGACGTCGATTTTCCCGTCCTCACCATCAACGCGACCTGGAGCGGCTCCGCCCCCGAGGTGATGGAAACGGAGATCGTCGACAAGATCGAGGAGCAGGTCATCTCGACCCAGGGCGTGCGCAATGTCACCTCGCAAATCCAGCAGGGCCAGGCCTCGATCACCCTCGAATTCGAGATCGACCGCAACATCGACGCCGCCCTCACCGAGGTGCAGTCGAAGCTCAGCAACGTCACGCTGCCCATCGGCGCCGACCCGCCCACCATCGTCAAAAGCAATCCGGAGGACCAGCCCATCGTCCTTCTCAGCGCCTCGTCCACCTCGCGCGACATGCATGCGCTGACCGAATATCTCGAGCTCAACATCATCGACCAGCTCAAGATTCTGCCCGGCGTCGGCGAGGTCACGCTGGCCGGTTACCAGCAGCGCAACCTCCGCGTCTGGGTCGATAACAACAAGCTCAAGCCGCTCCAGTTGACCATCCTCGACGTCAAGACCGCGCTGGAAAACGAGCAGGTCGAGGAGGCCGCCGGTTATCTCGAAAACAACGCCAGCGAATTCAACGTCCGCACCATGGGCGAAGGCGTCACGCCGGAGGGCGTGGGCGACATCCAGATCAAGCAGCGCGGCGGCGAGGCCATCTACAATTCCAACATCCGCATCCGCGATGTCGCGCGCGTCGAGGACGGCCTCGATGACGTGCGCCACATGGCCATCGTCAACGGCCGGCCCGGCATCGGCATCGGCATCAAGAAGCAGCACGGCGCGAACTCCGTCGCCATCGCGGAGGCGGTCAAGGCGCGCCTCGAGGAACTCCGCAAAACGCTGCCGCCCGACATCAAGATCGACGTCAATTTCGACAGCAGCCTTTTCATCAAGGACGCCATCCACGAAACCGAATTCACCCTCATCCTCTCGGCCCTCATCACCAGCCTCGTCTGCTTTCTTTTTCTCGGCTCGTGGAGCTCCACCTTCAACGTCCTGCTCTCCATCCCGACCTCGGTCATGGGCACCTTCGCCGTGCTCTACTTCATGGGCTTCACGCTCAATTTCTTCACCCTGCTCGGCCTCTCGCTCGCCATCGGCATCGTGGTTGACGACGCCATCATGGTGCTCGAAAACATCATGCGCCATCGCGAGATGGGCAAGAGCAAGGTCCTCGCCTCGCGGGACGGCGCGCGCGAAATCACCTTCGCCGCGCTCGCGGCCACCATCGCCGTCGTCGCCATCTTTCTGCCCGTCGCCTTCATGAGCGGAATCATCGGCCGCTTCTTCTTCCAGTTCGGCATCACCATTTCCGCCGCCGTGCTCCTCTCGCTGGTCGAGGCGCTGACCGTCACGCCGATGCGCTGCTCGCAATTCATGGGCGGCGCGCGGCGCGGCTACGCAAATTGGGCCGCGAGCGAGTTCGATAAATTCGGCCAGGTTTATCGCCGCGTCCTCGGCGTCTGCCTCGATCATCGCTGGCTCGTCATCATCGCCTCCACCGTCATCTTCCTTCTTTCGCTCGGCATCGCCTATTTCCTGCCGAAGGAATTTCTGCCCCGGCAGGACCAAAGCGCCTTCCTGATCCGCGTCCAGACGCCCGTGCGCTCCTCCATCGCTTTTACCGAAAGTAAGCTTGTCGCGGCGGAAAAAATCCTGGATCAGCATCCCGAGATCGACCACTTCTTCTCGGCCATCGGCGGATTCACCTCCGACACCGGCGCGGCGGACGGCGCGGTCACCGACGGCCAGGTCAACAGCGCCCTCATCTATGTCACGCTTAAGCCGAAGTCGCAGCGCGCGCTCGGCCAGTTCGCGCTGATGGACCAACTGCGCGACCAACTCAACGCCATCCCCGACGTCATCGCCGTCCCGCAGGACCTCGCGTCGCACGATTTCATCGCCGGGCGCGGTTTTCCCATCGAGCTGAACCTGCGCGGGCCCG
>Ga0181525_10003577_pt1 | contig 12203 bp, 10 predicted proteins | sample PEATcosm2014_Bin_48_FD_121100 | JGI IMG/M metagenome (GOLD analysis project Ga0181525, IMG submission 121100) | Peatland microbial communities from MTU Mesocosm Facility, Houghton, MI, USA - PEATcosm2014_Bin06_10_metaG | ecosystem: Environmental > Terrestrial > Soil > Wetlands > Peat | place... | reverse complement strand
GCGAGAATGAGGGACATGGGGAAAGATAGCGCGGAGGTTCGGGATCAGCCGCCGCTCCGGTTGCGCCGGGCCGGGCGGGTGATCGTGCTCGATCCCGACGACCGGGTGCTGCTGATGCGGTACGACGACGGGCCGCCCAACGGGCGGCACTGGTGTACGCCGGGCGGCGGGCTGAACGACGGGGAGGACTACCCGGCCGGGGCGCGGCGGGAACTAACCGAGGAAACCGGCTGGGCCGACGTCGTGCCGGGGCGTGAGGTGCATGAGCGGACGCTGACCATGGAGTACGCGGACGCGATCGTCCAGCAGCACGAGCGGTTCTTCCTGGCCAGGATCGGGACGCCCCGGCGCGAGCTTGGCGAGGTGGCGGCCATGCACGCCTCGGACGGGATCGCCGCCTGGCGCTGGTGGACGCTGGCGGAGATCGATGCCAGCGACGAGGCGATCTGGCCCCGCGAGCTTGCGGACCTGATCAGGGGCCTGCTCAACGCCGATGAGTGACGCCACCGGGCAGACGCAGGTGCGCTGGCGGGGCGCCACGGCCCGTTCTGGATAAAAAGAAAGACGGCGAGAAGCGGCGCGGACGGTCAGCTAGGCACTCAGGTCTGGTTCCACCAGGGACGGTCGGCGGGGGCGCTGGCCGGGCCCGGCACGGGGGGTACGGCAGGGCCGGGTGAGGCAGGGGGCGCGGGCCAGGATGCAGCAGGCGCGGCGGGGCCGCCCGCCGGGGGCTGGACGGGCAAGGGACCGGTAGATACGGCAGGGCCGGACGAGGGAGGCCCCGCCGACCAGGGACCGGCAGGCGCCGCAGCGGCCTGGGGTACCGCAGTGGAGTTGCGGATCACGACGATGCCGAGGATCAGGCCGAGGATCCCCACGACGATCAGCCAGCCCACGGCCGATTCGAGCGCGGTCACGAGGCCGCAGTCATGCGCCACCGTGTTGTCGATGGCCGAGCCGATCTGGCCGATGGGCGACTGGCACAACGCGTTCTTCGGCGCGATGACCGCGTGATCTACCAGGCCCGCGATGATCAGGATGGCGCCGATCACGAGCGCCGCGACGCCGGTCGTCTTCCGTCGCCACATGGGCCGCTCCCGCTAGGGTCCGTCCTCCGCGTAACCCAGTCTAGCCCGTACGCTAATCAGGTGGGCCGCCTCGAAGCTTGCCTCGTCGATGTCTACGAGACGCTGCTGAGCTGTGATTTCACCAAGATAAGAGGCACGCTTCCCGAGCTGGCCGGAGTCGACGCGGACGCCTGGCGCGAGATGTACCGGGATCTCATCCCGGCGCTGACGCTGGGTCAGCTGTCCAAGGCCGAGGCGTTCGCGCGGATCATGCTCGCGAACGGCGTCGAGCCGCGGCCGGACCTCCTGCGCGAACTCTCGGACCGGGACAGGGAACTGCTGGTGGCGTGCTCGCGGCTGTATGACGACTCGATCCCGTTCCTGAAGGCGCTCAGGTCCCAGGGCATCAAGGTCGCGATCGTCAGCAACTGCTCCGAGCATACCCACGACATGCTCGACGAACTCGGCGTGACCGCGCTTGCCGATGTGCTCGTGCTCTCCTGCGAGGTCGGGGCGGCCAAGCCAGCCGCGGAGATCTTCCGGTTCGCGCTGGACAGCCTCGGGGTGAGCGCCGGGGCCGCCGCGTTCGTAGACGATCAGGCCTCTTACTGCGCGGGCGCGGCGGCGATCGGCATCACCGCGGTGCGGCTAGTGCGGGGTGAGATGGACAGGCCGCCGGCTCCTTGGGTGGTCCGGTCGCTGGCAGAAGCCAGGGCCGTGCTCATCGAGTGATCGGGCCGAGCGCCAGGCCCGGGAAACCCGTGATCGGGTACGAAACGCGCGGAAGTTCCGGTCGGCCGGGGCAGGGAGCCGGTATCGTGGCGTGCCGTGCTGGATGGCGAACTTGTCTTTGTACCGAGCGAGATCCCGCGGCGCGGCGTGTTCGCGCTGTGGGGCACGGGCTCGGGATCGGCGAAGCTCGAGCTCATCTTCCCCCGTGGCGCCTACGGCATAAGAAAGCGCCTGGTCTCGGCGCATCTCATCCCGCTGGCCGAGGCGCTCCCCGCGTTGCTGGTCATCGATCAAGGGCCGCGGATGCGGCGCAGCGCCCGGGTGTGGGCCGCGGCCGCCGCCGCGGGCGTGGGGTTGGTGGCCCGCGGCAGGCTGCTGCCGACTGTCGGTCCCGACGAGACCGACGTCTGGCGGGCCGGGCCGCTTGATCCGGCCGACCTGAGCTGGCTGCGCGAACTCGCGGCCGCGTTCCCGCCGACCGCGCACCCGCTGGCGGTGCCGGGCTCGCGCCCGATGCGGCTCCGCTCCCCCGAGGCGCTCATCCGCGAGCTGTGGGACGCGATCGCCGACATGATCGCGCGCTCGCCCGCCGCGGCCCGGACGACCGCCTCGTCGGCGTTCGCCGCGACCGAGCCGACCCGGGTCGGGGATCTGGCGGAATGGCTGGCCGACACCACGGACGGCCTGTCGGCGGGGGCACGCCTGGGCCTGCGGGTCGAAGCCGCCGCGGAGCCGGCCGCGGACGGCGGCCAGGAAGATGAGCCTTACGACTACGACGAGTCCGTGCCGGACCTCGCGGGCACCGTGGCGAGGCTGGGCGAGGAGGCCGACGAGGAGGAGGCGCCAGAGCCAGCGTTCCAGCTGGTGCTGCAGCTGCGCAGCACGGCCGATCCGAGCCTGATCGTCGACGCGGCCGCGCTGTGGGGTCAGCCGGAGACGGTGCTCGCCAGGTTCGGCCAGCAGGCGGAGACGGACCTGCTGCTGGCGCTGCGACGCGGCGCGACGGTGTGGCCGCCGCTGGCCGAGGTGCTGCGGCAGGCTAGCCCGTCGGTGATCGGCCTTGACGACGACGCGCTCACCAGCCTGCTAGGGCCGGCCGCCGAGGAACTGACCGGCGTCGGCATCGAGGTGCTGTGGCCGTCTAGCCTGCTGGGCGGCGGCTTGAAGCTGCGGGCGGTCCCCACGCCTGCACCGGAGAAGCTGACCGAGGCCGGGTTCGGTCTCGAGGCGCTGCTGGATTTCCGCTGGCAGCTCACGCTGGACGGGGCGCTACTCGACGCCGAGGAGATCGCCGCGCTTGCCGAGGCGAAACGACCGCTGATCAGGCTGCGGGGCCGCTGGGTGATCCTTGACCCGGCCCTGCTCGACCGGCTGCGCCGGCCGCCGCGGACCCGGATGCGCGCCAGCGAGGCCCTCGGCGCGGTGCTGGCGGGCACGGCAGAGATCGACGGCGAGACGGTCACGGTGGCCGCCGAGGGGCCGCTTGCCGACCTCGCCAGGCAGATCGCGAGCATCGCGTCCGCCCCGCCAGCCCTCGATCCCCCAGCCGGGCTCACCGCGACGCTGCGGCCGTACCAGCTGCGCGGACTGGCCTGGCTGGCCGGGATGTGCGAGGCCGGGGTCGGCGGCTGCCTCGCCGACGACATGGGACTCGGCAAGACGATCCAGGTGATCGCGCTGCACATGCACCGGCGGGACGCAAAGGCGGGGCCCACGCTGGTGGTGTGCCCCGCGTCGCTGCTCGGCACGTGGGAGCGCGAGATACACCGCTTCGCCCCCGGCATCCCGGTCCGGCGCTACCACGGAGGGGGGCGCCACCTGCAGGACCTGGCAGCCGACGAGGTCGTCCTCGTCACCTACGGCGTGGTGCTGCGTGATTCGGCCCGGCTAGCCGAGGTCGGCTGGGGTCTCGTGGTCGCAGACGAGGCACAGCACGTGAAGAACCCGCTTGCGCGGACCGCCCGGGAGTTGCGGACGATCCAGGCGCCGGCCAGGGTCGCGCTGACCGGAACGCCGGTGGAGAACCGGCTGTCGGAACTGTGGGCGATCCTGGACTGGACCACGCCAGGCCTGCTCGGGCACCTGGAGGCCTTCACCCGCCGGGTGGCGGTCCCGGTCGAGCGGTACCGCGACGCCGAGGCGACCGCCGCCTTCGCCGCCCTGGTCCGGCCGTTCCTGCTGCGGCGCAGGAAGACGGACCCCGGTATCGCGCCAGAACTGCCGCGCAAGACCGAGACGGACCTGTTCGTGCCGCTGACCGCCGAGCAGGTCACGCTGTACGAGGCGATGGTCCGCGAGACGATGGAGCTGATCGCTACAAAGCAGGGCATCGAGCGGGCTGGGCTGGTGTTCAAGCTGCTGACCGCGCTGAAGCAGATCTGCAACCACCCGGCGCAGTACCTCAAGCAGCCAGGGCCGCTGGCCGGCCGGTCGGGGAAGCTGGCGGCGTTCGACGAGCTTCTCGACGTCATCCTGGCCGGCGGCGAGTCGATGCTGGTCTTCTCCCAGTACACGCAGATGGCGACGCTGCTCCAGCAGCATCTGGACTCCCGCGGGATCCGGTCGCTGTTCCTGCACGGCGGGGTGCCCGTGCCGCGCAGGGAGGAGATGGTGGCGCAGTTCCAGGCCGGCCAGGCACCGGTGTTCCTGCTGTCGCTCAAGGCGGGCGGTACCGGCCTGACGCTGACCCGCGCCACCCACGTGCTGCATTACGACCGCTGGTGGAATCCGGCGGTCGAGGACCAGGCGACCGACCGGGCGTACCGGATCGGCCAGGACCGCCCGGTGCAGGTCCACCGGCTCATCGCGGAGGGGACGCTGGAGGACCGCATCGCCGCCCTGCTCGAGGTCAAGCGCGAGCTCGCCGAGGCCGTGATCGGCTCCGGCGAGGGCTGGATCTCCGAGCTGTCCGACGCCGAACTTGCCGATCTCGTCAGCCTGCGGGCCGCCCCGTGAGCGAGGTGGATGACATGGCAGACCCGGGTTCCTTGGCAGCGGAGTTCGGCCGCACCTGGTGGGGGCGGGCCTGGCTGGAGGCCCTGGAGCAACGGGCGCGGCTTGACCCCAACCGGCTGCCACGCGGACGTGGCTACGCGCGCAGCGGCGCGGTCGGCGAACTGCTGCTGGCTCCGGGCGAGGCGCGGGCCAGGGTGCAGGGCCGCAAGACCGAGCCGTATGAGGTACGGATCCGGGTCAGGCAGTTCACCGACGAGGAATGGGATCGGGTGCTGGCCGCCATCTCTGCCCGGCTCGGCCACGCGGCGGCGCTGCTGGATGGCGAGCTGCCGCCGGAGATCGCCGACGACGCGGCCGGCGCGGGGCTGGACCTGCTGCCTGGCGGCGGCGAGATCGGGCCCCGCTGCAGCTGCCCGGACGAGGCAGACCCGTGCAAGCACGCGGCGGCGGCCTGCTATCTCATCACCGACGCCCTGGACGCCGATCCCTTCACCCTCTTCCTGCTGCGCGGCCGGACCAGGGATCAGGTTCTGGCCGGGGTCAGGGCGCGCCGTAGGGGTACGGTGCTGGATCGGGCGCCCGCCGGGGGCAGTGCGCCGGGCGACAAGACCGATGGCGGGTTGGCGCGGGCCCGGCCAGCTGCCGACGAGGGCGTGGATGCCAGGACGGCGTTCGGCGCGCCGGAATCGTCGGCGCCGATACCTGCCCCGCCCCTGCCGCCGCAGCGTCCCGGGCATCCTGCCGCGCTTCCCGTGGACCCGCCGCCGTCGCGCCCGGGACTCCGTGACGACCTGCTGGAGCTCGCCGCGGACGCGGCCGCCAGGGCCTGGGAGATGGCGGTGGGCCTATCCGCCGATGCCGGGCTCAACCTGGATCCTGATTCCGATCTGGCTCGCAGGGCGGCCCGGGCGCTGAGCACCCCGGCGTTCGGTACACTCGCGGCGCGCTCCGGGGTGGGCGGACGGGAACTCGCCCGCCGGGCGCTGGCCTGGCGGCAGGGCGGCGTGACCGGCCTGGAGGTCCTGCGCGCCGAATGGGACCCGGCCGCCGAGGATCCCGATGCCGTCGGCCTGCTGCAGGCGGCACGGGCCGTGCTGCGCGCCAAGACCGGCGCGGCGGACAGCGTCCAGGGCAACCGGATCACCGCCGGACGCCTGCAGCTGCGTCTTGGCCGGGATCTGCGCTGGTACCCGTACGCGCGGTCGGAGGAGGACTGGGAGCCCAGCGGAGCGCCCGAGCTGGACCCGGCAACGGCCATCGCCGGCCTGTGACACCGTGTGCTGGCCGCCATCGGCGGCGCGCTGCCGTCTACAGCACGGGCGGCCGTCTACAGCACGGGCGGCAGTCCCAGACCCGGGAAGGGGTCCGCGTTGAACACCGTGATCTCCGCGATGACGCCGTTGGCGATCCGCATGACGTCGAGCTTGAACGCGCGGAACTCGCTGTCCCCGGGGCGGCGGAGGTAGCCCGCGGCGGCCGGCATCCGGTTGGCGGCCGTCGGGAGCACCCGCCACTCCCCCATCGCGGCCGCGTCGGCCATGAGCGGCCTGATCGACTCCGCCCCGTCGAGGCACACCGGGAACGGCGGCATCGTGACGCGGAGGTCCTGCGCCGCGAGGGCGATGGTGGCCTCGGCGTCGAGCCGCTCGTGCGCGTCGATGAACTGCTCGAGCAACTCGCGTTCCGCGACGCTCGGCTCGCGGGCGGACCACTCGGCGCGGCTCGGCGGCAGGTGCGACTGCATCGTCGTGCGGGCCCGCTGCAGGGCACTGTTGGCCGCGGCGACGCTGGTGCCGAGGGCCGAGGCGGTCTGGGCGGCCGGCCAGCCGAGCACGTCACGGGCGATCAGCGCCGCGCGCTGCCTCGGCGGCAGCACCTGCAGGGCGGCCAGGAAGGCCAGGCTGATCGTCTCTCGCTCGATCGCTACCGCCTCCGGCTGCTGGTCGCTCGGCGCGGCCTGGTCGAGCAGCACGTCGGGGTACGGCTGCAGCCACGGCACCTCGGCGAACGAGCTCATCCCGGTCGCCCGTCGCGCGCTGCCCTTGCGGCGCAGCATGTCGAGACAGACGTTCGTCGCGATGCGGTACAGCCAGGCGCGGAACTGCGAGCCGCCGTCGAAGCCCTCCAGACCGCGCCAGGCATTCAGGAACGTCTCCTGCACCGCGTCCTCGGCATCGTCGAATGACGCCAGCATGCGGTAGCAGTGGACGTGCAACTCGCGCCGGTGGCGTTCGGCGAGCGCGGCGAAGGCGGGCTCGTCACCGGCGACTGCCGCGCGGACCGTCTGGGCGCTCGAACTCTGCATCGTCTCGTCCATGTGGAGTCTCCATGAGCCGGTTGCCTGTGGTCTACCGTGAAACGCGGGCAGGCGCGAAAACTCATCGGTGTCGCGATGATGCGCGAACCGGGCTCTGGTCGTGGCGGGTGGTACCTGTGCGCGCGATGGTGCATCAGAGCACTCTGGTGCGCGCCACCACAAAATTATCCGGGAGGATACGGGCTTGCGGGAGGATCAGGTGCGTCCCAGCACCCTTTTTCCTCCCACAAGCCCTAATCTTCCCAGAAAAAGTAAGCGAATCGTGGCTGTGAGCAGACGTAACAGGCCGAAGGCGGAGCGGCGGTCCTCGGGGACGAGGTCGACGTAGTCGGGGTGCTCGGCGAGCCAGCGCTGCACGTACGGGCAGTAGGGCAGCACCGACAGGTGGCGCTCGCGGGCGGCGTCGAGGCTGGACCGGATCAGATGGCTGGCGACGCCCTGGCCGCGGAACCGGTCCGCGGTCTCGGTGTGCAGGAACGCGATCGCGGAGCCGCGCATGTGGTACACGATCACCGCGGCGAGTTCGCCGTCCGCGCGGATCTCGAACCGCTGCTCGTCTGGAACGTCGGTAACCTGCAGGTCCATGGCTCCTCCCGGATGAGCGGCCTAGCGGGAGGTTAGCTCACTTCACCTCGACGGCGTAGACGATGTAGTTGCTCAGGTAATGGCCGGTGGTGGAGTCGAAGGTTCCGCCGCAGGTGATGAGGCGAAGCTCGGCATCCGGCGTCGGTCCGTAGACGCTTTCCGTGGGGAAGTGATCCTTCGGGTATTCCTGAACCAAGGTGACGCGGAACACCGCCAGGGTGCCGTCCGCACGCCGTACGTAGACCTTGTCACCGCGCTTGAGCGTGCGGAGCCGGAAGAACACCCCGGGTCCGCGGTAGGAGTCGACGTGCCCCACGATGATGGCCGAGCCGATCGCACCCGGCCGGGGGCCGCCGGTGTACCAGCCCGCGACGGCGGTCGTCGACGGCACCTGCAGCGTGCCGTTGGGGTTGAGGCCGAGCGTAATCAGCTTGGTGTCCACGCCGATGACCGGGATGGTGAGCGAGACCGGCGCGGCGACCGGGCGCGGGTTTGCCGACTGGGGCGGGGCCACGATCGGGCCGGTCGGCGCGGGCAACGCGTCGGTGCCTACCGGGGGCGGGGTGACCGCCGCGGTGGCGTGCCGGGTCAGCAACAACCCGGTCGCTCCCCCGCCGACGACGACCAGGCCGGCCGCGAGCGCGATCGCCGCGGCCGACCTGCGCGTCGGCACTCTTAGATCCCGGGCTGCGGCCTGCGGCGGAGCCGGAGCCCGCCCGCCAGCGCGAGCAGCGACCCGGCGCCGATGACCACTAGCCACGGCAGCGGCGAGGACGGCCCGTGCGGCGCGGTGCCGCCGAAGCCCGTCGCCGCGGGACCCGCGGGCACGTCGCCGGAGCCGGCCGCGTCCTCCAGGTTGACGACCTCGAGACCGTTGGCCCCGTCCAGGACGACCAGCGTGTGGACGGTACCCGCGGCGAGCGTCTCGCTCTGGCTGGCGTCGCCGCCGCTCGTCGCGGTGACCTTCACCATCTCGGTGCCCGGGTCGACGGTCAGGTACGAGCTCACCGTGCCGAAGGCAAGCTTGCTCGACAACGTCTGGCTGCCGAAGGAGACGCTGACCGTCTGGTCCTTCAGCGACGCCTGGATCACCCGCACCAGGGACTTGCCCGACGGCGTGGTGAGGTCGTCGTCGAGGACCGCGAGCCGCAGCCCGGACTCCGGCCCCATGCCGGCCACCGTGTACGCGTGACCGGCCTGGATCGTCACGCTGGTGGACAGCACCGGCTGGCTGGACGGCGAGGCGCCGGACGCGCGCATGGCGACGCTGTAGTCACCCGCGCTGACCGCCTCGTACGGCGAGACCGTGCCGTAGGACACGTGGTGCAGCACGATCTGCGCGTCAGAGTTCCCGAACGAGTACAGGTAGACGTCCACGGCCGGGGTGTTCGGCGACAGGTGGGCAAGCCGGATCCAGCCGGTGCCCGAGGTAGCCGAGTCGGCGTAGGCGGTGGCCGCGGCGGGAATGCCAAGCAGCAGGGCCGATGCGGCCAGCAGCATGATTAGTCGTCGCGGGGTTTTGAAGAACTTCATTTGATCCCCTCCAGTTGCCCCCTTGGGGTGGGTCATCAAGGACCGCTGAGTCCCATCGGGCCGGGGGCATCGAACCGTACCGTGACCGCTGGCTTGCCGCCAGCGAGCCGGATTATCCCATCCTGTGCTGGTTGGTAGGTTGTCTGCTGAGCTTCAAGGAACGCGAGGATTGCCGTCAGGCCGGCGGACTCGGCAGCACCAATTTCGGCGCCGCGAAGGGGGACGTCCGAGCTTGCGCCTGGCGACGAGTCATCGAAGGCTATCAGGCGCAGGCTCATTTTGGATGCCAGTGCCGAAAGCGTTACAAGAAGTCTCGGGTCGACGTCGCCCTGCAGCAGCTCCTGCCTGGCCACGGGCGTGACCTGGACGTTCTTGTTGCTCAGCAGCTGCCGGCCAGCCTCGATGCGGGCCGCTCGGTCCGAGGCGAGCTGAGCCTCGAACACCGAGGAGCCCTCGGGCGCGACGGCGCGGATGTCGATGCGGCTGGCGCCGGAACCGAAGCTCGCGATGACCAGCGGCGCGTAGACCGAGGCGAGGCGGGCGCCAAACTCGCTGCGCACCACCTGCGTCGCGACGATCACCGTGGCGCCCAGCGGGTCGAAGCTCCCCGGCTGCACCACCAGCAGCCTGGCGGCCGGGACCCCTGCCGCCTGCAGGGCGGCGCACATCGTCGGGTCGCATTCCAGCGTCGCGTCGGTGCTCACCTGCTGCGCGATCCAGGCCGCCGCCTGGTCACGGACCTGGGCGGCCAGTCGCAGTGACGTCCCGGGCGCTGGATTAGCCGGGTGGTCAGGCTGTGGCGCCGCGACGGCCGGACTCTGGTGGGTGACGGCTTCGGTGATCCCCGCACCGGCTCCCATGGCGAGGAGCGCCGCCAGCGCCGTTACCGCGATCCGGCGCCGACGCGAGGGCTTGCGGCCCGCACGATGCCTTTCCAGCCACAGCCGTATGGTCGTGGCCCCGACGGTAAGCCAGCCGGGTTCGTCCTGGCGCTCGGTGCGTTCGACGAGGGCTGAGCCTTCCGCGCGGTCGGCGCGGACCAGCGGGCGGTCAGCACGGCCCGCTAGGCGGCCCACGCGCGGTATCGGTGTAAGACCGTGCTCCTCGCCCATCTGTGCTCCCCCACCACCCCCCAGCCGGGGCTACCAAAGCTTATTGATCATACGCTCATATTGGATTTCAGCCAATACAATCATTTATGGCCCGATACTGTCCCGAAGATCACGATTCCGCGCTTTCCACATCATAAGCGGACTTCGTCCGATAGGCGCTCGCCGCGGATCGCGGCCCACTGCAGGGAGTGCCGGATGCCCTCGGCGAGGTCGCAGCGTGGCAGCCAGTGCAGAAGGCTTTTCGCGCGGTCGATCCTAGCGTAGGCGCCGGCGATGTCACCCGGCCGGCGCTGCGCATCCCGCGACCGGATCGGCGTGCCGATCACTTCGTTGAACGCGGCGAGGAGTTCCCTGACAGTGGTGCCGGTTCCGGTGCCCAGGTTGATGGCGGTCGCTGGCCCGGGCATCGCGCCGAGAGCGCCGAGCGCGGCCACGTGGGCCAGCGCCAGATCCCAGACGTGCACGTAGTCCCTGATGCCCGATCCGTCCCGCGTCGGGTAGTCGGTTCCGGTGACCAGGAACGCGATGCCTTCCTCCTGCGCCCGGATCATCTTGCCCAGGGCGTGGGTCGGCCACGGCAGCTGCAGGCCGGTGCGCATTTTGGGGTCTGCGCCGATCGGGTTGAAATACCGCAGTGACACCACCCGGAGCGGCGTCGCGGCGGCGACGTCGGCGAAGACGGCCTCGCACATCGCCTTGGTGCGTGCGTACGGGCTCTGCGCCTCGATCGGCGAGTCCTCGTCGACGGCCAGGTCCGGCCCGGGGCGGTAGATGGACGCCGACGAGCTGAAGATGAGCCGGCGGACGCCGTTGCGCAGCAGGTGCTCGGTGAACGCCACGCTCTTGGCTACATTCTCCCGGTAATACCGCACCGGGTCCGCGACCGAGTCGGGCACCACGATCAGGGCGGCGCAGTGGATCACGGTATCGACATTCGGGTGCTCCGCGAAGATGTGGTCGATCAGTGGCCCGTCCGCGATGTCGCCTTGGTAGAACGCGTGCCCGGCGGTGAACTCGCGCCTGCCCGTCACCAGGCTGTCCAGTATCACCGGCGTGATGCCGGCGTCGGAGCAGGCCGACGCCACCGTGCTACCGATGTAGCCGGCGCCCCCTGCGACCAGGACCTTCACGGTTTGGAATCCGGGCCGAGGATCTCGGCGGCGCGCTCGCGCATCTCCACCTTGCGTACCTTACCGGTGACGGTCATCGGGAACTCATCGACGATGTGCACGTACCTCGGGATCTTGTAGTGCGCAAGCTGCCCGCCGCAGAACGCCCGGACGGCTTCTGCCGTCAGCGGCGCAGCGCCCGGGCGCATCCGGATCCAGGCCATGAGCTCCTCACCGTACTTGGCGTCGGGAACGCCGATGACCTGGGCGTCCAGGATGTCTGGGTGGGTGTAGAGGAATTCCTCGATCTCCCTCGGGTAGACGTTCTCCCCGCCGCGGATGACCATGTCCTTGATCCGGCCGGTGATGGCGAGGTAGCCATCGGTATCCATCACGGCGAGGTCGCCGGTGTGCATCCAGTGCGCGGCATCCACGGCCTCGGCCGTCTTGTCGGGCTGCTCCCAGTAGCCGAGCATGACCGAGTATCCCCGCGTGCACAGCTCACCGGGCGTGCCGCGCGGCACCGTCAGGCCGGTGGCCGGGTCGACCACCTTCACCTCCAGGTGCGGCCCGACGCGGCCGACCGTGGCGACCCGGCGGTCCAGCGAATCGTCGACGCGGGTCTGCGTAGACACCGGTGAGGTTTCCGTCATGCCGTAGCAGATCGACACCTCCCGCATGGACATCCGCGACATGACCTGCTTCATCACCTCGACGGGGCACGGCGAGCCCGCCATGATTCCGGTGCGCAGCGACGACAGGTCGTAGTCGGCGAACCCCTCCGTGGAAAGCT
>Ga0181525_10003574_pt1 | contig 12211 bp, 9 predicted proteins | sample PEATcosm2014_Bin_48_FD_121100 | JGI IMG/M metagenome (GOLD analysis project Ga0181525, IMG submission 121100) | Peatland microbial communities from MTU Mesocosm Facility, Houghton, MI, USA - PEATcosm2014_Bin06_10_metaG | ecosystem: Environmental > Terrestrial > Soil > Wetlands > Peat | place... | reverse complement strand
ATTCACCATCCGAACGACGCGCTAGAGGACATAGACGCGGAGCATCCACCAGACAAGAAACAGCGCAACGACGGCGAGTACGACGTGGGCGATCCACTGGAAGGGTGTTTCGGGCTTGCCGAGTTTGAACATTCGGGAATCCTGGCTTGGTAGTTGAGCAACGTTTAAACGAGATGCCGGGTACGCGGGAGGCGGTGGCTGCCGGGCGCCAATTTTTTGGGGTGTGGATGGAATGGTGGGCGCAGCAGGATTCGAACCTACGACCCACCGTGTGAAGGTGGCGCTGGAGTAACCGGATGAAGGCAATAAAGGAGTTGAAAGCCGGTGGAATGGCACGAAACCGGTATTCTCGGCGCCATTTGCTACCAAATTGCCACCAAAAAAAACAAGTGGGTCAAGGGGCTGAGGCGTGGGCGGCCTACTTTTCGGTCTCAGCGAGCGGCGAGAAGAACAGGAGGCAGGCCGGGTCGCATATCTGCATCTACGGTCTGACGCCCGTTTCGTAACTCAATGTTGCGAGGGACAGGCGGTATTGGTAGCGCGCGCTGGTGTCCTGAATCTGCGCGCTGGTTTGCTGCAGTTGGGCCTGGCTTAACTCCACAATCGAACTCAACCCCAGCTTGTAGCGGGTCTGCGCCAGATTCATGGCCAGGTTGGCTTGTTGCGCCAGCTGGGCGGTGACTTTCATCCGTTGCCAGCCCATATTGGCCTGGAGCCACGAGGTGCGCACGTCGCGGACGATGCGGTCGCGCAGATCACGGGTATTTTCGGCCGCCGCCTGGGCGCGATACTTCGCCTCTTTCGCCTCAGACGTGTACAGGAAACCGTTGAAGATCGGAATATTCACGTTGCCCCCGATCGCGCCCCACCAGTTGGCGATGTAATAAGTGCCCGGGTGAACCGGGACGATGCCCGCGGTTCCCGCTGCCGAAATCGAGGGCAGAAGCTGGTCCCACTGGGCGCGCGCGAACTTCTGCGCGGACTGGGTGTCATAGCTGAGAGACTGCAAATCCGGGCGCTGCTGCAGCGCGGTTTGGATGAGTGGCTCGGGCGCGGGCGGTGGCGGCGGGGGCGTCGTATCCTCGACGAGCGCGTACTGGACATTATGGTCGATGCCCAGCACCGCGTCCAGTGCTGCCATGGTGGCGTCGGCGTTGTCCTGCGCGTCCAGCTGGAAGAGCTGGGCCTGGGACAGATCCACGTCGGCGAAGCTGAGGTCCAGCGTGGACTTGAGTTTGTTGCGCGTCATCTCGCCTACCTGGGTCTCGGTGGCCTGGCGTGCATCGACGGTTTGACGCGCCACGTTCAGCTCCGCCTGCGCGGTCAGGGCATCGTAGAAGGCCTGGTCGGTGGCCAGCACGATTTCCTCGGCCGTCGCGAGCGCGCTGGCGTTCGACGCCTTCTCCTCCAGCTTGCGGGAAAGCACGAGGTTGGAGGTGTGGCCGAAGTCATAGATGAGCTGGGTGAAGTTTGCGCCGCCGCCTACGTGCTGGAGCAGGCGTGAGGCGGTCAGCGATCCGGCGGAAAGGCGGCTGCCTTCTTCGGCCTGCACGGCGGTCGCGGCGGCATTGGCGGTGGGCAGTTCGGCGGATTTCGCCTCGCGAGTGACTTCGTGCTGGGCGAGGGCCAGCAACTTGCCAGCGCTGACGCGGGGGTTGTTGCGAATCGCCATTTGCTCGGCCTGGGCCAGCGTGAGTTGGAGAAGACTTGCGGTGGCGGAGGGTGCGGCGATGGTGGGCGCGGGCGTCTGGCCGGCCGCCGCCGCCTGCGCAAGGAAGGCCGGTTTCACACCGGGCTGGGCTTGCGGCACGGCGATGACGCGGGGACCAGGCGCGGCGGGCAGCGCAGACTGCGCGGAGAGCCATCCGCAACCGGCGAGCGCAGCGGCGATCAGGATCGGAGTTCTCCTCATGCCTCGGCTCCTCGGCGTTCGTTCGCTCTGCGCTCCTGTCGCGTATGAACTGCGAGATAGACCGCTGGGACGAGGAACATGGTGACCACGACGGAGATACCGAGACCGCCGATGACAGCGCGAGCCAGCGGCGCGTACTGTTCGCTGCCCGCCTCGGCGCCGATGGCCATGGGAATCATACCCAGCAGCGTGGCCATGGAGGTCATCAGGATGGGGCGAAGGCGCATCTTGCAGGCTTCGACGGTGGCTTCAGGCAGGAGCAGGCCCTGGCCGTGCAGGATGTTGGAGAAATCGACGATGAGAATGCTGTTCGACACCACGATGCCGGTCATCATGATCATTCCCATCAGCGACATGATGTTGAGGGTGCTGCCCGTCGCCAGCAACAGCAGCACGACGCCGGCGATGCCCGGGGGGATCGCCATGAGAATGATGAAAGGGTCGACGAACGAAGCGAACTGGGCCATCAGCACCAGATACACCAGACCCACCGCGATCACCAGCCCTAATCCAAAGTCCTCGAAGGCGTCATTCATGTTGACCACAGCGCCGCGCAAAGTGAGCAGCGTATCCCGGTCGGTTTTGGTATTCGCCATCAGATCGCGAATTCGCTTGCCAGTTTGGCCCAGCGCCTCGGACTTTGTCGCCACATAGACGTCGATCACACGCCGGATCTGGTAGTGATCCACTTCCGTGGGCGTATTGATCAGCTTCATGTTCGCGACGGAGCCGAGCGGCGTATAGCCGGCTCGGTGGGAGCCAACCCACTGCACCGGGCTGGTATCCGAGGCCTGAAGGGCTTCGTCGAGCGGGCTGTAGCCCGCGGGAGGCAAACCGCGCAGCGGGATGTTCGCGAAATCCTGCATGGTCATGTTGTCGATCCAGCGATTCGCATACTGGACGGTCACCATGTAGTTGTTGCCGCTTTTGGGATCGATCCAGTAGCTCGGCGCGACCATGCCGTCGGAGGTAAGGGCGGTGATGACGTTATCCACGACATCCTTCGCCGAAAGACCGATCAGGCTGGCCTTTTCACGATCGATGTTCAGCGCGATACCGGGGTAGTTCACGTCCTGGGGAATGTAGGTACCGCTGACATCGGGAAAGGTCCTGATCTTCGCGGCCAGCTGTTCGGCGAGGGCGTAGGCCCCGTTCATGTCCATAGAGCTGACCTGTACGTCGATGGGCGCGGGCAGGCCCTGATTGATGACGCCGTCGATCAGGCCGCCTGCCTGGAAGAACGTCGTCAGCTCGGGCATCTCGCGCGAGAGGCGGTCGCGTACGCGCTGCATGTATTCATAGCTGCCGATGGAATGGCCCTCTTTCAGGCTGGTCTGCACGAAGGCCGTGTCCATCGAGGCGTTGGAAGTGAAGATGGCGGAGAGATCCGGATAGACGCCGATATTGGAGACGATCATGCCCAGATCCTTCGGCCGGACTTCCTCGCGAATGATCTGCTCTACCCGGGCAATGTACTGGTCGCTGACCTCCAGCCGCGTGCCGCTGGGCATGCGCACGTTAACGACGAACTGTCCCGGATCGGTCCGCGGAAAATAGGCGCGCCCCAGGAAGGGAAAGGTCACAAGCAGCAGCACCACCACGCCACCCAGGATGCCTGCGGTGGTCAGCCCCGGCCGTTGCAGCCATCGTCGCACCAGGCGCTCGTACCAATTCACCATGCGCACGAAATATTCGTTGAACTTCGTAACTATGGGCTCCAGACCGAAGCGGCGTTTGGGTTTCGGCTCGTGCTGGTCGACGAGTTCACCAGTATCGTCGCGCTCGCCGTGACCGTACCCGCGCAGGAACAACGCGCAGAACAGCGGGATCACAGTCATGGCGAAAGCGTACGAGGCAAACATGGAAAGCACGACGCCGAGCGCCAGTGGAGTGAACAGATACTTGCTCACTCCGGAAAGAGCAGCTACAGGGAGAAACACGATGGACGTGGTGACGGTGGCCGCGAGCACCGCCAGCGAGACTTCGGTTCCGCCTTTCTCCGCGGCGAGGCGCGGCGGCTCTCCCAATTCCATGTAGCGGAAGATGTTCTCGAGCACGACGATGCCGTTGTCGATGAGGCGCGAGAAGGCCAGCGCCAGACCGCCGAGGATCATCGTGTTGATGGTCCCTCCGAGGACGTTGGCCATCAGCAGACAGGCGACCGCTGACAGGGGAACCGACAGCATCACCGCCACCGTGGCGCGCGGGCTGCCGAGAAACAGCAGGATCATCAGCCCGGTGAGCACCAGGCCGATGACAGCCTCATTGACCAGCTGTTTCAGCGCCAGCTTCACAAAGACGGACTGGTCGAAGACCACCGCGGTCCTGAGCGACGCCGGGATATCCACCAGGTGCTTAATGGCATTCTTCATCCCGTTCACGATGGTGATGGTGTTGCTGTTGCCGCCCTGCTTGAAAACGGGAACATACACCGACCGCTGGCCATCGATGCGCACAATATTGTACTGCAACGCGCCGGAGTCAACAGCATGGCCCACGTCGGCTACCAGCACCGAGCCGTTTCCGACGGATTTCAGGGGCATCTGGTTCATCGATTCGGCATCGGGAAACTGACTGTTTGCATAAATATTGAAATCCTTGTCTCCGATGCGCACGTCGCCTGCCGGAAGAATAAAGTTCGAACTGTTGACCGACTGCACCACATCGCTCAAGCTCAGGTTGCGCGCCTCCAGCTTCAGTGGATCGACATACACCTGGATCTGCCGATAGGTGCCGCCGTACGGCTGAGGAACGGAGGCGCCCTGGACATTGGAAATCTGGTTGCGCACCTGGAACTGCGCCAGATCCTTCAACTGCGTCTCATTCAGCCCCTTGCCTTCGAGCGTGACCAGACAAACCGGCTGGGTCGAAGCCGTGAGGCCCAGCACCACGGGCGGCAACGTTCCTGGCGGCAGACGCCTCAGGTCGGCCATCGCCAGATTCGCCACGTTGCTCAACGCCGCGTTGGGATCGGTACCCGGCTTGAAGTAGATCTTGATGAGGCTGACGCCGGTGAGGGAGCGGGATTCGCTGTGATCCACGTTGGCGGCGAGGGTAAAGAATCGCTCGAACGTGTTGGTGATGTCCGCTTCAATTTGCTGGGGCGGCATGCCGTTATAGAACGTGGCTACCACCACCACGGGCATATCGATGTCCGGGAACAAATCCACCGGCATGGAGAACAGATTCACGATGCCGACGAGAAATATCATCAGGCAGAGCATGAGCACGAAATACGGAAAGCGCAGCGCGAACTTTGGCATTTACTGAGGGCCCTCGCTCGCAGAGTTGGTCTGGGAGTTCATGTCGATCATGCCGCCGGATTGGGGAGCTGTGTCCGACGCGGGCGTCTTCTCCACCACCGGGGTGACCGCCTCGTCTTCGGAGTATTTCGCCTGGGCGGCGAGAATCACGCGATCGCCGGGGTTGAGGCCGCCCCAGATCTCCGCGAGCTGATTACCCTCGATGCCGACATCCACACGGCGAATGTGCACCTGATTGCCGCTGTCGAGCACATACACCTGCTGTTGGTTGTCGTGCTGCACGATTGCTCCTGCGGGAATTGTGAGCACGTTGTCCGCATGGTTGAGGCGAAGCAAAGCATTCGCATACATGCCGGAGTCGATGGAGAGGTCCTGGTTGGAAACGTCGACTTCGGTCTCCATGGTGCGCGTCTCAAAATTCAGCTCGCGCGTGAAGCGCGCCACAGTTCCGGTGAAGGAGCGGCCCAGCGCGTCTACGCGCACCTTGACCGTGTCGCCGAGGTGCACATAGCGGACGTACGCCTCCGGTACCGGCAGCCGCAGACGCATGACTCCGCTCTGGGCGAGTTTCACGATGGGCAGGTCCTGGCTGTTGGAGCCGACGCCGGACTGGATCAGCGCGCCTGCATCCGCGTAGCGCCAGACAATGACGCCGTCGAGAGGCGCGACAAGGTTTGTGTAATCTTCGATCGCGCTCACCCGCTGGTTATCGGCCTTCGAGACTTCCATCCCCTTCCCGGCAGCGGCGAGAGCCGCCTTTGCCGCATCCACCTCCGCGCCGGACGACAGGTCTTTCGCCCGCGCGTCGTCCAGTTCCTGCTGCGCCACCAGTCCAGGTTGAGCCTGCGAAGTTTGGAGGAGGCGCTGATAATCCGAATGCAGCGCATCGTACGTTGACTCGGCGCGCTTCACTTCATGCTGGGCACGCACGATCTCGTCGCTGCTGCGCGCCACTTCGGAAACGGTGCCTGCGAGCTGGGCCTTGAGCTCGGGAATTTCCAGAACTGCCAGCGTTTGCCCCTGGTGCACGCGGTCGCCGATGTCGACGTAGATGTGTCGGATGAAGCCGGAGACTTTCGGATGCACATCGACGACCTGGTAGGGTTGGAACTGTCCGGCCAGAGTGAGCAGCTGTTCGATATTGCCGCGCTGCACCATAGCCACTTGCGCCGCGGGCGGCCCAGGCGCGGCCTCGACTGTCGCAGGCCGGCGATGACCATACCCAATCAAAGCGACGATACCGATAACGGCAACCACCGCAGAAATGACGATCCATAAACGTTTGCGCATATCAGAAAACTACCTTCCTGTGAATTGAAGGCCCGGGCCTGATCGGAAGATTGACCGGAAAAGGAAGCGCTGGCGCGCTCGCGGCGCCGGGTTTTTGGCGAGGCAGCGTGGCGGCTGGCGCGTACTTAGATGTGGATTAGCGGGTGCGCGGCGGGGGACGAACGAAAGAATTCCTGGATCGAGCGCACGCCGGCACGATGCGGACAGGCGACGGTCTCCCGATCCAGCCGCCGAAGCCGACGCGCGATTTGGCAGCTGACAGCGTCAGGAACGCGAGCACCAGAGCGCTCAACAGGGGCGGGACAGCCAGATTCGCCAGGAGCTGGGCGCCGGCAAGAGAAACCGCACTGCGCTCTTTTCCCGTCAACAGCTTCGCCGCAGGCATGTGGTGGGAGACCGCGCGGGGCGGATCGTAGAGCGAAAGCTTGTACTTCAGGCCCCACGCGAACACGCACACAGCCAGCAACACCAGTCCAAACGCGAGAGCGCGAAAGCTTGGAGTTTTGTCGCGGTATGAGGTGGGGCGTGCGATAGTCACCGTGCTCTGGTTATGATGCCACACGGTTGGACGTTTTCCCAATATGCGGGTGAGCGATCCACTCCAAACCATTTCGTTTGCATCGATTTACAATCCCACCATGCGATCTGCCGAGCTGGCGAGGCAAACTGACACGCGAGCTGGTCGGCTACTTGCGGGCACTCGAATCGGGCCAGCGACGACGGGCCCCAATTACTTCTGGGTTGTAATCCATCCAGAATCGGCGAAACTTCCCCTCACCGCCGCGTCGCAATTGTTTCGAAGAGCGGATCGGCGATTTCCGGACCGATGACGCAACAAGATGCGGTGAGGTTATGAGCAGGATTCATGAACCCTTGCCGTCTTTCGCCATTAATCCAGCGGGGTATCCTGTCGTGGAGCATTTCTGCGGAAATGGGTGAAAACGTCGAAAACTCGCCCGTAACGAGCCGGGTCCGGTTGAAAACCTTACTGCTGACCCGCCTGGCTGGACTGCGGCAATCTGAGAACCAGATTTTTCTGGTTCTGGCAATCGTGATCGGCGCACTGACCGGCTTCGCGGTCGCCGCCTTCATTGTGCTGACGGAACGATTTGGGATGCGGCTCTACCCGGTCGGCGGTGCTCCCTGGCGACGCCTCCTGTTCCCGGTCGCAGGCTCGCTGATCCATCGGCTACCTGCTGTATCGCTATTTCCCCAACGCGCGCGGCAGCGGCGGCGTTGCTTGCGGCCATTCTGGCCGGGCGATCATCACTTTGGCCAAGGTTATCCTGCCCGTCGCAACTATCTCTCTTCCGCCTTGGTAACCACGATGCATGAGGCATCTTGAGGTCTGACCCCCATTCAAGCGCGGTGCAGGTCAGAGTGGTCTTCGCGCCTGTCTCTGGCGCGGAATCAAAGAGATGCGTTACATCTGAGCGTGATTTGTAGCGTTTTGGTAGCAAAAATTGCTCCAGTTATGGAGCAGCCAACGCCGTGATTCCCTTGTAAGTTATTGATTTTATGGTGGGCGCAGCAGGATTCGAACCTGCGACTTCCACCGTGTGAAGGTGGCACTCTACCGCTGAGTTATGCGCCCTTTTCAACCCCCGGAGGGGCGGCGGGACAGCTGTCAGATTAACATGCCGCCGCGCGGTATTCCGCGACAAGCCTTTAGCGGACAGGGTGTAGAAAAGCCGGAAACGGCGAACGCCCATCAGCCGCTCCGGCCTGGACAGGAACAACCTGTTGATGCACCACAATTAGGGATTGCCAACGTCCCGCGAGAACTTCCTCCCCAAGTAAGAAGGCTCAACCAGACGCTCCCACCAACCAAAGTCGCCCCTTCCGGAGCGCCCCGCCCTCTAATCCCTGCTTTATCGCGGCTCGTACGGCTCGATCGAAAGCAAGCTCCCCAACACGTGCCGTTCGTCGGGCGAGAATGTCTGCGAGAACCGCGCCGAGTTCAGAATCTGCGCTCGCTGGTCCGGGGGAACCTGCCGCAAGTCCACGAACGCCTGCCGCACCATGCGCTGCCGGTCGGGCGCCATCCCCGCCAGCGACTGCGCCGAGGTCCGCACATCCGTCTTCTGCTGCGAAGAAAGTCCCTCGAACATCTCGTTGCGCTGCATAATCCGCTGCTGCTGCTCCGGAGGCCGCGCATTCAGCGTCCGCAACCGTTGCAGCACCCGCTGCTGCTGCTCCGGCGCCAGCCGGTTGAACCCCGGCTCCCGGCGCAGCTCATCTTCCTGTTGCTGCGGCGTCAAATTCCGATGGTTGTTCATCCAGTCCGCCAGATGGCCGGGCCGCTCAGCCTGATTCATACCGGGCCGCATCACCGCCGGACTTTCCACCCCAGGCCGGATCTCGGCTGGACTTCCGCCCGCTCCCGGTCTCATCTGCGCGGGGTTGTTCACCGGATTGTTCCCACCCGGCCGCGCTGCGCCGGCGGCATTCGCGTTGGCATTTCCGTTGAGCTTAGCCGCTGGCCGCTGTGCCTGTGGTCTACCGGCAGCGGGCCTTGCCGCCTGAGCTGGATGCGCCGCCTGGCGCTGACCTGCCCAAAACCTCGGCCCTGCAAACGACGACGGCCCGCTCAGAACCAGCAGACACAGAGCCGCAACCCACGCCCACACGCGCACAACTCCGCGTCCGGGCGCCGCACTGCCCCGCGTCTTGTTCCTGATTCCCGTGATCATCGCCTTACTTCCCCAGGGGCAGAACCGCAAATGAAACTGCAAAGTCGACCCGGGCTGGCTTTTCTTCTGCTCTTTCTCATTCGCCTCGCCCCTTCTTTCGCCGCCGGGCTCCCGGCTACCAGCTGTCTTTAAATCCCTCCGCCGTTATCGCTCGCGGCCTGCTGATCCATCGAGTTCAACTGCTGAAACACCTGCGCATTCTCATCCAGCGACTGCAGATCCCTGATCACCGGCGAGGCCTGCACCGCCGGCTGCTTCTGCGTGAACCCGCCAAACCCCGCATAGGTCCCGCCGCCCACCGCCACAATCAGCGCCAGCGCTGCCGCAGCCAGGGGCCGCATCGACATGTGATTCCCAAACATCAACCGCGCCCGCATCCTCTCCAGCCATCCGGCTGGCGCGGCCTGCTGCTCTTCACGCAACAAGCCCGCCATCCGCGTGTCAAAGTACGGCGTCACCTCCGGAGCCTCCCACGCATCCATCAAAGCCATCGTGGCTTCCAGCTCCTTCAGTTCCCTCCCGCACTCGGCGCAGCTCTCCACATGCGCACGCACCTCGGCCGGCGCCTGCTTCGGGGCCAGAAGCAGGTCCGGCAAACTCGCTTTCACCTTACGGCAGATCATCACATCCCCCAATCCTGGTTTTCAGTCCTGCACTCCTCAATCCTGTTCGACAAATTCCTTCAGCCTCTCCCGCAGCGTCTGATACGCCCGGAACAACAGCGACTTCGTCGCCGACTCGCTCAAATGCAGCACCGCGCCAATCTCCTTGTAATCCAGCCCCTGATACTTGTGCATCAGCACGGCTGTCCGCTGCCGCTCCGGCAGCGCCATCACATGTTTGCGGATCGCCTTCATCCGCTCGTCCTTCACCATCTCCTCTTCGGCGCCCGGATGCATATCCGCCACATCCGGCGTCGTTCCCGTCTCCGGATCGGGCTGGTCCAGATAGATCGTCTGCGCCGCCCGCTCATGCTTCGTATCCCGCGCGTGGTTCACGCCCAGGTTCGTCGCAATCCGGTACAGCCACGTCGTAAACTTCGCTTCCGCCCGATAGGTTTGCCGCGACCGGTACACCCGCAGGAAAACTTCCTGCCCCAGCTCTTCCGCCACGGCCTGATTATGCACCATGCGGTACATGAAGTTAATGATCGGTTTCCGATACTTCTCGATCAGGAAGTTGAACCCGACATCGTCGCCTTCCCGCACCCGGAGCATGATCTCCGCGTCGGTCATCGACCGCCAGTCTGCAGGTCCGGCGGGGGGCTTCAGCCCTCGGGAACCATCTGCTTCCCGACTGCCCAACCCCGGCGTGGTTAGAGCAACGCTTGCCATATCCCTGCTAACCCCATTCGGATCGTCAGGTTGCGCGGAAAATTCCAGATCTTCAGGGTCGGCTTCAGGGGCGGCATCAGGGCCATCTTCCGGGCCCTCGTCCAGACCCAGCTCCAGGCCCTCTTCCCCTGCGTTTTCCTCGTCTTCCCACCCTTCGGTTACTGCCGGACCCAGCCCCTCCCCGTCCTCATCCACAGGCCGGTCCAGGGGATTGTCCAGCGGATCGTGGGAGTCGTCCGGTAACGGGGACGGGCTGCGCAGGGCCATAGGAAAAAGGGTACAGGGAACAGGGTACAGTGAGCCGGGGGAACTGTGGACAGCGAATAGCAAGCCCGGAGCCGGGAACCAAAAACCCGCCGCTGAGAGCTGGACAGTCGGGATTTGAGCGGGCAGCAGATTTGAGCCTCTTCACCGGGTGACCTGGCTCCCAGACTTGGCTCCCAGACCTGGCTCGAAACTTCAACCGCCCAGCCCCATGCTCCCCGGCGATCCTTGCTTCAGTCGTGCCGGGAATTGCCACCCACCGCCCGGCTTTAGCCGCGAGGGAAGTATCTTCAGCACTCTGGCTTTTCCCCGTTGCAGTAACTTTTTCCCTGTGACAACCCACAAGGGCCATTCTCCCGAGGCAAGATCTGCGCGCAGGCGATGCGGGAGGGATCGTCGACGGCCACATGCACACAGTCGGGAGCTGAAAGGTCACACGTGTTCCCTCAATTTGCTCACCCCCACCCCACGGCCCCGGTCCAATAAGCGATCCATTCGATTCCCACGCGGATTTATGCCCGCCACCCCACGCCCCATCGTGCACAATAAGGATGGGTCTTTCCGGAGGTCGTCGATGACCAGTTCCCGCGTTGCCTTAACCGCGTTCCTCCTTGCCGGAACCCTCGCCGCCGCCGCGCAGGAACCACCCACCCCCGCGCCCGCCGCACCTCCCACGCCTCAAGCCGCGCCCGCGCCAACCCAAACCGCCCCCGCAACGCCCCCCGCATCCACACCCGAGTCCCCCGCGGTGGCCGCACCCGCGCCGCACATCATCCTCGTCCCCGCCGGAACCAAAGTTCTCCTCGAAACCCGCAGCGCCGTCAACACCAAAAGCGCCCATCCCGGAGACGGAGTCTATCTCTACTCCACCTTCCCCGTCGTCGTTGGCAATCGCGTCGTCATTCCCTCCGGCGTCTATGTCCAGGGCATCGTCGACAGCGTCGTTCGCCCCGGTCGTGGTATGGGCGCACAAAAAGCGCAGCTCAACATGCACTTCACCTCCATGATTTTTCCCAACGGCTCGGTTGTTGAAATTCCCGGCGTCGTCAACAGCATGCCCGGCGCCGAACATCAGAAGGTCAACGGCGACGAAGGCACCATTCAGCAGGATGGCGGCAGCAACAAGGCGCACAACGCTGGCGAGACCGCCAAAATCGCAGTTCCCACCGGAGCTACCATCGGCTCCATCGGCGGCCTCGAAGGCGGCCATCCTCTCGCCGGCGGACTCGAAGGCGCGGGCGCGGGACTCGCCGCTGCCGGCATCGTCGCCCTCTTCACGCGCGGCGCCGACGTCAACATTCCCTCCGGCACCCAGGTCGAAATGGTGCTCCAGCGCCCCCTGCAGGTCCAGGAAGCGAACGTGAACGGACCCACCAGCCTCGTCCCCGCGTCGAGCCAGCAGCAGCCCCTGCCCAAACCCGGCCGCGAGCGCATCCTCTGCCCAACCGGCAGCCT
>Ga0181525_10003573_pt1 | contig 12212 bp, 12 predicted proteins | sample PEATcosm2014_Bin_48_FD_121100 | JGI IMG/M metagenome (GOLD analysis project Ga0181525, IMG submission 121100) | Peatland microbial communities from MTU Mesocosm Facility, Houghton, MI, USA - PEATcosm2014_Bin06_10_metaG | ecosystem: Environmental > Terrestrial > Soil > Wetlands > Peat | place... | reverse complement strand
TTCTTTCGCTCGGCCTTGATGCCGAGAATGAGATTCTGCTCGACCGTCAGCGTCGGGAAGATCGCCCGATCCTCGGGTACGTAGCCAAGGCCGCGATGCGCGATTTCGAACGGCTTGAGGCCGGCAATGGCTTCGTTCTTAAAGACGATCGCACCCTGCGGCGGCACGTCGCCCATGATCGCCTTCAACGTCGTCGAACGGCCGACGCCGTTGCGGCCCAGTATGCTGACGATCTCGCCGGGACCGACGCAAAGCGAAACGCCCTGCAAGATATGGCTCTTGCCGTAATAAGCGTGCAGGTCACGGACGTCGAGCATCATGCCGCGGTCCCCAGGTAAGCTTCCTGCACCGCGCGGTGCTGCTTGATCCGCGCCGGAACGTCGCTGGCGATAATCTGGCCATAGACCAGCACGGAGATGCGGTCGGCCAGATCGAACACCACGCCCATGTCGTGCTCGATCATGATCAGGGTGCGGCCTTGGCTGACCTTGCGGATCAGCGCCACTGCGCGCGCGGCCTCTGCGGCGCTCATCCCCGCGCTAGGCTCATCGAGCAAGATGATGCGGGCATCGCCCGCGATGGTGACGCCGATTTCCAGCGCGCGCTGCTCGGCGTAAGTGAGCACGCCGGCCTGAACCTCGCGGCGATCGGACAACTCGATCTCATGCAGAATAGCTTCGGCGCGATCGCGCACATCGGTGAGCCCGTCGATGCCGCGCCAGAATGAATATTTGTAGCCAAGCGACCACAAAACCGCGCAGCGGATATTTTCCCACACCGAAAGCCGCGGGAAGATATTGGTCACCTGGAAGCTTCGCGACAACCCCCGCCGGTTGATCACATAGGGCGGCATGCCGGTGACGTCCTCGCCCCGCAGCCGCACACTGCCGGAGGTCGGCGTGAAGCGGCCGCTGATGAGGTTGAACAGCGTCGATTTGCCGGCTCCATTCGGTCCGATGATCGCGTGCCGTTCGCCGGTCGGTACCGTTAGGCTTACCCCGCGAATGATTTTCGTCGCGCCGAAGTTTTTATGCAGGTCGGCGAGCTCAATGGCCGGAGCACTCATTTTTTCTTGCCTGCGCCTTGCGCATACATGATCGCATCGTGCCAGGCGGCGCCCACGACCGGCCAGGTCCGGCGAAACAGCAGGAACCCGCCAATCAGGAGCACAATCGCCGCGATCCACGGAACGACACTCGTCGTGTCGAGCGTGACGTGAAACAGCGAAATCGTGGCGCCGTCGGACGCCTTGACGCTCCGGTGATATATCATCTCGATCACGGCGATCAGGCCGGCAAGCGTCGCCAGCGCCGGCACGAGCGCGATCAAATAGGTCAGGACGAGCCGCGACAGCGGACGATAAGCGCGCGCGCGCCACAGCGGCACGTGCATCATCAGGAGCCCGGCGATTCCGCTCGGCGCGAACATCACCACGCCGATAAACAGCAGGCCAAAATAAAGCTGCCAGATGTCGGTCATGTCGCTCAGCGTCACCTCGAGCCAGGTCACGATGATCGCGCCGATCACCGGACCGATGAAATTGCCGATGCCGCCGACGAAGGCGGCGAGCAGCACCAGGCCCGACGGCTCGGCGCCGACCATCGAGGAATTGACAAGCTCGAAGTTGATGGCCGCAAGCGCCCCGGCGACACCGGCGAATAGGCCCGCCAGGGCGAACGCCATGAACCGCACCACTTGCGGATTGTAACCGACGAATTGCGCCCGCTCGGCGTTTTCACGCACCGCATTGCACATGCGGCCGAACGGCGTGCGCCGGATTGCAAACATCGCGATCATGCATACGAGGCACCAAAAGGCGATGAGATAATAAACCTGGATCTGCGGGCCAAAATTAAGTCCGAACACATGCAGCAGCTTGGTACGATTGGTGCTCACGCCCTCTTCGCCGCCAAAGAAGCCGCGCAAGATCAGCGAGCTCGAGGCGACGAGCTCGCCCAAGCCGAGCGATATCATCGCAAAGGCGACGCCGGCGCGCCGGGTCGAGACCGAGCCGAAGATGATGCCGAACAACAGGCCGCTGAAGGCGCCGACCAGCGGAATTAAAAACAACGGCAGCGGCAGGTGGTCGTGGATCACCGTGTTCATGGCGTGGATCGCCAGGAATCCGCCGAGGCCGTAATAGACGGCGTGACCAAAGGACAGAAGGCCGGTCTCCCCGAGCAACATATTGTAGGAGAGCGCGAACACGATCATGATGCCCATCAGGCTCAGAGTCGTCAGCGCGCTGCCGGAAGAAAAGATCATCGGCAGCACCGCGAACGCGACGGCGACCGCGATCCACGGTGCGGCATACCGCACCGCATCTGCGTATCGCGGCGCAGAGGCGCCGGACGCTGCCGCCGGTAGTTGGACCGTATCGGTGGTTACGTCGCTCAATCTTCAGCTCATTGTTCGCGCGTGCCCATCAGGCCCGTCGGCCGGAAGATCAGAATCAGCACCAGCAGCAGGTAGGGAATGATCGGGGCGATCTGCGCCACCGTGACGTTCCATATGTCGAACAGAGCGCCGCCACTCGGCGCAGCGACGCCCAACGGCTGTAAAACATCGGCAATGGAAAGATTGACCGACACCGCGAAGGTCTGCACCAGCCCGATCAGAAGCGAGGCGAGGAACGCACCGAACAACGAGCCCAGACCGCCGACGACAACGACGACGAATAGGATCGGACCGAGCGAACCCGCCATGTTCGATTGCGTGACCAGCGCCGGGCCGGCGATCACGCCGGCCACCGCCGCCAATCCGGTGCCAACCCCGAAGACCAGCATGAAAATGCGCGGCACGTTGTGGCCGAGCATTGCCACCATGTGAGGATGGGTGAGCGACGCCTGGATGATCAGCCCGATGCGGGTGCGCGTGAGCAGCATCAACAGCACCGCGAAAATCGCGATCGCGGTCAACAGCTCGAACATCTTGTAGGCCGGATAGTTGGTCGAGAACGCCGTAAACGCGCTGAAATTTAGCGATGGCGGCACGCGATAATCCGCCGGGCCCTTGCCCCAGATCATCTGCACGATCTCGACGATGACGAAGGCAAGCCCGAACGTGAACAACAGCTCGGCCACCGGTCCGTGCTTGTGTACGCGCCGCAATCCGTAGCGCTCGACCAGCGCTCCAATGCCCCCGACCAGAACCGGAGCGATGAAGAACGCCGGCCAGAAGCCGACAAACTGACTGATCTGGAAGCCGAAGAACGCACCCAGCATGTAAAAGCTTGCATGGGCGAAATTCAGCACGCCCATCATGCTGAAGATCAGCGTCAGTCCGCTCGCCATCAAAAACAACAGCATGCCGTAAAGCACGCCGTTCAAAGTCGATATGGTGACGAGCTCCAGCACGGCCGACCGGTGAGGTCGGCTCAGCTCGGCCGATTCATCTTGCAGGATGTCGGAAGCAGCGTGTCCTGCGCATCGATCTTGCCGGTCACTTTCCAGCCCCAGCCGGTACCTTCTTCCTCAAACGGCTGGTTTTTGTCGAGTGGGCCCAGATTGGCGATGTACATCGGCTGGAAGAACTGATGATCGTCGGTGCGCATGAAGCCTTCACCGCCGTTGTCGACGGTGAATTTCATACCGTCGAGCTTGGCCGCGACCTTCACCGGGTCGACCGAATTGGCTTCCTTCGCGGCCTTGACGAACATGCCGATCTCGTTGACCGCGCGCGGATAGAACAGCGATACGCCGGTTTTGGCGCGAAACGCCTTTTCGAACTCCTGCGCCGGCGCGTATGGCTCGTTGGGCAAGCCTTCGCTGATTTGATACACGCGATCCGCCAAATTCGCCTGCTTGATCGCCGTCGGACCGCCGGTGCCGCCGGCATAATAGGTGTACCAGTCGACCTGCAGCCCGGCGTCGGCGGCGGCCTTGAGCAGCAGCGCGAAATCCTGCCCCCAGTTGCCGGTGATCACACTGTCGGCGCCGGAAGCCTTGATCTTGGCGATGTAAGGCGAGAAGTCGGTGACCTTGAGCAACGGATGCACCTCATCGCCGACAATCTCCACGTCCGGCCGCTTGGCGCCGAGCATCTCGCGCGCGCCCTTGCGCACCGACTGGCCGAACGAATAGTCCTGGTTGATCAGATAGACCTTTTTGACGTTCGACCGCGTCTTCATGTAGTTGGTGAGGGCCGCCATCTTGATGTCTGAGTTGGCGTCCCAGCGGAAATGCCAGTAGCTGCACTTGTCGTTGGTCAGCACCGGATCGACCGCCGCATAATTGAAGAACAGCACTTCCTTGCCGGGGTTGCGCTCGTTGTATTTGGTGACGAAGTCTTCGATCGCGGCAGCGAAAGCCGAGCCGTTGCCTTGGGTGATGAAGCGAACGCCGGAGTCGATCGCCTTCTGCACCTGGAGCAGCGTCTCCTGGGCGTTGAGCTTGTTGTCGTAGGCGACGATCTCGAGCTTGTGCCCCACCACGCCACCGTTGGCGTTCACCGAGTCGGCAAGATACTGGAAGGTCTTGAGGCCGACCTCGCCGATGCTCGCTCCACCGCCGGATAGAGGATCGACGTAAGCGATTTTAACGCTGTCCTCGGCGGCCGCAGGCAGCGCGACGACCACAAAAGCCGCCAGGGCACAGAACGCGGTTGTGAAGCGCGAAATCATCGGCATTCCTCCCAACTCTATGTTTGCGCGCGGCTCTTTTATATCGTTCTATCAGCCGCTGTTGGGAGAGCATAGTTCCTGGTGGGCTACGGTGCAACAATTGGGTATTTCGTCCGCGCGCCGGGATGCAACGGCCAAACTTGGCTCTCCATCAAGGGCATGATACGCCGCAAGCGGCCAGGGATGTGGTTCAGTTGGGTGGGGGAACGCTCGGTGAGGTGGAAGAGAGATAACATCGTCGGATTTGTGCTCATTCATTTGATCGCCGCGCTGGCATTCGTGCCGTGGTTTTTCAGCTGGACCGGCGTCGTTTTGTTCGGTGGCGGATTATTAGTCTTCGGCATACTCGGCATCAATCTATGCTATCATCGATTACTGACGCACCGCGGCTTCTCCTGCCCACTCTGGTTCGAGCACGCCGTCGCGTTGTTGGGCGTATGCGCGATGCAGGATTCGCCGCCGCACTGGGTGGCCGTGCATCGACGGCATCATCAGTTTGCCGACGAAGACAACGACCCGCATAGCCCTGTCGCAGGCTTTTTCTGGAGCCATATGGGGTGGCTTCTGGTCAAAACCGACGCCATGGCCCGCCGCCCGCTGATCGAGCGTTATGCAAAGGATATCGTTCGGGACCCGTTTTATGCCTGGATCAATCGGCGCAACAACTGGATGAAGATCGCATTCGCGGTATGGATTATCTATTTTGTCGCGGGCTTCGCCGTCCTGGCGGCTTCGGGACGAAGCTGGTCCGACGCGGCGCAATTCGGCCTGAGTCTTCTGGTCTGGGGCGGAGCGCTGCGCACCGTCGTCGAGTGGCACATCACGTGGTCGGTAAATTCCGTGACCCATGTCTGGGGCTATCGCAACTATGCCACGCCCGACGTCAGCCGTAATAATGCGTGGCTCGTGCTGCTTACCGCCGGCGAAGGCTGGCACAACAATCATCATGCCGATTCCCGCTCGGCGCGTCACGGCCACGAATGGTGGGAAATCGACGTCACCTGGATGCTCATTCGCCTCTTGGAGCGGATTGGCCTCGCTTGGGATGTCGCCATTCCCTCGCCGGCCTTGAAGGCAAAATTCGCTCCGCCCGTGCGGCGGCTCATTCCCACCGAAAGCGAAAGCGCTTGATCGATGACGCGGGGATAGCTTTGTCGCTATCGCCTGCGTCTGCATGGAGCCGTAACGCGCGTTAGCGGGCCATAAGCTGCCCCCTCTCGCGTTCCTTGTGAAACGCCCTCGTCTTCTATAACTGTTGGCCTTGATCCGGGACGGGCGGCAGTCGGCCGCCCGCAGAGACAATCCTGGAAAATCAACGATTTAGCTCCGCCTTCCGGCTCCGCCCCGGACGGCAGAAAGGCAGCGGTTGCGTCACATCTCGACGAGAGGGGAGGCCCCCATTCTCGGCTTCGCCGAGGTGATGCTCGCGGGGCTTGCCCGCGACGGCGGCCTCTACGTACCCGAAGCCTGGCCGCGGCTCGATCCGGCGGCCATCGCCGGCTTCGCCGGGCGGCCCTATTCCGAAGTCGCTATCGCGGTGATGCGGCCCTTCATCGGCGATTCCATCGGCGATGCCGACTTCGCACGCATGACGCGCGAAGCCTATGGCGACTTCCGCCATCCCGCAGTGGCGCCGTTAACCCAGCTCGGCGCCAATACATTTGCGCTTGAACTCTTTCACGGCCCCACGCTGGCCTTCAAGGATCTGGCGATGCAGCTCCTGGCGCGGCTGATGGATCACGCGCTTGCCGCGCGCGGCGAGCGACGCACCATCGTGGTCGCGACCTCGGGCGACACCGGCGGCGCCGCGGTCGAGGCGTTCGCCAACCGCCATCAAGTCGACGTCATCGTGCTGTTCCCGCAAGGCCGCATTTCCGACGTGCAGCGGCGCATGATGACAACGGCGAAGGCCGCCAACATCCACGCCGTCGCCGTCGAGGGCACCTTCGACGACTGTCAGGCAATCGTGAAGGGCCTATTCAATCACGGCGCCTTTCGCGACCGGGTGCGGCTCTCCGGCGTCAACTCGATCAATTGGGCGCGCATCGTGGCGCAGGCGGTCTATTACTTCACCGCCGCGGTCGCGCTCGGCGCGCCGCACCGCAAGATCGCCTTCACCGTTCCGACCGGCAATTTCGGCGACATCTACGCCGGCTACGTGGCGCAACGCATGGGTCTGCCGATCGATCGTCTGGTCATCGCCACCAACGTCAACGACATTCTGGCGCGCACGCTTGCGACCGGCGTCTACGAATTGCGCGACGTGGTCCCGACCACTTCGCCGTCGATGGACATCCAGGTGTCGTCGAATTTCGAGCGGCTTGTCTTCGACGCCTGTGACCGCGAAGCCGGCGCGGTGCGCGGGCTGATGGGATCGCTCGCGCAATCACGGCGTTTCGCGCTGTCAGGGCCGGCGCTGGCGCACATCCGCGCGCTGTTTTCCGCCGGCCGCGCCGACGAGGACGAAGTCGCCGCGACCATGCGCGCGGTGCGGCGCGAGACCGGCACTTTCGTCGATCCGCATACCGCGGTCGGCATTGCGGTCGCCGAGAAGGAAACCCGCGACCCAACCGTGCCCATGGTCGTGCTGGCGACCGCGCATGCGGCAAAATTCCCCGACGCGGTCAAGGCGGCCTGCGGCGTGCGTTCGGAACTGCCCGAGTGGCTTTCCGATCTCAATCAGCGTCCGGAGCGCGTCACCGTGCTGCCGGTCGATCAATCAGCGGTCGAGCATTTCGTCCTGGCGACGAGCCGTGCCGCGCAGGAAGGAGCTGCGGCATGAGCGTTGAAGTGACCACCTTGAAATCCGGCATCACCATCGTCACCGATACGATGCCGCATCTCGAGACGGCTTCGCTCGGCGTGTGGGTCCAATCCGGCAGCCGCGACGAACGCCTTGACGAGCACGGCATCTCGCATTTCCTCGAACATATGGCGTTCAAGGGAACGCGGCGAAGGAGCGCACGGCAGATCGCCGAGGAGATCGAGGCGGTCGGCGGCGATCTCAACGCCGCGACCAGCGCCGAGAGCACGGCTTATTATGCGCGTGTGCTCAAGGCCGACGTACCGCTGGCGCTCGATGTGCTGTCCGACATTCTGACCGAGCCGGCCTTCGACCGCGACGAGCTCATGCGAGAGCAGAACGTCATCGTCCAGGAGATCGGCGCCGTCGCCGACACGCCCGACGATCTTGTATTCGAGCATTTGCAGGACATCGCCTTCCCCGAACAACCGCTCGGCCGTTCGATCCTCGGCACCGCCAAGACCGTGCGCTCGTTCGACGAAGCGAAATTGCGCGATTATCTGGCCCAGCACTATCGCGCCCCGGATGTCGTCATCGGCGCGGCCGGCGCAGTCGATCATGCCGCCGTGGTCGCCGAAGTGGAGCGGCGCTTTACCGCCTTCAAAGGACCGGCCGGCCCAATGCCGGAGCCGGCGCGCTTCGGCGGCGGCACCCATATCGAGAAGCGCGAGCTCGAGCAGGTGCATATCGCGCTGGCGCTGCCCGGCGTATCGCAGCGGGACCCGTCGCTTTACAGCTTGCAGATGTTCGCCAATGCGGTCGGTGGCGGCATGTCGTCCCGCCTGTTCCAGGAAGCGCGCGAGAAGCGCGGATTGTGCTATTCGATCTACTCGTTCCACGCGCCCTATTCCGACGCCGGCATGTTCGGGCTCTACGCCGGTACCGACGCCGCCGACACCTCCGAGCTGATGCGGCTCATCGTCGACGAAATCGGCAATGCCGCCGAAACCCTTTCCGAGGCGGAGATCGCCCGCGCCAAGGCGCAGATGAAGGCCGGCTTGCTCATGGCGCTGGAGAGTTCCGGCGACCGCATCGGACAATTGGCGCGGCAGATGATCGCCTGGGGCCGGCCGATCCCGCTCGCCGAACTGATCGCGCGGGTCGAAGGGGTGACGGTCGAGAGCGCGCGCGCCGCCGGACGCGACCTGATCCGCCGCGGCAAGCCCGCGATCGCCGTGATCGGGCTGGGCTCGGGGCTTGAAAGCGCCGCCGCCATTGCCGAGACTCTCATGCGCCGGGCCGCATAAAGATCACCGTCGATGGCGTTTTTCCGCACCATCAATTTCTCTGACCCGTTGCCGACGATCGCCGGCGAAGGCGTCGTGCTGCGCACGCCGCAGGTGACCGATTATTCCGAATGGGTGGCACTGCGTGAGGCGAGCCGCGACTTTCTCACGCCTTGGGAGCCGACCTGGCCGGCCGACGATTTGAGCCGCACCGCCTTCCGCCGTCGCATCAGGCGCTACGCCGAAGACTTACGGACCGATCTGGGCTACGCTTTCCTCATCCTCCGCAGCTCCGACGACGCGCTGGTCGGCGGCTTGACGCTTGCCAATATCCGCCGCGGCGTCGCCCAGGCCGGCAGTCTCGGTTACTGGATGGGCAAGCCCCATGCGCGCCAGGGCTACATGACGGCCGCCGTCCGCGCGGTCATTCCGTTCGCCTTCTCGACGTTACGGCTGCACCGCCTCGAGGCGGCCTGCATCCCGACCAACAATGGCTCGATCAAGCTTTTGGAAAAAACCGGCTTCGTGCGCGAGGGCTATGCGCGGGACTATCTCTGCATCAACGGCATCTGGCAGGACCATCTGCTCTACGGGCGGTTGAAAGACGCCAAATCCTAGCGTCATTGCCGGCCTAAGCGCTTAACCATGCCCGACCACCAGCCCCGGGGCCGCCTTGGGATGGCCACTCTTCCCTTGATATAACAAAGGCATCGGGGACATCTGTCGATGAACGGCCGGGGTGTGACGGGGATTTTCCAACGACGCAAGTGGCGGCGCCATGGCGTGCTCGCCGCGCCGCTCCTTGCCCTTCTGGCCGCCGGCTGCTCAGGCGGCCTTTTCGGCGGGCCAAGTGGACCGGCAGCGGATGCCGCGGCGGCGCCGTCTTCCAGCTTGGGCCAGTTCGCGGGTTTCCTCTCCGGCTCGTCGGCCAAGGGACCGCAAACGGCCACCGGCGCGCAGGCCGACGTGAACTGCCCGCCGGTCGATGTGCGCCGCGGCGCCTCCACGTTGTCCATCGGCCCGAACGGCGACAAAACGGCGATGACGTTACGTTATCAGGTCGACTTCACGCGCGAGGCGCGCGAATGCGCCGTGGTCGGCGGCAATATGGTGATGAAGATCGGCATCGCGGGACGCGTGATCGTCGGGCCCGCGGGCGGGCCCGGCCAGGTCGACGTGCCGCTACGCGTGGCGCTCGTCGAGGAAACGCCGAGCGGCGGCGCGCACCCGATCCTGACCAAGTTCTTCCTCATTCCCGTCGTGCTCGGGCCCGGTCAGGGCAGCGCGACCTTTGCCCATATCGAAGGGGGCATCACGTTTCCGCTGCCGAGCCCGACGTCGCAGCTCGACGATTATCTTGTCTATGTCGGCTTCGATCCGGTGACGGCGGAAGCGCAGGCCAAGCCCGCGCCGAAGGGCAAGCCGAAGCCAAAGCAGCAACCGGCGGCCAGCGCAAATTGAGGCGCGGCGCGCGTTACCACCCGCGCAAATCGATGATCGCGCTCTTGAGCGCGCGTAGATCGGCGATCACGGCGTGGGCGCCGGCGCCGTGCAGCTCCCGGGCGAGCTCGCCTTCGTCGTGGCTGCGGCCGACAAAGCCGATCGGACGCATGCCGGCGGCTTTGGCCGCGGCGACGCCGGCAACCGAATCCTCGACGACGATGCAATCGGCCGGCGCGACCCGCATGCGCGCCGCCGCAAGCTGATAGAGATCGGGCGCCGGTTTGCCGTTCGCCACCTCGCTTGCCGAGAACAATCGCGGCTCGAAGCAGCGAAGGAGATCGGTGATGTCGAGGCTTAAGCGGATGCGGTCGGCCGGGGAGGATGATGCGACGGCCTTCGGGCCGCGGATCCAGGTCAGCGCATTCGCGGCATGCGGAACGGGGCGCAAGTCCGCGCGCAGGCGGCGCAGGGTTTCCGCCGCCACCTCCGCCGCGAAATCGGCGGGCAGCGGACGCTTGGCGATCTGCGCTGCGGCGGCAAAAATATCAGCCGGCCGGCGGCCGTGAAAGCGCCGTGCCACGGCCTCCGCAGTCAACGTGACACCGACCCGCGCCAACGCCTCGGCGAGCACCGCGGAAGCAATCGGTTCACTGTCGACTAGCACGCCATTGCAATCGAAGATGACCACAGGCCCCTCCGATGCTCCGGCCATGGGATCAGGCCGGCGCCCCCGTGATGCTCGCGCCGCGCGATCCTTGCCGGATCGACTTACCGCGAATCACTTGGTTGAATAGAGATACAATTCGGCGGTGGTCGTCAAATACCATCGCCGCCCCGCCCCCGCTCTCAACAAAGATGCGGTGGTGGGCGCGAGGACGTCGAATAGGTCCTAGTTGAATTTCTTCCACACGTCCTCAATACCCTTGGCGAGGAGGTCTTCGGCGACCTTGCCCTTGGCGGCGGCGGCGAGGATTTTCGCGGCGGCGGCGACCGCCGTATCGGCGGCGGCAGCGCGCACGTCGGCCAAAGCCTGCGCCTCGGCCTGCGCGATCTTGGTCTCCGCCATCTTGGTGCGGCGCACGACGAAGTCTTCCATGCGCGTCTTGGCCTCGGCGGCCATGCGCTCGGCTTCGGCGGTGGCGCCGGCGATAATGGAGGCGGCCTCGCCTTCGGCCTCGCGCGCTTTGCGCTCGTATTCGGCCAGCAGCGCCTGCGCTTCCTCGCGCAGCCGCACCGCTTCGTCGAGCTCGGCCTTGATGCGCGCCTGGCGCGCGTCGATGCCGCCGATGACCCGGCGATGCGCGCCCAGATAGACGAGCAGCGCGAGGAAGAGGACGAAGGCGATGGCGACCCAGGCTTCGGCTTCGATCATGGTGTGGCCCTCAACGCTTTGATACTGCGCCGACCGCGGCGGCGACGTCAGGCCGCGCCGGCGCCGTGCCGATCAGGCGTTCGACGATGGCCGAAGCGGTTTCTTCGGCGATGCTGCCGACATTGCCCATCGCCGCATTGCGCGTCGCCGCGATGGAGCGTTCCGCCGCAGTCAGCCGCTCGTTGAGCTCGCCTTCCAGCCGCTTGTTGGTGGCTTCGGCTTCGGCCGCCTGCTTGGCCCGGGTCTCGTTGGCTATGGCTTGTGCGCGAGCGCGCGCGTCGGCGAGCGACTTCTGGTAGGCGGCATTCGCCGCGTCGGATCGCTCCTTAAAGCCATTCGCCGCCATCAGGTCGTCGGCAATGTGCTTGCTGCGCTCGGCGAAGATCGAGGCGATGCGCGGCAAGGCGATCCGCGACATCAGCACGTAAAGCAGGAGGAAGGTCAGCGTCAGCCAAACGAGCTGCGAGGGAAAGTGCTGCGCCTCGAACGGCGGAAACGCGTGCTTTCCCCCAGGCACCTCGCTATGGGCGGTCGGCTCGGCCATGCGAAGCTTAGAGCCCGAACAGCAGCAACAGCGCGATCAGCAGCGAGAAGATGCCGAGCGCCTCGGTGATGGCGAAACCGAAGATCAGGTTGCCGAACTGGCCCTGCGCGGCCGAGGGATTACGCAGCGCGGCGGCCAGATAATTGCCGAAGATGATGCCCACGCCGACGCCGGCGCCGCCCATGCCGATACAGGCAATGCCG
>Ga0181525_10003572_pt1 | contig 12215 bp, 9 predicted proteins | sample PEATcosm2014_Bin_48_FD_121100 | JGI IMG/M metagenome (GOLD analysis project Ga0181525, IMG submission 121100) | Peatland microbial communities from MTU Mesocosm Facility, Houghton, MI, USA - PEATcosm2014_Bin06_10_metaG | ecosystem: Environmental > Terrestrial > Soil > Wetlands > Peat | place... | reverse complement strand
CTTGTTGTGCCATCGGCCTGTTCCGATGAGTGTGATGCAGCGGGACTCGCGGAATCCTGGTCACTTTGGAAGTCCTTCGCAGAGCCTGGCGGCGTGGTGCCGTCGGCATTCATCTGGACAAGTACACTTGCTGCCTCCAACAGCTGAACCTGTTGATGCTTGCTGATAAGCAATTTGGAAGTGTACGACCATTCTGGAGTATGCTCCCATCTGCAGTCAAGTGTTAACAACGTTCTTCCAAAGGCTTGCACTTCAATCTTTAATGATCTCTATCCCATAGACAGTGCAAGAGGGAGGTGGGCACGAACAAATGCTTTGACAAGCAGCTACTGTGCTTGTATCCTTTGCCGCATTTTTCGCATTTGAGCTCACCCCCGCTGGTCTTTTTCCCGTCCTTCATCAAGTGTTGACCTTCGCTGGCTCGTCTCACACGGGATTGTTTGATTGCAGTATCTTCATCATCATCCATTTCATCATTCTGGTCGTCCTCAATTGCACTCTCGCTCCGATCAGATTTTCCTGTCGAGGTCAATCGAATTCTGTGGCCTGGCAAGCTCGCAGGTGGTGAAGGAAGACTACCAAGAGCGGCAGACCTGGCCGAGGCACTCTTCGACATTGTATTACGGCGGTTGGAAATTGGCATGCCCAAGGCGCTATCTCCCGCGTCCCTCACTGCAGCTACCATGGCTGCGACATTACTGGCGTTCGAAGACACACTCTTCCGACGTGTCACCCTGTTGCTCGAGATGAGGGAGCCTGAAGATACCGAGTGAGAGTGGTTTCGTGAATGAGATTTAGGAAGAGACCCCGAATTTGTAGACATTGAGAGGCGGTGTTGGCTCAGAGGCCTGGAGGAATGTTGAATTTCCTGGAAATTTGTATGTGATCAGCATTGATCCAAAAATAATATTGGGTAAGACCGACCTTGAAAGAAGCCATGTTTGGGATATCTCGAAAAAGACGGCCCTCAATCCTCGAAGCTCAAAAAGCTACAATATGAGGGCCGAGAAAGTATTCGACTGCAATGTTGGTGGACGTTTGGGAGGGTAAGTGTCGAAGCTCGAGCTATCTGCATAAACACGCGAGACCGAAGTTGTAGCCGGCCAGGTGACCTTAGGGTTTGACTTTGTCTGTGTAAATGGCGAGGAGTGTTGGAGATGCGGTTGAATTGTTTGGAAATTCGAATTGGAAGTAGGCAGGTTGCGAAACAAAATTCATTCAATTGCGGCACATGGACTGGCCAGGCTGGTAGAGTTGGTTGTACTGGGGGATGTGAGACGCGAAAGCAGCGGGGTTTCGCCTGAAAGAGGAGGCAGTGTCTTGTCTTTGAGGGCTGAGTACAATCGAATAAGCAGCAAAGCCTTCGGTCAATGCTTGTGTGGAGGTCGTCAAGTGGTCGTAGCTCAATGGAATCGTAATAGCAGAAAAGAAAGTGCTGTGCAGCAGTGCGAGTGCGAGGGCCAAGTGCAGGCGGGAAAAAAGTTGGGAGTATCTTGGAGTTGACGGAGAGAGTTGGTTTGGAGATCGCTCGACGCTTCGCCCAGGACACAAACCGAAGCGGACCAGCCAGACAAGGGCAGCAGGTTGCGCCCGCACGCCAGGGCGCAAGTGCTAATTATGATTCCTGGCGTGGGGCCGCAGGGGCGAGCGAAAGTCGCGAGTGATTTTAGTCAACCACACCCAACTTCCAAGTTGTAAAGCACTGAAGCGAATTTCACTTTTTGGGTTGCAGTGTGTGTTTATGCCAGATGGGTTTGATGTTGATGTGCTCATTCAACGCTCTGCCTCCCAACCAATGTGAGAAACCTGGCCCAGGACTCTCGAGGTGTTGCCAGCGACCTTCCACAATGCCCGTCTCTTTGTCCAGACAGTAATTCTGGCATCACACGGCCATGACAAAGAACGCCTCGTTGCGAATTCAAACACACCCCCAGACCCAGGTAAGAATGGCAAGCACCCTAGACTCCATCGGACGCCCCTCGTGATTCTCCAAGCTGCGCAGCGAAACCTGCGGCGATCAGCCAATAATCTGTGTCACAGGGCCACCCGCTTCCTGGTCTTTAGGCACGCTGGAAGAATCTCGCCATTGGGGCACGCTGAGGTGTGGACAGTGGCGGGAGCAAAACGCCAGCCGCATGACAGAGGATTGGGAAGGAGGCCCATAAGCTGAGCATCGCTGCTGTATGGCTTATTACTGCTCTGGAAACGAAGGGTGGACGTGGTCGTGAGAAGAAGCGTCCACTGCCGCCAAAGGAGGACGCCATCAGCGCAAGTCGGCCATGTCGCAATTGCAATCATCGATCCATCGGCAGCAGGCCCTGATGTGGATCAGATAGAGTGACATCCAGGAAGAAATGTTATCAGAAGCGCGGCTTTATGGCCACATCGGCTGCCACTCTTCCTCCCCTCTCTGGAAACATGTGGTGCAATCAATATTGATTGTTGGACGCCTTCGCTGGAAACCCGCAATTGGGCTGCCAAGTGCCAACTCGCTGACAGTCCGACAGGCCTCTCGTACACCTCAGCCGTAAGGTACGGGAAAACTACGATTTGGTGTATCTACAATTTCTCCTCCATCTTGCCTGTTCCTGGCGGGGTGCCGCCAACAGCCTGCGCATACACTATCTAGTCTGGCAAGCCTCCCGCGGTTGTCTTGATGTCTAGATCTTAGTGCTCTAGGTTCTAGGCCTTGGTCTGCTCGTCTTTTCGGACGGGGGTTTTGCAAGATCAGCGCTACTTATTGGCCTGATCAGCATTGCTAACATATAAGCTCATGGGCATTCGATTCGACTCAGATGCCCAAAAATCAAAATTAGAGGACACCGATCTGACAAGTCCATCATCAGCGCGTGCTCCACAGAAATATTTTGTCGCGGGTAGGCCGATCAATGCCAAAATGGGGCCGTTCCCCCAGCGGCTGCAGCAATGCGCAAAGAGGAGGGGGGATGTGGGCTCTCGCACTGATTGGAAACCTGGACGCCGAGCAGCTCAAAGCGCCTGCCATTTGCACGGCACAAAATCCCAGTGGGAGAGGAATTGCGTTTTTTGGCGGCAAATGTGAGGGCAGGCAAGAGTGGGATCGAGTAGCAAGCGTGTGCGTATGGTTCGGATTTATCCCACATGCGCCATTGATGCTGGCACGCCTCGGGCCCCATGCAAAAAATAAAGTCTTCGGATCTTGGGGGTGCTCGCGGATCACGGGAGTCCGATAGAGCTAGCCCGTGCTACTAGTAGAGATACTTAGGCTTCGTGGAGATGGTGGGGAAGATCAGCTCTAACCTCTACAGTAGAGCCGGAGCATTATTTTATCAATTGGCATAATTGCCAGCCGTCCGCGCCGGAAAATTCTGCCGCAACGAATTATTTTGAAGATTGTTTCCTGAAACATATATTTTGGCAAGCATCCTTCCCTGACTTCGTCAGAAGTGAGGGGGTATCGTGACCTGCATTAGCACGCCCAGTTTGGAGGATGTGTCTGGTGGACAGGGTCCTCCCTGAGACACCATCGATCCCTCGCTGGACGCCACGGCGCCGCCTTACCCAGGAACGAGTACGGGGCCGAAAGTGCTGATCATAAAATATTGGGGTGAGATATAAAAAACAACCCAGGACCGAAGGCCGCCTTCCACGTACACACTTCTCTAGTCAATTGGCTGTGCACTTGTCAGCCGAGAGCGAATTCTTAGTATGGAAATGAAATGGCCATTGTACGCGTGGCTTGGGCAGGAGTCTCAGGGAAACCACAGTGACGTTTGGAAAGAAAAAAGGAAGCAACTTCGGTTTCCTTGTGCCCGGGACCGCCGGCTAGAAATATTGCATATCGGGCCAGGGAACTCCCGAACTGAACTCGCTTGAGGGATATTCACGATCGAACTCAAATATCATTGCACGTGACCTTTATAGATCCTAGAATCTCAAACCTTGCAAGGAGATACCAATCGGTACGTACGTGTTTCTTTCGACCTCACATCACGGATCCTCAGAGACACACGTATAGCAAAGCCTGGAAAAACTTTTCATGCCATGACTGTCATCATCCTCCCATGACGCGTCTCAGATCACTGGACCTGGACCTGCTGAGCTGCCTGATGACGTGAACACGTCTTCAACGTCTCACTGAGACCGAATCCCCTGTAAAATCATACGAGACATTGAACCATTCCCATGTCAAACATGCATGTACATTGCCATTGACTTTCCTTCCATGCAGAGAGACAAAAGTCTTCTAGAATCAAACCCCTCCCGAGACCGGCCTTACCCCTCCATCAATCCCAAAAGCAAACCTGAGCCTGAAAAGCTCCCCCTTCAAATAAACAGCCGTTATGAAGTACGTGGAGGTCTAAAGCTAGAGAAAGTTTTTGCCGATTGCTGTTCCTGGTGGGATGAAATAAGAAAACAAATGATGAGGAAAAGATGTGACACCCCCGCCAAGACGGAAATGACAAAAAGCAAGTCGTGATGATAAGCTCCTATCTAATCGGACTATACCGCATACACAACCTGCCTCTTTTGACAGCCTTCACAAATTATCTTCCTAGACTGTAACTCGATCAAGAACATAAGAAGACGAGAAACATGGCTGAGGCGTACAAGAAGGTTGGTAGGGGCGGAGCTGGCAACTTCTATAGCAAGAAGGAGGTGGAGGATGTTAAGGGCAAGGGAAAAGCTGTTGTAAGGCCCCCTTTTCTTACCCAATTTTGAAGCGTTCATTATACGCTCGTATTCATCTGAAAGTTATCTGGAACTCTCATCCTGTTCATCTTATGTTTTGTCTTTTGCACCGAGGACTTTCTTCAGCCTTCCCCCACCTCATCCATTTTGCAAACAGCTAACAAACATGCTTAGGATCCCGAAGCACTCCCTCCGGCAACAGCAGATCTAGCCCGCGCACTCTCTGCCTCCCAACCAGCTCCAGAATACCTCCATACCGGTCGCGGCGGAGCAGGCAACTGGCTCAAGCCAACCGACCTCACACAAGCCGGCCTCGCGCAGACTCCCTCTCCAGATCCAACATCCATCACGCCCACCTCCTCCTCCTCCTCGCCTACCGAAGTCGGCCCCTCAACATCCTCTTCCTCGCCCCCGCTGTTCACAAACCCCTCGTCAGCTTCAAGGCCGGGAATTGGTGTTTCGAAAAGGGTACTAGGGGGAAGTAAACCGACGTATAAAGGAGGCAGAGGAGGGGCGGGCAATTATACGGATTTCGAAGCTGAAGAGAGGGCTAGGAGGGAGGAGGAGGAGAGGGTGAGAGCTGAGATGGAGAGGAGGGTGGAGAGGGATGTTGAGGCTGGTTTGGCGCGGCCGGCAAGGGCTTACGGTGGGGTCGTGGGGGGGAGTTACGAGATGAATTAAAAGAATGGTGAGCTTGAGGCTGGAGTTTGGATTATTTTTTGGAGTCTTGGAGGTTGGGTTGCTGGGTTGCGTTTGTATGTTTGGTGTTTGATATACTGAGGGCTGGGCTCTCGGCGAATGCTAGTTTCGAGGGGTATGATATGGAATGAGCTCGGACTGTGAAGATATGCGTTCTAAAAAATCAAATTGCGTTAAAGATAGGTGGGCTGTTGAGCAATAGCGCCAGTCTCGTCCGTTGCCCAGATCTTCGAGCCTTGTGTTGTAGTTGCAGGACCCATTCAACGCAAGGTCTCAAAAGATACAGAAGTTTTAGGTCCAACGAGCTGTTACTTAATTCTTTTCCAATATTATGTCTCTTGTTTGAAATTTACCTCTTCCCTACCCGCAATTAGCAACCCTAAGCAAGCTAATAGCAGCGATTAAGATGATAATCTGGGTAAAACATACGGCATTTAGCGACCAGATGATCTCCAAATGCAGTACCTCTTTTTCGCGAAGTTGCTGCCTCAAGTAGTGACCAAGCTCCCTTGTCCTTCACCATCTATCAAATCTCCAGTACTAGCTGAGAACTCAAAATATTCTTCACTTGCTTGCTCCTTGTTTTCAAGTCACCTCGTTCGCTTCTCGCTTGAGCACAAGCTGTCTTGACCATGTAAAAGCTCAGAAATTTAGTACCAGTGCCACTTAACTAAAAAGCATATTGGTTACAGTACAAGAAGATTGGAAAACAAGACGGGAAGCAAAATTTTGGTCAGCGTCACCCAAAAAAAAATACAAAAGAACAACCCCTTTCGGGGAGAAGAAACCGCTTAGCCCAAAGGCACCATTTAAGGCCGGTTTACTTCTTTTATCGCTCACCTCGCTCGTGAGGAGGTGGTTGTCGACTTTTTGGTTGTCGGAGTGTCGTGCTTACTACAAGTGTCATGTTTACTACCATTGCTGGACTACGATCCTCGGTCTTAGAATTGCCCCAAATTAAGTGCACCGCGCTGCTCGCTGGTCCACACTTAACCATTCTAAGAACCGGTGCTGGGAATTCTCTTATTTAGCGATATAACCTTTCATAGGAATATCTATTTGCCGAGTTCCGCCTCACGCCCGAAGTTGATCCCTCGTTTAGGCGAAAGTAAACAAGCGAGGATTATGAATCACGGCTCGCGTCTCGAGACGATGCCCCTGAGAGCGGACAACCTGGCTTACACTTGCTTATCTATCTGCTTCAAGGAGGTGTAGCTAATATGAAAGGTCTCCTTGGTCTTGCTCCGTTTCCCTACAGGCGAGAAGTCGTTCCATTCGCAGTTCTTCAGCACCTCCATCGAATCTCTTCTCCTGACTGGCCTTCTCATCAAATCCCAGAGCCAAAACATCTTCTAAACTACCCTTCGAACTGCTGAAACGATCCTAAGGACCTTGCGGGGTTTATCACTATTGGGGTTCATTTGTATGGAAAGGATAGGAAGACAAAGTTATGTTCCAGAAGGACCAAAATCATCACGCTTAGAAGCAATATGCCTTTCACCACAAGTGAGTAGGAGATTGACAGACTTGAGTGGTATTATTTATTTATTACAGAAGAAATTATATGGGAATCTATGCCTCACCCTGTCTATATGCAACGCTAAATAGCTCGAACGCAAATCTAACAACCCAAAGTGTTCAAAGTCAAACACCCACAGCTATGCAAACCCAGTGCCCAAAAACTTGCAGAAAAGTCTCCCTCTTGTCGTCGAATCTTTCTCTATCCCTGTATCTCCGCATTTCATCACTGCTCCTTTGACCCTCCACTCTCAATCACTTTGTCTGATTCTTGATTTTGTCTTTCTGCTTCCCGAGTCTTCTTTTTCTCAATGTCTACTTCCTCATTCCTTTCCTCGTCGTTCTCAGTCTCAGAGATCTCCACTTCTTCTTCCTCTTCAATCTGACCACCGCCTCTCATTCTCTCCAAAACTGCCGCGGCCTCGGCGGCAAATTTGCACTTCGATCTAATCGACTCGCCATATTTGTAGAACAAGAATGGAAATGGAACACACATCAAAGCTAGGAAAGCCGGAATGGACGATGCCCAATGTATTCCGAGGTTTCGGTACATGTCTGTTGTTTGTCAGCTTGGTTCGCTTAGGAAAGGGGAAGTGGGGTCGTAGTGCTTACACGTCGTAAACAAAGGGAACGCAGCACCGAATAATGATCTCAGCACGCTGTTGGCTGCGAGAACGGAAGCTGCATAAATGACATACGAATCGATAAGGTAATTCATGATGCTCAAGAATACGAGCACCATGCCAAATCCAAAGGGAGCGGTACCAACAATACTCACAGCCCAATGGATACTCGGGTAGTTCGTCCATGCGAACCAAAACAATCCAATGGGTAGGAAAATGCTTCCTAGCATAGCTGGGGGTAGTCGTGTCTCAGGTGGTGCCTTTCCGTGGTGCTTGGCTTCAACACTTTGATACCGCTTGTTGTCCCAGATGGAATACATGACTGCGAAGATCATCCCAATCATGACCCCAATAAAAGCCAAGCCACCGATTCCTGGAGACCATCCTCTCTGTTGCTGGTAGACTATTGGGAACGCAGCGAACATCATGTAAAGCGTCCCGTAGATGATGGCCATGTAAATGCTCAGCAGTAAGACGATTGGTTCTCTGAAGAGCAATATCCAAGGCCGAGAGAGAGCAGTCTTGAATTCCTGGGCCACAGTCTTCTTACCATGCTCAATTTCCATCTTAGACTTATAGACTTTCCCAGTTATTTTCGAGAGTTTTGCAGCGCGGCGGCGAAGAATGACGGGTGTGTATGTTTCGGGGATTGTAAGCGCTCCAATGATCCACAAAGCTCCTGTGAAGATGGCCATTAAGCCTTCAACCCATCGCCACCCCTTAGTTTCACCTAGAAATCCGCCAATGATTGGCCCTGGTGTCGTTGTAAGCTTTTGTTTTAATAAACACAGAAGGGACTTTGTACTCACCTAGAGTAGGGCCCAGGAAAGGAGCAGCAGCGAAAACGCTCATCGCCAGACCTCGTTGAGAGGCAGGGAACATATCCGCGATTACACCACCCGCGTTTGTCAAGGGCGAAGAACCAAACGCTCCAGCAAAGAACCTTAAGACAAGAAGTGTTTGAATATTGGTCGAGCCAGCAGCGCCAGCATTGAAAGCTGTAAGCGCAGCATATGTGCCAAAGAATAGAACTTGACGGCCATACAGTTCGGACATGGGAGCCCACAGAAGGGGACCAATGGCGAATCCGAGAACGAAGAGCGAGATCCCTAGGGTAACAACTTCTTCACCAACATTGAAAGTCGAGAGGATTTGCTCGACACCACCGCTGTATGCTGATGAGACAAATGCTACCGCAAGAGTTGCCTATGAGAGACGAAGTTAGCATCAGATGGCAACCGTTCAATTATGAATGTGTTCGACTCACAAATGCGACCAGGATAGTGATCAACCATTTCTTCCACGTGGGAAAGAGCATAGGATTTCTTCTATCATTCTCGATGTACTCAACCACATATGGGTCTTCCTCTGTTCCAGACCCTTTGTATGGCCAGCTCAAAACCTCGGGAGTAACGTGGGTTTGATCGATAACCAATTTCCAGTGTGAGGCCTTTTGTTGTGTACTTCCCTTCAGAGCCTCTACGTCTCGCTCTGGAGGTTCCATTGCGGTGGTGGATGACGCAGAAGAGTCCAATTGAGCCATTACTGAGAATACTGAATTGTGGGACAGGGTTACGAGTGAAATAGAGGAGTGCAACGAGGGGACAAGTTACAGAACATGTATCGTATTAATAAGAAAGGAAAGGAAAAGTTCTTAACTCCACCGAGGCGCGTCAACCTGTCATCCTTCCCATCTCAAAGTTTTCCGGGAGGTTCTTTCCCTAAATGTGAATTCCGAGAGGAGGGATAAGGCGGCATAACTCTTCACCACCATGCACAATGAAGCACAATTCTGCACAAAGCCCGGAAGGTAGCCCCATTTATTGCAAATCGACTGAAAGGTGGGGCAAACTGGAGCCTCAACTGAGAGTAGCGGTGCCGTCATTCCGAATCCCGATTGTCAATATGTCTGTGCGGGAACCGGCGGCGTGGTTGCGCTGAATAATACGGACCTTAAAGCCCATAAGTCGACCAACGCCAGCCATACACAGCGTCTGATGCAATTCGGGCGCTAAGCTTGCATCTTTGCATAATTTTGTGCCAGAGGGGAGGTAGATTAGGCATGCTGCGCCACTTACGGAGCCGGAGATAGTGTTTGTTTCCTCCGAGCGACGGGACACCAACAATCGATCAACAGCTTCGTCTCTTTCCTAAAAAGACTCAGGTTGAGCCGACAACATAATAAGTTCAGGGCTCTTCTAAGGAAGGAATATGGAATCAACGGAAAGGGCCGGGAGGGACTCGAGACCTCAAACTTATCGTGAGGTGCAAATTGGCCAAGATATTGAGCCGTACTACCGGATTTATGAAGCCTGAGCTGTGTTCAGAACTTTGGAGTAGAAGAAGCATAATTTGTGCGAAATGTCATGGCCGGGAGCATTTGCGTCGTATATTGGGTATTTAATTCTAGCTAATTAGACTTTTTGCTCTTCTTTCGGCTTTTGTCCGTGATGCCAAATTGCGGTCGTTTCTTCGTCATGACTTGCCGGCCGCTGGGCCCTGATTTGTTGCCTAGTTTAGGGGCCTTATGAGGAAGTGGAGCTGGGTCATTTTGGCCGTTATCATCCTCAAAGCCGGTCCATTCATCATTTTCGTCCGTAGGATGAGCAGGTGTCTGGTCAACAGCCCCATCAACTGGAGTCACGCTCTTCTCTTGATGAGCATTCCTCAATGGGAAGCCCATGATATCTCGAACAAGATGGCCGCGTTCATCTCTAAGGAACTCAGCATCGATGTCTATCTCCGGCTCAAGGGTTCTGACGAATCCAGCAAGAAAGAAGCCCATTGTGCAATGTTCATCTTCCTTGTTGGCTCGTATGCAAGCCTCTGCAAGAACCTCGTCCCCATTACAGGAGTCTAACGATCCTCGCACAGGCCATTCTCGCATTCCTCGAATTTGATTCTCACGCTTAAGAATTCGCCAGCCTTGCTCCTTTGCAATCGGATGTTCTAAGGCATTCTGGACAACCAGCTCGTTCTCTCCCGCATGAATCGAGCAAGTTGAGTATGTGATTTTCCTTGCCGCAGGAAATTTGAAGGCATGAAGAAGCAGTTCAAGTTGGAATTTGGAAAGTGCATCAATTCGAGCTTTGAGCTCGTCTTCAGAATTGACCGCCGTAACTTCTCCATCATCGTCAACCATGACGTCCAGGGCTTCTTCATGTCCCTCTCGTTTGCGCTTTCTCGTCTCGCTTGCTGGTTCGGGCACCTTTGCTCCTTTCTTTTGAGGCTTGGAGTTGCTGTTGGATGCATTCTTGATAGCCGGTAGATGCAGTGCTGGCACATCATCTCTTCCAATGATACCACTTCCTGAACAACTGGGGTCTAGCAACAAGACCCCAACATTCTTGAAAGCAGCTGATTTCGGATCTGACTTCAAAAAGTCCTGTCCGGGGTGGACTTTCGTCCAAGTACCTGATCCAGCAAGATTAACCATTTTCTCGAGAGTTTCCGCTCTGCCCTTGTTTTTCTCGAATGCGTGAATGACTTGTGAGCATTCATCAGGCTCCGCATTGTGTGATAGGAGGATGGCAGCAAGGTGAGTCGTCTTGTTTCCAGGGGCCGCACATGAATCTATGATATCACCATCCTCTGGCAGAGGGTCAAGAAGGTAAGCTGGAAAACAGGATGCTTTATCCTGAAAAATGATTGCACCGGACTTGTAAGCATCGCTTTTAGTGAGATCAACATTCGGCGATGTGGCGATGAGATTTGGGACATGACCATCAATGAATAGGCTTTTCGAGTGTCGAGTTCGTACGGCGCTGACTGTCGTAGAGCGCTCATATCCCAAGAAAGTTGTTTCCAGCTGATCCTCCAGCGTCGTTTTCAGGGTGTTAATGCGGATCCATCGAGGGCGCAGCAATTCAGTGCCATCTTCCCCATTTTCCAGACCTGACTCAATGAATGCCTTGAATGCCTCGACGGAGCCTAACTTCCTCCGAATCCTTGCTCTCGTGAATTCTGCTTGAAGTCGATTCTTGTGGCGTTCAATGGACGTGCGAAGTCCATGTGTAGCTGGGAGAGCAACACCCTTCTTGGTCAACAGAAGGTCATGGGCAAGAAGGATTGAAACAATAGGTGTCAGCTAAAATGAAAACCCGATCAATTATGTCTCCTGCAAACATTTTCGATAGTATTCACCTTCCGCTCCAAACGTAAAATGTCGGCATTTTCAACGACTTCTTTCAGGACTGAGCTCCATTTGCACGTCTCAACCGCTAATGCATAGATTTGTGCCGGCTGCGACTTCATGTCCTTCTTGCTGAAAATTCTGGACTTCAAGCTGCCACCTGCATTATTAGGCGCTGTCAATAGGTCAGCTGTCTCCCAGTATAGGGACATCGCATCTGCGGTCGTGACACAGAGAATTTGAATTGAAAGTTTCTCCAGTCATCTATTGTCTCTCGGACGAACAAGGATGACTGACTTCAGGTCCTCCAGACGGAAAGTGAAATTTATTTCGGTCCGGGATTGGTTGTGTTTTGAGAATTATTTTGGGAAGAACTTTCTGAGCCTCGGGTTTTTTTTACAGTACGCATTCACGTGACCACGATCTCCCGCCTCAGATTTGGCCCATCGTTCACTAACCTTCCTCGACACGGAAAAGAGTGGAGTCAATTCCGCATGTTTCAATCTGTTATTTTGAATATTATTTTTAATCTAGTTTTGATTTGAAAGGCGAAATGTGTCTCTACTCACAAG
>Ga0181525_10003570_pt1 | contig 12217 bp, 8 predicted proteins | sample PEATcosm2014_Bin_48_FD_121100 | JGI IMG/M metagenome (GOLD analysis project Ga0181525, IMG submission 121100) | Peatland microbial communities from MTU Mesocosm Facility, Houghton, MI, USA - PEATcosm2014_Bin06_10_metaG | ecosystem: Environmental > Terrestrial > Soil > Wetlands > Peat | place... | reverse complement strand
CTTCGGAGGCGTCAGCACGTGGTGTCGCAACCTGATCACGGGTCTCCCGACCGTCGACTTCCACATCCTCGCGCTCGTCGCGAGCCCCGATCTCACGCCACTGTTCGAGCTCCCAAGCAACGCGAGCGCGCTGACCACGGTGCCGATTTGGGGAGTTCGCAGCGCGCTCGAGACCAGCGAGCGACTCCGACTGGCAGACCTGAGACGGGCGCGGGACACAGCGGATCAGCAGACCATTGCCGAGGGCCTTACACGGCCGCTGGGCGAGCTGGTCAAGGCGCTCCTATCCGCCTCGGCGGATCCATTCGCGCTGGCAGATCAGGTCAACGCGCTGTACGAGTTCTTCCTGACCCATGACTTCGACTCCTCGATGCGCTCGGCTGCCGCCTGGGAGGCCTTTGCAACCGCCGCCCAGAGCAGCTTCCCAACAGCTGCCCGGGCCGCGGGTTACGGCCGCGCACCGATCGGCGCGTCGGATGTCGTGACGGGGCTGCACTGGGTCTACCACTGGCTACTGCCACTGTCACGGCCGCTCCCCGAGGTGGACGTGGCTCACGCGACGATGGCCGGTGAGTGCATCCTTCCTGCCATCGCGTCGAAACTGCATCACGGCGCAGGTGTCGTCTTTTCCCAGCATGGCGTACACCTGCGCGAGGCGTACCTCCGCGAGGCCGCAGATGACGGGAGCTTGTTTCTCAAGCTGCTGAAGATCGGGTTTGCTCGCCGCACGAGCGAGATGGCGTATTCGGTTGCGGACCAGATCTCGACCTGCTGTGACTACAACAAGCGATGGGCGCCCGGGAACAGCTCATCGCGGATCCAGACGATCCATTACGGCCACGACGCGATCCCCTCGAATGGTGCGCGGCCGCGGACAGGTCGCGGTCCCGTGATCACGTGGCTCGGTCGCATCGATCCGCTCAAGGACATCGAGACGCTGTTGCGCGCCGCAGCGATCGTCCGTGAACAACGCGAGGATGCAGTCTTCCGCCTCTACGGCTCGGCCGCACCGGACAGCAGCGGCTACCGCGACCAGTTGCTCGCGCTGCGCCACGAGCTCGGACTCGACGCGGCAGTGGAGCTGGCCGGCTACACCTCAGATCCTCAGCAGGCCTACGCCGAGGCGGAAATCGTGGTCCTCACCAGCATCAGCGAGGGATTTCCCTACGCGACGCTCGAGGCGATGGGCGCCGGCAAGCCGGTCGTGGCGACGGCGGTCGGCGGCCTCCCTGAGCAACTCGGTGATTGGGGAGTCCTCGTCGAACCGCAGAATCCCGAGGTGCTCGCGGCGGCGCTCATCGATCTGATCGACAACCCATCAGAGCGTGCCCGGTTGGGTGCAGGCGCGCGCGAGCGCGTGCGTGCCACGTTCAATCTCGCGCAGAAGAACGCTCTGCACCTTCATGCCTACGCGGCTGCCGCTCGCGGCGACGTCACGCAGGTTCCCAGCTCATCGTTCGATGCCACGCGCACGGATTCGGTCGTCGAACTCCACGCAGCTGAGACCGGCGCCCTGGTCGAGACGATTTCGGCGCAGGTGCCGCATCCCGTGGACCATCACGAGATCGCCGCGGTGCTCGAGGCAAACGGCGTGACCGACGCCGTCGCGGACGAACGCTACGGTGCCCGCGATACGTTTCGGCTTGCCGCAGCGATTCTGCCGCAGCTTCCGCGCGAACGTGACGGAGCCGCAGCACGACCCCATCGCATCAACCCTCCCGATCGGCAGCGGCGACTGATCCCGCGCGCTGCTGACGGTCTGCTGCTGCTGGTCCCGGCGGCGGTGATCGTCAGCGCCGCCCTCTGGGTTCGCTCGATCCATGGCTGGACGTCGAGCACGAGTCGAGCGCTGTTGCTGGGCGTGACCGCCAGCACCTTGCTGGGAACAGCGTTCCAGTTCGCGATCATGCGTCGCGGGGCGTTGTTGATCGGATGTGGGCGGTGGAGCGCGACGAGGAGGTTCCTCTCCCGCTGGAGCTCCGTGGCACTGTTCGCCTTGCTGTGCGTGGATCTCGCGGCGGTGTTCGGCGCGGCCGCGCTGGGGAAGCTGTCAAGTCCGGCGATGGAGACCTTCGGGTTTTCCTTCGCGGCCCTGATCGCGCTTTGGATCCTCAGCGGCGGACTCGTTCTCGCACGCCGAGCCCATGAGGTCGGGCTCGGCACGCTCTTCGGGGTCGTGGTCGCCGTCGCCGTGTACCACGCGTCCGGAGCGGGGTCGACAAGTCATCTCGAGATTGCGCTTGCCGCGGGATACGTCGCGACGATCGCGAGCATCGCGTCGCGGGTGATGATTTTCTTCGCCCACCGCGGGAGCGACCGGGAGCGGCCGTGGCTCCCGCGGCTGCCATACCTGCTCCGCGAGGCGGCCCCGTTCGTCGCGTACGGAGGCCTGCTGATCGTGCTCGTACTCGGGCCAAACCTCGTCACCGCCCTGCGCGCAAGCTCGGGGGGGTCGTCGGACTGGCGCTCGGTCGCCGTCGGTATGACGCTCGCGCTCGTCCCAGCGATGCTCTCGATCCCGCTCGCCGAGAGCGCACTGCACGGCCTGTCGAGCAGGGCCTCCGCTGCGCTGTCGGAGACGAGCATCGCCCAGATCGACGACATTGGCGAGGTCCTGCACGCGTTTCACCGGCGGCAGTCGCTGCGGTACCTGAGCTGCATCGCACTCCTCAGCGTGATCGCCATACCGCTGATCTGGCTGCTGGCGGACGCGGGCGCCCTCACCGAACTGGGGGCCAGTTCGCGAGCCGCGCTGGTGCTTGGATTCGCCGTCAGCGCGCTCGGCTACCTCCTCCTAGCCCGGGCGCACCTCGACCTGATGCCGGCGATCACGTTGGGCCGTCCGGATCTCGCTGTTCCCTGCCTGCTCGGGGGAGTGGCGGTGATGCTGCTTGTTGGGAGCGTCGCGTTGGGTGTCGGCGTCGTGCAGGCCGGCCCGATCTCGCTGATCGCCGGCGGCTCCGTATCGGCGGTGCTCGCATCCAAAGCGTGCAGTCGGCTCTTCGCGGGGGTTACGCGCCACATCGTCGGTGCCATGTGACGACGGGCCTCTGTCTCGGCATTCCCGCGTACGGCTACCCGGGAACTGGAGTCTGGGAGAACCTGGTCGGACTCCACGCCGGCGCCCTGGTGATCATGGATCCGGCCGACGGACCCGGTCGCCGGATCGACGCGCGCTACCGCGATGCCATTTCGGCCGCGACACGCCAGGGCCTGCGTGTCCTCGGGTACGTCACTGCGGACTACGGTCGTCGGAGCGCCGCGGCAATGGAGGATGAAGTCGAGCGCTACCGCGAGTGGTACCACCCAAGTGGCATCTTCCTCGACCAGGCTCCCGTCTCGATCTCTTCGAACGCGGCGATCGTCGCGGTTGTGAACCGCATCCGCGCGCGCGGACTCTCGCTGTCTATCAACCCCGGGCAGCCCGACATCGATCCCGAGGACGCGGCAATCGCCGATCATGTCGTCAACTTCGAGGGGCCTCACTCGACATACAGCCGAACCCGGTTTCCAGACTGGGTGCGGGACGTCTCCCGGGCGAAGTTCTGGCACCTGATCTACGAGGTCGGAGATGCGCGCACGATGCAGCATGTCGCCACCATGGCCGGCCGTGCCCACGCCGGAATCGCGTACATAACCGACGGGACGATGCCCAATCCCTGGGAGCGGCTCCCGTCCTACTGGCGCGAGGAGCAGGCGCATATGTCGAATTCGAGGCGCTCCGCATGATCGGCAGCGGCGGGCCGTGATCAGGCAGAGTCGCGGCTTGTTGCGTGCGTCCGCCGCGGGACCGGCAGCCGTTCTCGTCGCCGCGCTGATCGTGGGCTGTGGCGCGGGAGGATCCGGACTGGTGCTCGAGCACAGCGGCCTGCTTGCCGAACAGCGGTTCAACGAGCCAGCTCCGACGTCGTCCCTGGCGCCGACCTTCCGGCTAGGCGGCACCGCGACGCTGTCGGACGCGACGGTTCGTCTCGCGTCCAACGGTTTGCACGTCGATGTCGGCCCGCACCCGCTGGGCACCTGGAGAGGCTTCTTCGTGGCGACCGCGGCGACCTACCCCGCCAACGCGGTGATTCATGTGCGAATGTGGCGACCGTCGCGCTCCGTCCCGCTGGCATCCCAGAGCGGGATTGTGCTGATCGCGGTCCAGACGGGAGCATCGAAGCTGCTCGACTACGTCGTCGTCGCGGGTGCGATCAGCCGCGGGAACGAATCCTGGCTCGTCGGCTACGCGAACGGGAACACCACCTATGCCACGACCAAGGTTCTCTCCAACATGCCGAGTAGCGCGACAAGTCAGGACGTCACCCTGCGCACGGATGGCCGCTCGCGGTATGCCGTCTACTTCGGCCGCAGGCTCGTCTACAAGTCAACGTCGTTGCGACTGGGCGTCGCCCCGCCGTTCCGCGTATACCTGGAGGTCGAGGCGCACGGGTTTCCCTACCAGACGCGGTTTCAAGATCTATGGATCGCCGCGGGCAACGCGGTTAAAGTCGACGGCCTCCGCCGCGGCGATCACGTCACCCTCACGCCTGACGGCGACCCTCGCGTCCGCGCGATCGCGAATGCTGCCGGGCGAGCTCAGCTGCTGCTGCCTTTGAACGAAGCCGTCGGGAAGGGGACCCTCACGATCCGGGGCCCGCACATGCGTCGCCGGTTCACCGGCGTCGCATTCGCCGGTGGCGACGTGTACACCCTGAGGACCTGACATGCTGCCCCGCCCTCCCGGCGTGGTCGATCACGGGTCGCCACCCAGGTGGAAGGGGCCCGTCGCTCGGCGAGCGCATGGATCGCAGGCCGCCGTCGAAGTCAGCCCGGCTCAGTGCGCCACGTCGGCAAGCTCGGCGGCCCAATAGGAATCGCTCGGAAGTCCGCCGTAAGGGTTGGGGAGCCCGGCCCCGGTCACATAGACAAAGCCGGCGTGCCGCCGCCGGCTGAGCCGGATGACCTGCGCCAGCGCCGAAACGGTGGGGGTGGAATAGATGAGGTGCCAGAAATGTCTGGGCGAGTAGTGCGCCACCCAGGCCGGTCCGGAGTACGAACGGAGATATTCGCTGTCCGAGCCCTCGAAGGTGACGAGGATGTCGGCCGCGTGCACGTAGCACTGACTCGTTTGGGTCCCCGGGTTGAGGATGGTTCGTGCGGCACCGCCCATGCCCTTGACATATTGGTTGAGCGCCGCGTAGTAGGGCTCCTCGGCGCAGCCGGTGGTCGCCTGATCGAAGAAGATGCCGTTGACGCCGTACCAGCGGTAATAAGCGTCGACGTCCGCCTCCACCGCGGTGAGGGGACGCTGCGCGTAGTCCGTGGAGACATAGCCCACCACCGTGATCCCGGCGGATTGGGCGCCACGGACTGCATGGGCGAATCCGGCGGCCCTCGAGCTCCCGGGCCCGTTGTCGGGATTGATCACCGCCAGCCGCACCGGTGGATCGGCGTGATCGATCTTGGTCCACTCCGAGCCCGGAGAGAAATAGGCGGGTACCGCGATGCTCTGCGACGAGGCGCCGGCCGCGCTGGCTGCCGGCTGGCGGTCCCAGGCGAGCGCCATCGTCACGCACAGCCCAGCGAGCGGCAGCATCACGCGCAGCGCCGCCGGCCCGCAGATCCTTGCTCGAGACATCGTTGCGCCCCGGGAATCTGTGCGGCCAACCGGCCCAGCAACGGGCGCGCTCCTCCTCCCAGACCACCGACCGTCGCCGCCACCCATCCCGACCAGACCATAGCCAGACACGCCTCGCGACGCCGCTTGCGCGAGTTACCCGCTCGCGATCAACAAAGGCGCGATTGCGACTGCCGAGGTCGATCACGAGGCGTCCGCGTCCATGACGCGGCCTTGTTGCTCTCGCCGGTTGCACTGGCTAGGCTCCGCCAGGCAATCGAGGGAGGAGAACGCGGGATGCGGCTGGGGTCGATGCGGACGGAAGGCGGGACGGTGGCGGCTGCGATCGTCGCCGACGAGATCATCGATCTCGCCCGTGCGGCACCGGACCTGCCGGTCGAGTTGAGCGCGCTGCTGGCAGCGGGCGACCCTGCACTGGAGCACGTGCGAAACGTGATCGCAAGCGGCGAGCACCGCCAAAAGCTGAATGCGGCCTCGCTCGCCGCCCCGATTCAAAGGCCCGGCAAGTTCCTCGCCGTCGGACTCAACTACGCCGACCACATAGCCGAGACCGGCCAGGAGACGCCAGAGTTCCCGACGGTCTTCGCGAAGATGGCAACATCCGTCGCCGGACCCTACGACGACGTGCAGCGTCCGTACATCTCGGACAAGCTCGACTACGAGGGCGAGCTCGGCTTCGTGATCGGCCGCCGGTGCCGACACGTGCCGCGCGAGCGGGCGCACGAGGTGATCGCCGGATACGTCGTGATCAACGACTACAGCGTCCGCGACATCCAGCTGCGCACCAGCCAGTGGGTACTCGGCAAGTCCTTCGATACCCACGGCGTGATCGGACCATGGATTGTCACCTCCGACGAGCTGGACCCGGGCTCGCTGCCAATTCGAACCCTCGTCAACGACGAGATCCGACAGGAGTCGAACACGAGCAACCTGATCTTCGGCTGCTTCGAGCAGGTCGAGCTGCTGTCCAGCATCTGCACGCTCGAGCCCGGCGATGTCGTTGCCACCGGCACACCGGGCGGAGTCGGCATGGCCTCCGATCGCTACCTCCTCCCCGGCGACGTCGTCAGAGTCGAAATCGACGGCATCGGCGCGATCGAGAACCGAATCGTCCAGGAACCATCGCCGGAGTAACCCGCCGCATCCGGCGGGGCGAGCCGATGAGACAACGAGCTCTCCTTCGCCGGCGCGTCGCGTGAGCGCAACGACGAGTCGACCGACAGAGACCGCTCCCGCCCGCTGCCCTAAGGGACCGGCGAACTCAAGAGCCGCGCGCAGCTGCCGATGGTCCAATCGATCCGCGATTTTCCAACCGCGCGGGCACTCCGCCTCCAGTGAACGAACCAGCCACGCGCCGCACTGCCGACCTGACAAGCCTCTTGAAGGCGCTGATCGTCGCGGACGGGTCGGATCTCTGCGTCAAGGTCGGCGCCCGGCCCGTGATGCGGGTGCATGGCGAGCTGCGCTGGGTCGATACGACGCTGCCTGAGCTGACCGATGCCGACACGCTCGCGATGCTGCAGGCGGTTCTGCCGCAGTCGCGCATGCGAGAGTTCGACGCCGAGCACGAGGTCGACTTCGCCTACACCCTCCGCGACCCTCTGACGCGCTTCCGGGTCAACGCCTTCGTGCAGCGGGGATACGTCTCGCTCGTGTTTCGTTTGGTCGCTGATCAGATTCGCTCGCTGCCGGAACTCGGCCTGCCCGATGTGGTTCGTCGCTTGGCGGAGGAGGAGCGCGGGATCGTGCTCGTCACCGGGACGACCGGTTGCGGGAAGTCGACGACGCTCGCGGCGATGATCGAGCACATCAACAACACGGCGTTCCGCCACGTTGTCACGATCGAGGATCCGATCGAGTTCGTCTACCGCGACAAGCGCTCGGTGATCGACCAGCGGGAGGTCGGCACCGACACCGGCTCGTTCGAGGCGGCCCTGCGGCGTGTGCTGCGCCAGGACCCCGACGTGATCCTGATTGGCGAGATGCGCGACGAGGCGACCGTGCGCACCGCGCTCGCCGCCGCCGAGACCGGTCACCTCGTGCTCTCGACTCTGCACACGCTCGACGCCCCCGAAACGATCAACAGAATCCTCGACTTCTTCACGGCCGAGCACCATGCGCAGGCGCGGGCGATGCTCGCCTCGACGCTCAAGGGCATCGTCTCGCAGCGGCTCGTTCCACGCGCGGACGGCCACGGCCGCGTCGCGATCACCGAGGTCCTGACGATGACCGGCCGCGTGCACGACTTCATCCGCAACCCCGAGCGCGACGGGGATCTGGCCGACGTCCTCGCACAGGGCGAGTACTACGGCATGCAGACGTTCGACCAGGCGCTCTACGCGGCGGTGCAATCGGGCGACATCGCGGCCGACGACGCCCTCCGCGCCGCCTCGCAGCCACACGACCTGCAGCTACGCCTCACCACTTACAGCGTCGGCTAGCCTCGATTAGGCGCGTTCCAGGGGACCGCGCGCGCAACGAAGCGCCGGAGCGCCATGATTCCGTGCGATGGACGCGTGGGAGCGATGAGCAGTCGTGAGCCGGCGGGGCACGCCGGGCGCGCCACTGTTCGCGCCGTCGGCCAAGCGGGCCGGTTTGTGCGTGGGCAGGTCGTACAGCACGTCGGTGGGCCCGCACGGGCACGTGTGATCGGGCTGTTCGGTGCGGTGCTGGCCCTCGCTACCGCCGACGCCGCGACCGTGGGCGCGATCGCTCCTGAGCTCAACAGCGCGCTGCACATCAACTTCGCCGAGATCGGCCTGCTCAGCACGGTCGCCCTGCTGGTCGGCGCGGTATTCGTCGCGCCTGTGGGAATGCTCGTCGATCGCGTCAAACGGATCCCGCTGCTGTCGGCCAGCATTTTCCTCTGGAGCGTGGCGTCGCTCGCAAGCGCGTTCGCCGGTAGCTACGGAACGCTGTTGCTGACTCGTCTCGCGCTCGGCGCGGCGAGCGCCACCGCCGGGCCGGCGATCGCCTCGCTGACCGGCGACTACTTTCCGGCGAGCGAGCGCGGTCGGGTCTACTCATACATCCTCGCCGGCGAGGTGGCCGGAACAGCGGCCGGATTCATCGTCAGCGGCACGGTCGCGAGCATCATCTCCTGGCGCGCAGCGTTCGTGCTGATGGCGATCCCCGGCTTCTTTCTCGCGCGGACGCTGTGGCGTACGGTGCCGGAGCCGCTACGCGGCGGCCAGAGTCACCTCGAGCCCGGCGTCACCGACCTGCATGAGGCGCTCGCGGCAGTCCGCTCGCGCGCCGCTGAACCCTATCCCGAGTCGGCTGGAGGCGACGACAGCGAAGAACTCGCCTACGCGGCCGTCCGCAAGCGCGGCGTGACCGCGGACGAGAACCTCGTGCTCCGCGAGGATCCCGTGCGGATGAGCCTCAGCGGGGCGATTCGCTACATCCTGAGCATCCCGAGCAACGTGATGCTGATCCTCGGCTCGTCGCTGGGCTACTTCTACTTCGCGGGCCTCACGACCTTCGTGCTGCTGTTCGTCGAGGACCACTACAACGTCCACCTCGCGAGCGCCGAGCTCGTGCTGATCCTGCTCGTGATCGGCGCCCTGATCGGCACCCTCGTGAGCGGTCGCATCAGTGACATCCTCGTCCGACGCGGCTTCATCGAAGCACGCGTCCTTATTCCCGCAGCCTGCTACATGGGCGCGGCGGCGCTGCTGATCCCGGGGATCCTCGCGAGCAGCCTGACGGGGGCGATTTGGTTCGACGTCGGCGGCGCTGCGCTGCTGTCCGCCGCGAACCCGCCGCTAGACGCGGCGCGCCTCGACATCATCCCAGCGCGCCTCTGGGGACGGGCCGAGAGCGTGCGCTCGTTCCTGCGCTCGGTCTCCCAGGCGTTTGCGCCGCTAATCTTTGGCGGCGTGACCGATCTGATAGCGGGCTTTACGCCGCAGCAGACCGTCGGAACGCACCACTTGGTGAACGTCGCGAAGAAGGCGAGCGAGGGCACCGGGCTCGAAATCACCTTCCTGGTGATGCTTGGGACGCTCGCGGCGGCAGGCGTTTTCCTCGCCCGCGCACGACGCCGTTATCCGGTCGACGTCGCAACAGCCGCAGTCGCGCACGCAGGAGAACAGGACCGGCGCGCGTGACCCCGCGACGCCCTAAGCCGCCGGCCCCGTGCCGAGCGTGATCACTGCGCTGTGCCCGACACCTGCTGGATCAAGCCAGGTCAGCGTCACGCGCTGACCGGGCCGGCAAGGCACGAGCGCCTCTGTCAGGGCGTTTGACGATGTGATGCTGCGCGTGCCGAGCGCGGTGATCACATCACCGGCATCAAGGCCGGCGTTCGCGGCGGCGGTCCCCGGGACAGTCCCGGAGACTGCCGCGCCGGCCGGGCCCTTCGACTCGGAGTCGATCTCAACGCCGATGAACGCCGTCGGCCCGAGGTGGATCGTGTTCGATGCTGCGCCGGCGCGGATCTGCGCGGCGATCCGCTTCACCGCGTCGATTGCGATCGCAAAGCCCTGGCCGGTCGTCTGGCTGCTCAGCTCGAAGCCGCTCGAGGCGGCGGTGTCCATTCCGATGACATCACCGGCGCCGTCGACCAGCGGGCCGCCCGAGTCCCCCGGCTGCAGGTCGCCGTGGATCTGAATCAGCTGAGTGAGGTGCTCCGAGCTGCGGTCGTAGGCGTCGGAGACCACGATCGCCCGGTTGAGCGCCAGCACGGTCCCGCTGCGCGCCGCCGGCGTGCCGCCGACACCGCCCGCGTTGCCGATCGTCACGACCTGCCCGCCGACGTGAACGTGCGCCGAATCTCCCAGCGTCACAGCCGCCAGCCCGGAGGCTCCCTCTAGCTGGATCAGGGCGACATCGCGACGCTCGTCGTAGCCCAGCACGCGAGCGGTGTAGGTCTGGCCGTTGCCGATGTCGACCGCCTCGATGCTGGTCGCCTGCGCGATCACATGGTTGTTCGTTAGCACGAGCCCGGACGGCGTCAGGACCATGCCGGTCCCCGCTGCCGCACCCGTGCCACCGTCGGTGATCGTGTTGATGTCGACGAGCTCGCTGTCGACGCGCGCAACCACCGGATCGCTGACGACGGCCACGGGCAGGACCGGCGGAGGCGAAGCGCCTACCGTGCCGCCGACGAGGACCGCAATGATCACGACGCACAGCGCAGCAACGAACGTCGTCGCCATCAGTACGACCACGCTGCGGCTTTCGCCGCCGCGCGGCGCGTCCGGCGCACGATTGAGGTTCGGTTGCTCCACCCAGCGATTGTTGCGAACCCGTCTCGTCCGCAAAATGGCCACCTCCTTCAGGGTAGGCTCAGCGTCGATGTTTCGACACCTTTGCGGAGTGGCGCTGGTGCTCGTCACGATGCTCGTCGGGGCCGCGGCGTCAAGGGCATCGGATGCCAGCCAGGTTGCTGTGACGCAATGCCCGACGACCTACGGCGTCCACGAGCCGCCGCCGCGCCTCCCGGCGCGCGTCGGCGTGTCGGCGAGCCGCAGCGCGACGGCCGGCCTCAGTGCCTACTCGAACGGTGTGCTCGTTGTGCTGGCGCCGCACGGCTGGAACTGTCACGCACTCGTCGGCGCGGACGGCTCGGCCAGCATGATCGTCGCGGCGGCAAGCACAACCCACGTGAAGCAGCCGGCGATCACAACGAACTTCGCCGACACGCCCGGGACAGCCGCCTCGCTTGCCTGCTCGCTGTTTGCGAGTGCTGCCCGCCAGCTGCCCGCCGGCGTGCGCTGTCCCGTGCGCGAGCCGCGGCGCGAACGCACGACAGCCGTGAGCCCGCACGTCGTCGAATTCACCGATCCACCGCACGTGCGCGGCGATGGGAGACCATCCGGGGGGTCGGACCCCTCGCGTGGCCTGATGGTGTTCATGACGGCGAGCAGCGACTTCACCGGTTACGCGTTCTCCACGACGTGCGCGCTGCCGGCCCGGGAGGCCGTCATCTGTCGAACCGTCCTCGCCGACGCGCTGACGCGGATTCCCGCCGACGAGTAACTGGCAACAGGCGGGCGGCGGCTAACATCGCGATTCGTGCGCTGGTCGCCGCCACGAACTCGGCGTCGCTCTCGAGCTTCCACCTCGCGATCGTGATCGCTGCTTCGCTGCTCGCACTCGGCGGACTCGCCGGCGCGGCCGCGATCGAAAATCCCGCCCCCGATCAGCGCGGCGGCTTGGCGGCCGGATAGCGATCGAGGAGCGAGTTGGGCGAGACGAAGTCGAGCCCAACCGGCACGTCGAGATACCCGTTTCCGCCGCCTGGGACACCGGTAAACCCGTACTGCCAGACGATCGTGTCGGTCTTGCGGTCGATCACGATCACGCGGTCGTGGTACTCGTCGCTGACGATCACGTCACCGTTCGCCAGCTCGTAGGCGACCGCCGGATCGCGTAGCTCGCCGGCTCCGCTTCGCTCGCGATAGCTCCAGAGCACCTTGCCTGAGGTCGTGAAGATCTCGACCGCGCCGGGATGCGTGTGATCGACGGCGATCAGGTCACCGGACGCGGTCTCGTTGACGCTCTCCGGCAGCTTGAAGCCTGGAACCGCCAGGGAGCGCCGGAGCTTGCCGTCGGCGTCCAACAGGTCGACGTGGGCGTCGCCGGTCT
>Ga0181525_10003567_pt1 | contig 12219 bp, 11 predicted proteins | sample PEATcosm2014_Bin_48_FD_121100 | JGI IMG/M metagenome (GOLD analysis project Ga0181525, IMG submission 121100) | Peatland microbial communities from MTU Mesocosm Facility, Houghton, MI, USA - PEATcosm2014_Bin06_10_metaG | ecosystem: Environmental > Terrestrial > Soil > Wetlands > Peat | place... | reverse complement strand
TTCCGACCCGGCGCTTTCGAAAATCACCTTCGAGCAGCTCGCGAACATTTACGGCGAGCAAGCGCGTGCGCTCGTCGAAGGCGGCAGCGATCTGCTGCTCATCGAGACGAGCCAAGATCTCTTGGAGATGAAAGCGGCGATCATCGGCATCGTCCGCGAGTTCGATCGCGGATTACGGCGCGTGCCGATTCAAGCGCAAGCAACCCTCGACGTTACCGGACGGATGCTGCTCGGGAGTGACATCCGCTCGGTGCGCGTGACGCTCGAAGCGCTTCCGATCGACGTCATCGGATTGAACTGTTCGACCGGTCCGCAGCACATGCGCGAACCGGTGCGCTATCTCGGCGAGACGTCGCGCTGTCCGATCAGCGTCATTCCAAACGCCGGCCTTCCGTTGATGGGGCCTAAAGGCGAAACGATTTATCCCGAACAGCCCGAAGAAATGGCTCGCGAACTGCTCGCGTTCGTACGCGACTTCGGCGTGAGCGCGATCGGCGGCTGCTGCGGAACGACGCCGGCGCATATTACCGAGTTCGCGCGCGCCGTCCGCGGATTGCGCGGACGCACGCCCCAGGTCGAGCGAACGCAGTGGGCCGCATCCGCCATGACGGCGGTGAGCCTCGAGCAGGAACCGCGCCCGCTGCTGATCGGCGAGCGCATCAATTCGCAAGGGTCGCGCAAGATCAAACGCCTGCTGCTAGAGGACGACTACGACAGCATCATGCTCGTCGCGCGCGAGCAAGTCGAAGGTGGCGCGCACATTTTGGACGTCTGCACCGCGCTTACGGAACGCGCCGACGAAGACGTGCAGATGGAAACGATCGTCAAGAAGCTTGCGCAGACCGTCGAGTCGCCGCTGATGATCGATTCGACCGAAGCCAAAGTTATCGAGAAGGCGCTCAAGATTTACGCGGGCCGCGCGATTGTCAACTCGATCAACCTCGAAAACGGCCGCGAGCGCGTCGATGCCGTCATGCCGCTCGTCAAGGAACACGGCGCGGGCGTTGTCGCGCTGACGATCGACGAACAGGGCATGGCCAAGACGGCCGTGCGCAAACTCGAGATCGCAAAGCGCATTCACCAGATCGTCACCGAAGAATTCTCGATTCCCGACGGCGCGTTGATTTTCGACGCGCTGACGTTCACGCTCGCGACCGGCGATGCGGAATTCATCGATTCGGCGAAAGAGACGATCGAAGGCATCCGCGCAATCAAGACCGAGCTGCCCGGCGTCCTGACGTCGCTTGGGGTTTCGAACGTGAGCTTCGGTCTCAAGCCGCACGCGCGCGCCGCCGTGAATTCGGTGATGCTCCATCATTGCGTCGAGGCCGGCCTCGATATGGCGATCGTCAATCCCAAAGAGATTACGCCGTATTTCGAGATCAACGCGCAAGAACGCGAGCTGTGCGATGATCTCGTGCTCAATCGCCGGCCCGATGCTCTCCAACGCTTGATCGAGCATTTCGAAGAAAAAGGCTCGGCCGATGCGCCCCAGACTGCTGCTGAAGAAGACGTCGATGCGCCGGTCGAGGAGCGCATTCAGTACGCGATTCTGCACCGGCGCAAGGACGGCATCGAAGCCAAGCTGGATGAGGCGCTGCAAACCCGCGATGCCGTCGAAGTCCTCAACACGATTCTCCTGCCCGCGATGAAAGAAGTCGGCGATCGCTTCGGGCGCGGCGAGCTGATTCTGCCGTTCGTGCTGCAGTCCGCCGAAGTGATGAAGAAGTCGGTCGCGCACCTCGAGCAATTTCTCGAGAAGACCGAAGGCATCACCAAAGGAAAGGTCGTCGTCGCAACCGTCTTTGGCGACGTGCATGACATCGGCAAGAATCTCGTCTGCACGATTCTCTCGAACAACGGCTACACGGTTTTCGATCTCGGCAAACAAGTGCCGATGAACACGATCCTCGAGAAGGCGCAAGAAGTCGGCGCCGATGCGATCGGTCTTTCCGCGTTGCTGGTCTCAACCTCGAAGCAAATGCCGATCTGCGTCCAAGAACAAGACGCGCGCGGCTTGCAGTTTCCGATCGTCGTCGGTGGTGCCGCGATCAATCGCGAGTTCGGCCGGCGCATTGCGTTGCTGGATGAGGGCAAACGTTGGTTCGAGCCGGGATTGTTCTACGCGAAGGACGCGTTCGAAGGTCTGGAGATCGTGGACGTTTTGACCGGAGAACCGAAGCGACGCGATGCATTCCTCGAGGCCAAGCGAGACGAAGCGTTCGCGTCTGCAGCGGCCGCTCAAAAAGCGGCAGCGCTTCCGAAGCGCGGCGTAACCGCACGCGCCCAGCTCAGAGAAGCGGACGTTCCGCGCGCGCCGTTCCTCGGACCGCGCGCGCTGCGCGGCAAAGACATCGACTTACGCGAGCTGTGGCCGTGTTTCGATCTCAAGAGTTTGTACCGTTTGTCGTGGGGTGGCGCGAACGTCAAGGGCGAGGCGTGGGAAGCGCTCGTGCGCGATGAGTTCGAGCCGCGATTGCATGCCTATCAGCAACGCGCCCAGAGCGATGGACTGCTCACGCCGAAGGTCGTCTACGGATACTTCCCTGCATCGGGTGAAGGCGACGACGTCGTGGTATACTCGCCCGTCGATCCGAGCCATCAGATCGCGCGTTTCACGTTCGCGCGGCAAGCAGGCGGCGAACACTTGTGCCTAGCGGACTATCTGCGCGAGTCGAAGGACGGTCGCGCGAGCGACGTGATCGCACTCCAGGTGGTGACGGTCGGCGAACGAGCGGGCGAGCAGATCGATCGTTTGCAAGCCAAAAACGAATACAGCGAAGCCTACTTCCTGCACGGCTTCTCGGTACAAACCGCGGAAGCGCTCGCAGAATACACGCAACGGCGCATTCGTGCCGAGCTGGGCCTCCCCTCAGAGCGCGGCAAACGGTATTCGTGGGGGTACGGGGCGTGTCCGGATCTCGCGCAACATGAGCTCGTGTGGGAGCTGCTTGACGTGGAGAAGGCGATCGGCGCCAGTCTGACCTCGGCATTTCAAATCGTCCCCGAGCAATCGACCGCTGCGATCGTCATCCATCATCCGCAAGCCGCATACTTCAATGCCGCGGCGGTCCGGGAGCTTATAGCCACCTAGCCAGAGGGAAGAAACGGGTCCCGGCGTACCTTCCTCCGTTCAAAAGCTTTTGAGGAGGACTTGTTGATGCGCTCATTTCCCGCGTTAGCGCGAGCGATTTCACTGGCGGCCGCGGTCGCCATGTTAGGAACGGTTATGGGCGCCCCCGTCCAAGCCGCGACGACATATAAAGTAGCTGTCGATCTGCCCATGAGTGGCGCCGACGCCAGCAACGGTATCCCCACCGATAACGGCGTCATTCTCGCCGTCGAAGAGGCCAACGCAAAAGGCCTGCCGGGCGGAATCATGCTGCAGCATCAAGTGCTCGATGACGCAGTTCAAGGCGTTCACGATCCGGCTGCCGGCAGCCAAAACGTCAAGACGTTCGTTGCAGATCCGAGCGTGATGGGAATCGTCGGACCGTTCAACTCGAACGTTGCACGAGCCGAAATTCCGATCACGAACGACGCAGGGCTCGCTCAGATCAGCCCGTCGAACACGAACGACGGTTTGACCATCGGTGAAACCGCGAAGGCATTGCGCCAATCGCATCCGGATTTGATCACGTACTTCCGCGTTTGCACGCGCGACCATTATCAAGGCGCGGCAGGTGCGGAATCTGCGAAGAAGCTCGGCTTCAAGAAGATGTACATCATCGACGACAACGAGACGTACGGTAAGGGTCTCGCAGACGTTTTCGAAGCAGCCTACAAGGCCGGCGGCGGAACGGTGCTCGGACACGATCACCTCACCAAGAACCAACAAGACTTCAAAGCACTCCTCACCAAGGTCAAAGCAACGAGTCCTGATGCAGTGTTCTTCGGTGGCGTGACGGCGACGGGCGGCGGACTCTTGCGCAAGCAAATGGCTGACGTCGGACTCGGCACGACGCCGTACATCGGCGGCGATGGAATCAGCGATGAAGAGTATCTGAAGATCGCAGGCGCTCAAGCCGACGGAAGTTACTACACGGTTGCGGCACCTGACATCGGGATGGCAAGCGCTCAAGCCTTCAACAAGGCCTATCAGGCGCGATTCAAACAGGCTCCAGGCGCGTATAGTGCGGCCGCGTACTCTGCTGCCTGGGTGATCATCAACGCTATCGCTGATGCTCAAAAGAGCGGAGGCGTCACGCGCCCGGCCGTGCTCAAGAACATTGCCGGTACGAAGAACATGGCATCGCCGGTCGGTCCCGTCGCGTTCGACAAGAATGGCGACACGCTGAACGGCGTGATCAGCTTCTACAAGATCTCGGGCACGCCGCCTAAGGCAACATTCCTCAACACCGTTAGCATAGCGTCACTCTAGGGCAAATCATTGGAGCTGTTCTTTCAGCAGCTCGTTAACGGGCTGTCGCTCGGCGGAATTTATGCGCTCATAGCCCTCGGCTATACGATGGTGTACGGAATCATCGAGCTCATAAATTTCGCCCACGGCGACGTCTATACACTCGGCTCGTTCTTCTCGCTCGCGATCCTAACCGCACTTGGGATCACGAGCGAGATGCACGGCTTCCCGCTCGTCGCGACGATTCTCGGCGTGATGGCGGGGGCGATGGTCTTCTGCGGAATCGTCGGTGTGCTCATCGAGCGATTCGCATATCGCCGCCTGCGCAACGCGCCGCGGCTCGCGCCGCTGATCACGGCAATTGGCGTCTCGTTCATTCTCGAGAACATCATGCAGTTGTGGCAGGGGCCCTCCCCCGTTCCGATTCCGACCTTCATCCCCGAGGCAAGCTTCGCAATCGGCGGCGTTACGATCCAGGTGAAGCAGGTCTTCGTCGTCGGCCTTGCGGTCTTCATGATGATCGCGCTTCAGTTGTTCGTCTATCGCACGAAGCTCGGCAAAGCGATGCGTGCAACCGCGCAAGATCGCGACGCGGCGCAGCTCATGGGGATCGACATCAACATGACGATCGCGCTTACGTTTTTGATCGGCAGCGCGCTCGCAGGTTCCGCCGGTTTTGTTTCCGGCGTCTACTACGGCACGACGTGGTTCTTCAATGGCTTCTCCGCGGGATTGAAAGCGTTCACGGCGGCCGTGCTCGGCGGCATTGGAAACCTCGCCGGTGCGATGCTTGGCGGCTTCGTGATCGGCCTCGTCGAGGCGTTTGGTGCGCAATACGTTTCAGATCAATGGACGAACGTGATGGTGTTCTCACTGCTCGTGCTCGTCTTGATCTTCCGTCCGTCCGGACTGCTCGGCGAATCGCTGCCTAACAAAGTATAATGTTGTTAAGGGCCCCCTCGGGGAGTTTGGCGTGAAGTTCTGGACTGCGCTCGATCCGCGGCTCAAGGGGATCGTTGTCCTCGGCCTCCTCGTGTTTTTCCCATTCATCGATCCTAATGCGGCGCACCTCAACTTTCTAGCCGACGCGGCGACGTTTGTGCTGCTGGCACTCGGACTGAATATCGTCGTTGGTTTCGCGGGATTGCTCGATCTCGGCTACGCGGCGTTCTTCGCAATCGGCAGCTACTCGTATGCGATGCTTGCGAGCCCGCAGTTCAATCTTCACGTCCCGTTCTGGGTGATGTTGTTGCTTGCGCCGGCTATCACCGCCATTTTCGGCATCCTGCTCGGCGCGCCGACCCTGAGACTGCGCGGCGACTATCTTGCGATCGTCACGCTTGGTTTCGGCGAAATCGTCCCGCAGACGTTTTTGAATCTTTCGCAGTGGACCAACGGTCCAAACGGAATCTCGGCGCTTGACCAGCCGGTCTTGTTCAACTACAAGTTCGGGCTGCAAACGCTCCCGTACTATTTCGTGGGCTTATTTTTGCTCGCGGTGGCGATCATCGTGGTGCACAATTTACAGGACAGCCGGCTCGGCAGATCGTGGATGGCGATCCGCGAAGACGAGCTTGCCGCGGCGCATATGGGCATCAACACGACGAAAGCAAAGCTCTCAGCGTTTGCGCTCGGCGCCTCGTTCAGCGGTCTGGCCGGCGTCGCGTATGCCTCGAAGCTGAGTCTTGTCTCCCCCGACAATTTCCAATTCAACGTCAGCATCTTCGTGCTCTCGATGCTCGTGCTCGGCGGAATGGGGAACATCTACGGCGTCATCATCGGAAGCCTGCTGCTCTCGTCGCTCGAGCGGTTCATTTTGCCGCAGGCGACGATCTTTGCGCACAATCTCGGCTTCATGAGTCTCGACTTTTCGAATTTCCGCTTCATGATGTACGGCATCATCCTGGTCGCGATCATGCTGTTCCGTCCCGAGGGACTGTTCCCGAGCCGCCAGCGGAAGGCGGAGCTGCATGTCGCCCAGCTTGACGCGGCGCTTGCGTCACAAGAGCAGAGCTTGTACAACGAGGCCGCGCCTTGAGCATCCTTGCGATCAAACATGTGACGCAACGCTTCGGCGGACTCGTCGCCGTCAGAGATCTCGAATTCGAGGTAGATGCCGGGTCGATCGTAGCTATGATTGGCCCCAACGGCGCCGGCAAGTCGACGGTCTTCAATCTCATCACCGGTATCTATAAGCCAAGCGAAGGGCAAATCGAGTTCAACGGCACCCAAATTCAAGGCCGTAGCACGAGCGCCATTGCGGCGCTCGGCATCGCGCGCACGTTCCAGAACATTCGACTTTTTGCGTTCATGTCGGCACTCGATAATGTCATGACGGGCCGCCACACCCGCATGCACGCGACCTTGGCGGATTCGATGCTGAATACGCCGCGCGCACGGAAGGAAGAATCGCGCGTGCGCGAGCGTTCCCACGAGCTCCTGAAGTTCTGCGGTCTCGACGAGCACGCGAATTCCTATGCCGCCAATCTTGCCTATGGCCCGCAGCGTCGCTTGGAGATTGCCCGCGCGCTCGCGAGCGATCCGAAACTCTTGCTGCTCGACGAGCCGGCTGCCGGGATGAACCCGAATGAGAAAAATGATCTGACGGGTCTGATCCGGCGGATTCGCGATACGGGGGTTACGGTGTTCTTGATCGAGCACGACATGGCGCTCGTCATGCAGATTAGCGAGCGGATTGCCGTTCTCGACTACGGCGAGAAGATCGCTGAGGGCCTGCCCGATGCGATTCGGTCGAACGAGCGCGTCATCGAAGCCTATCTCGGGAAACCTGCCTGATGCCGTTGCTCGAAGTTGAAAACGTCGAGTGCACGTACGGCCGGATTCGCGCGCTGCGCGGGGTCTCATTGTACGTCGACGAGGGCGAGATCGTCACGCTGATCGGCGCCAACGGCGCGGGGAAGACGACGACGCTGCGTGCGATCAGCGGGCTCTTGCGTCCCGCCAAAGGCAAGATCACGTTCGACGGCATGGATTGCACGACGACGACGCCCGACAAAATCGTCCGGCACGGACTCAGCCACTCGCCGGAGGGGCGGCGGATCTTCGCGCGCATGACCGTGCGCGAGAACCTCGAGCTGGGCGCATTCACGCGAACGTCACAAAGCGAGATCGACGCCGATTTCGAGCGCATTTTCGGGATATTTCCGCGACTGAAGGAACGTATCGACCAGAAGGGTGGAACGCTCTCGGGCGGCGAGCAGCAAATGCTCGCGATCGGTCGCGCAATGATGTCGCGCCCCCGGTTGCTGCTGCTCGACGAACCTTCGCTCGGACTCTCACCGCTGCTCGTGCAGACGATCTTCAAGATCATCCGCGAGATCAATGAGGCCGGGACAACGATTCTCTTGATCGAGCAAAACGCGCGTCAGGCGTTGCAGATCGCAACTCGTGGTTACGTTTTGGAAGTCGGTCAGATCGCACATACCGCGAGCGCAAGCGACCTGCTGGCGAGCGAAGCCGTCCAAGCCGCGTATTTGGGCGGCGCCGCTTAGGAGAAACGCAGCGGCGCGATAACCGGGCCGAGCCCGCCACAGCACGAGTGCTTCGGCTTGCTCATGATGCGCTTCGCGCTCCTTGGTGTCATCCCGAGCGTAGCTGCACGCAGTGCACCGTAGTCGAGGGACCGTTCGAATGATGCAGGCTGCGAAACGATGGAACAAGGTCGAGGGCACGATCGTGCCCTCAACGTTTCGAGATGGTTGCGCGACCCGAATCGTTACCGCTGTCCCTCGCACTACGCGCTCTTGCAGAGCGCTACGCTCGGGATGACAAAAGAGGGCGCAATCGTGCACTGCGGGGGGCCCTTTGCACGAGATCTAGGGCGAGCGGAAATCGTACGTGCGCCCGGCAATCGCGCTAGCGCTTCGCTTTGTGCCGAAAGCAACTCACGAGGTGGTCGTTGACCATCCCCGTCGCTTGCATGAACGCGTAGGCGATCGTGGTGCCGAAGAAGGTGAAGCCCGCCTTCTTCATGGCTTTTGAGAACGCGTCGGATTCTTTTGTCGACGCGGGGATTTGCGACGAGGATTTCAGCTTGTGGTCGATCGTTTTTCCACCGACGAAGCTCCACACGAACGTATCAAGCGTCGTCCCCGATTCACGTAGTGCGAGATAGGCGCGTGCGTTCTGCACGGTGCCTTCGACCTTGGCGCGGTTGCGAATGATGCCTTCGTTACGCAAGAGCGACTCAATCTTGCGTTGGTTGAAGCGCGCGATCTTTTCCGGATCGAATCCGGCAAACGCTTCGCGATAGGCGTCGCGCCGATTCAAGATCGTTCGCCAGCTCAAGCCTGCTTGCGCGCCTTCAAGGGTCACGAATTCAAAGAGCCGGCGATCGTCGTGCGCCGGTACGCCCCACTCTTTGTCGTGATAGGCGATCATCAGCGGGTCCGTGCCGCTCCACGGGCATCGAACCCGTTGATTCGTCAGCGTCTTACCTTCCGTACAGTCCGAGATACTGACCGCGCGCGAGAATTTTGCCGCCTTTAGAAAGCAAGAACTCCAGACGCGCGCCCGTTACTTCGGGGCCGAATCCGGTAAATATCCGATCGACCGCGGTAACCGTAACGTAGTAGTGGTGCGGCGCATCGCCGGCCGGCGGGCATGGGCCGCGATATGCGCTCGTGCCGCCGTCATTCAACCCGATGATCGCGCCGGCCGGCATGCCGGTTGTCGCAGCGTTTGCATCGAGACTCGTCACCGACGCCGGAATATTGAAGACGACCCAGTGATTGAAACCGATTCCGGTCGGCGCGTCGGTATCGAACAGATGGATCGTGTAGCTCGCGGTTCCGGGCGGACCAGCTGTCCACGATAGCTGCGGTGAGATGTTCGCCGCACCGGTCCCGCAGCCGACGGTAACATTCGCACCTGGAATCGTTCCGCCGTTCGTAAACGTTGTGCTCGAGACGGCGAGCGTTGGAATTCCTGATGGAATGATCGGCGTCGCAAGCGGCGTGGGGTACGCAGCCGCGCTCGCCGCAAGAACAACTGACGCAAGAACCAAGATCCGAACGTTCATGTTGACATGCCTTTCGTGAAATCGGTGGTTCGCTCGGGTCCCCCAGTTTTGCGGGGAGGCTCGCCCGGCCTTTCGCGCCAAGCGCGCAACGGCATGGAAACACTTATTCGACGCCGGCGCAGCATCGGACGATCCGAAGGCGAGCTTTCACGAACCGCGATCGGCCATCTCATCGAAGCCGCGACGTGGGCGCCGAACCATCATCTGACGGAGCCCTGGAAATTCACCGTCCTAACCGGCGACGCGCGCCGCAAGCTCGGTGAATTCTGGGCAAAAACGCGCGCAGACGAGCTCGCGCTCGAAGGCGAAAAGCGCGACGGTTTCATGCAAGGCGAAGCCAAGAAGCCGCTGCGCGCACCGGTGCTCATCATCGTCAGCGCGCGGACCGATCCCGACCCGGCAGTCGCCGAAGAAGACTTCGCCGCGACCTCAGCTGCGGTGCAAAACCTGCTCTTGGTCGCGGAGGAGCGCAAGTATAGTGCGATGTGGCGAACCGGCGACATCGTGTACAGCGCCGCTGTCAAGAAGTATCTCGGGCTCGAAGAGTCCGACAAAATTGTCGCAGTCGTTTACATCGGCGAGCGCGGCGTTTCCGACGCACAACCGCAAACGCGTAAGCCGCCGGTGATCACCTGGCTCGAATAGCCCGCCTACTGTAGGGCTGCCTCCGCGCACGGAATGAGGTGCGCTTCGTTTGCGATGCCGTCGCCGAACGTTAGGCTAATCGCCGTCTCGCAAGCCGGCTCGTTCGCGAGCACCCCGCTGGAGGGTGTCCAGGATGTTGCCGAAGCCGTACCCGAGCTCGAGATGAAGATGGCAAGCGGCGTTAGCGTGACGTTCGCGTTCAGCGTTCTAACGGGTTGTGCGCCCAGACTCGCGCCCGGGATCGGGCGATACGGATACAGCGATGCGATGAATCCGCCGTTGCCGTCGCTCGCGATCGCAATCGTCGCGCCGGTCCCGCTCGTTTGTGCGACCGCACGCGCGTCGTCGACGAAGGCGCTAAAGCTTTGCACGGCCGCGCGAATCGCGTAGGACTTCTTGCCCAGCGCATAGCTCCCGAGCGCGCCGATCAGCATAACAACGATCGCGATGCACACGACGGTCTCGCTCAACTTCACCGCGACCACTCCGCTTGCGCATTTGCGTTGTACCAAGCGCTCTGCGCCGGCGTGTTCGTCGGGTCAACGCTGATGAATTGCTGCGGGCACGTGCCGGTACCGCCGGCAACACATTCGCTCAGTGCATGAATGCGCGTATCACCGGGATTCATGGACGCGACGGGCGCCGGCGTACTTCCCGGCGACGTGTTGTTCGCATCGCAGGCCGATGGCGAGGTGGGATCGCATCCACCGGCGTCGCCCTCGAACGGTACGTCGCGCGCGCCGCCGGCATCCGTCAATCCATCGATGGCGACGTAGGGCGGCACGCCGAACGTCCGCAAGGTGACGTATTCCGTGCGAACGGCGAGCGTCGCGCCGTCCGATGCACTGACTGTTTCGGTAATCGTTGCGGCAACCCGGCCCTCCGCGATCTTCGGATATTGCTGAACGTCCGTTGCGACGACGTTCGGCGACTGATCGTCGCTAAGCGTGCCTTGTAACGCGAACGATGCACCGAGCGTAAACGGACATGGGGTCGCTGCGCAGGCCGCGTGGGGCCCAAGCGGGGCCGGTGCTTGTAGCATACTAGCGCCGGACGCAATCTGCGCAGCGATCCCATCGAGCAACTGCGTGCGGGCTTGTGCCAGGCCCGCCTGCGCGTAGTGTGCGGCGGCATGGCGCGCGCTGATGCGCGCAAAGCCGAGTCCGCCTTCGAGAACGACGCCCGTGGCGAGTCCGATTACAGCGAGGAAGAAGAGCGCAACGACGATCACATGTTTATGGGACGAGCACGTTCCCTGACGTGTCGACGATCGCGCCTTGTGGTAACGCTTCGCGCGCAACGGAATAGCGTACGCTCGCGCTTTGTGGACCTGAGCTTGCGACGATCACGAGCGTCTGGCCGGAGACGGAACTCTGCAGCGTGATACCGTTCGTACTCCAGGTTGCGGGCGGCGCTGCGAGGATTGCCGCCGCCGCGCTCGCGTCGTATGCGGCGAGGGCGCGAGCTTCGACGGCGGCATTGCGCGCCGCGACGAGTACATGGTCGCGGCTTGGCGGGACGTTGACGACACGCGACGAGGCGAGCGTCGCGCTCAGCAATGCAGTCGCGGCAATCCCGGTGAGTCCGATGCCGACGACGCCTTCGAGAATCGTCACGTGCGGGTCGGTGCCCGCGTGCGGGTTTGGCTAGCCGCCGATCCCGGCGGTACCGCGCTGGTGCAAGTGCACGGCCCCGTACACCGCCGTGCCTCCGACGACCGTCGCGACGACGCGAAGCTCTTCGTCCCAGACCGCAAAGTCGGCCCGTAAGCCTTCGGCGATTTTCCCGAGCTCGCGCTCCAATCCGAGCAAACGCGCAGGGGCGGCGCTCGCGTTGATGATTGCGCGCTCGAACGGCAAATCGGCATACGACATCAGGTTGCGTACGGCTTGATCGCAGCGCAGCGCGCTGCCTGCGATCGTGCCGTCTTCGCTGCGCACGACGCCGCCGTCGATGCGGTATCCGCTGCCGACGGGCGGCATGTTGTCGGTTGCGAGCACCAGCCGTTCACCAACGGTGCGATAGAGTAAATCGACCATCGGTGGCGCGACGTGGTAGCCGTCGCAAATCAGCTGTACCGTCGTTCGCGGCTCTTGCATGAATGCAACGAGCAGCGATGGATCGCGATGGTCGAGCGGCGGCATCGCGTTGAACGCGTGCGTCAAAGTGCGGA
>Ga0181525_10003566_pt1 | contig 12222 bp, 10 predicted proteins | sample PEATcosm2014_Bin_48_FD_121100 | JGI IMG/M metagenome (GOLD analysis project Ga0181525, IMG submission 121100) | Peatland microbial communities from MTU Mesocosm Facility, Houghton, MI, USA - PEATcosm2014_Bin06_10_metaG | ecosystem: Environmental > Terrestrial > Soil > Wetlands > Peat | place... | reverse complement strand
CATCTTCCACTGTCGAGATAACCGGGAAGTACCTGTCGCCTTTCCGTACGGATGTGCCAGCTTAGCGAAATCTCCATCACGGATGAACCGTGCACCCTCGAACTCGTCAGTGCCGACCAGGCGAACACCGAGGCGGGTACAGCGGCGCAACCCGCCTCCGGCCCGCCCCTGAACTGCCCTGCCTGCGGTAATGGCGCCGGATGCGGCCAGCTGGCCAGTCCGCGGCGGGCTTCTTGATGTCTCGAACCGTCTCGAACCCGGACCTGACGGTTAGAAGAACGGCCGTCCGGCGATCTCGGGTCCCTCGCCGCGGTCCCTGGTCAGGTAGAAGGAGCCGATCGCGGTGTACGCCGTTTCCAGGTAGTTGGTGTGGTTGGCGGCGGTGCTGATGTCGCGGAACGCCTGCTCGATCGGGCGGCCACGGTACACGGCACCCGATCCGGCCATGTCGAAGATGAGCCCCACCGCCTCTTTCGCCGAGCGGACCGCGAAGATGTTCGCCTCGCGCAGCCGGACCCGCAGCTCGAGGGACAGTTCAGGGTGGGCGCCCGCGTCCTGGTAGGCGGCGCCCGCGGTTTCGTGCAGCAGCGCCCGCGCGGCGCGGACCAGGGCGTCGGCCCGGGCGAACGCGATCTGATGCGCCTGCTCGTGCCCCATCGCGCTCTGCCGCGCCGACCCGGTAGCAGGCCTGGCGTTGACGGCGTCCGTGAACGCCCGCAGGGCGGCGGACGCGATCCCGAGCGCGTGCGCCCCGTGACCCGCTTCTGGCATTTCCTTGACGCGGAAAAGCGCGCGGTCGTACGCCGGCGGACCGTAGAACCCCGGGTTGACCTGCTCGTCAGGGACGAAGAGATCGGCGACCTCGAAGTCGCCGCTTCCCGTGCCGCGCAGGCCAAGGCCGTCCCAGGTGTCGATGAGGCGGGCCTGGTCGGCGGGCCAGATCGCGAGCAGGCGGCGCGGCTGGCCGCCCGCTTCACGGACGGGTGACCCGTCGCGGCCGCAGGCGACCGACATCCCGCCGAGCCAGGTGGCGAAGGGAGAACCGCTCGCGAACGGCCACCGGCCGCTGACGCGGTAGCCGCCGTCGACCCGGATCGCCGTCCCGCCGATCCGGCCCAGGCTCATCGCCAGGATCAGCCGCCCGCCGGCCCGCACGCGGAAACGCTCGAACCGCTCCGGGTCAAGGAACGTCAGGCCCACGCCTGAGTTGATGAAGGCCAGCCACCCGACCGACGCGCTGATCCGCGCCAGCTCCTCGATCAGCGCGAGCCACTGCGCCGGCTCGGCCTCCAGGCCGCCGACCTCCCACGGGAGCATCGCCCGGAACACACCGGAGTCGTACAGCGCCGCCACGAGTTCCTCGGGTATGCGCCCGTCCTCGACGGCCTGCGCGTGCTCCCTGATCAGCGGCTCGAGGGACCGCGCGAGGCCGGCGAGCGAAGCGCCCGCGCCATCGGCGGCCTGCGCCGCGGCGCCATGGGCGGCCTGCGCCGCGGCCGGGTTGGAGATGGCCATCACGATCCTCCGCCAGGTCTCGCCGCGTCGGCGGGACCGACCCGCCTGGGCTAGCAAGGCGACGTTACCGCTTGGCTGGAACGTACGGACATGTGCACGAGCACAGATTGGCGTGCCCGCTCGTTTGCGGCTATCTGGCGGGAGACCAGCTTTACCCGGGGGAGAAAACTTACACTGGAAGGTTTTTCGGGTTACGATCGTCCGGTCTGCCCCCGTGGAGGAGTTGGAGCCGCATGTCAGGAACCAGCGAACTGAGTCACGTGACGTCTGCGTCCGGCACCTCGCCGCGGGTCGAGGAACTGCTGGCCGCCCTCTCCACCGAGGAGAAGATCGGCCAGCTGATCCAGTACTTCTACTTCAAGTTCCCGGAGAACTCGGCCGCCGGCCCGCTTGGCGACCTCGCCGGGCAGCCCCGGATGGTCGAGGAGGCGCTGACGCGGGGCGGCGCCGGGTCGCTGCTGTTCGTGAAGGACCCGGCCGAGACCAACCGGCTGCAGCGGGCGGCGATCGACGGCAGCCCGCACGGCGTCCCGGTCCTGTTCGGGTTCGACGTCATCCACGGGCTGCGCACCATCTTCCCGGTGCCGATCGGGCTCGCCGCCTCGTGGAACGCGGAACTGATCGAGCAGGCGCAGGCCGTCGCGGCCACCGAGGCCCGCGCGGTCGGCATCCACTGGGTGTTCGCGCCGATGGCCGACATCGCCCGCGATCCCCGCTGGGGACGGATCATCGAAGGCGCGGGAGAGGACCCGCTGCTCGGCTCGGCGGTCGCCGCCGCCCAGGTGCGCGGCTTCCAGGGAGACATCCTTGGCACGCCAGGCCGGGTGATCGCCGGGCCCAAGCACTTCGCGGGCTACGGCGCCGCGCTCGGCGGCCGTGACTACGACGAGGTTGACCTGTCGGACCAGGAATTCTGGAACACGTACCTGCCGCCGTTCCGTGCCGCGGTCGAGGCCGGCGCGGGCAACATCATGTCCGCGTACATGGACCTCAACGGCGTCCCCGCCAGCGGCAACCGCTGGCTGCTGACCGACGTGCTGCGCGGCGCGCTCGGCTTCGACGGCTTCGTCGTCACCGATGCCAACGCGGCCAGGGACCTGGTGACCCATCACTTCGCGGCCGGCCCGGCCGACGCCGCCGTCCGGGCCCTGACGGCCGGGGTGGACATGGAGATGACGGTCGCCGACCCCGCGTTCGGCCACCTGGGCGCCGCGCTCGCCGACGGCCGGGTCAGCCCCGGGCAGCTGGATGAGTCGGTGCGGCGCATCCTGGTGCTCAAGGACGCGCTTGGCCTGTTCGACCAGCCGTTCGTCGATGAGGACGCGGCCCGCGAGGTACTGGCCAGGCCCGCGCACCGCGACGCGGCCCAGCAGGCCGCCGAGCAGGCCGCCGTGCTGCTGCGCAACGAGGGCGCCGCCCTCCCGCTGAACGCGGCCGCGCTCCGGCGGGTCGCCGTGATCGGGCCGCTGGCCGACTCGGCCAGGGACACGCTCGGCCCCTGGGTCTTCGACCACGACCTGTCCGAGACCGTCACCATCCTCGACGGCATCCGCGCCTACCTCGGCGACCGGGCGGCGGTCAGCTACGAGCCGGGGATCGCCGCGCCCGCCCGGACCTTCCCGTCCATGTTCGACCGGTGGGAACCCGGCCACACCGCCCCCGGGTTCGATCCCGCCGCCGCGCTCGACCGCGCGGTGCGGTCGGCCGCCGACGCCGACGTGGTGATCGCGGTCCTTGGCGAGCAGCAGGACATGATCGGGGAGGCCGCCTCCCGCTGCGACCTCTCACTACCCGGCGAGCAACGGCAGCTGCTTGAGGCGGTGGCGGCCACGGGCACCCCCGTCGTGCTCGTGCTGATGAGCGGGCGCCCGCTGGAACTGCGCGGGGCCGCGGCAACGGTGCCCGCCGTCCTGCAGGCGTGGTACCCGGGCACCCGGGGCGGCGCGGCCGTCGCCCGGCTGCTGTTCGGCGACGTCACTCCGGCCGGGAAGCTGCCGTTCACCTGGCCCCGCGGCGTCGGGCAGGTGCCGATGCACCACGCGGTCACCCGGTCCCACGCCCCGCGGGAACAGGGCCGGCGTTACTGGGACGAGGAGAGCACGCCGCTGTTCCCGTTCGGCCACGGCCTCAGCTACGCCCGGTTCGCCTACCGCGACCTGCGCGTCGAGCCGGCCTCAGGCACCACGGACGGCGCCGTCACGGTGACCGTGGAACTCGCCAACGTCAGCGAACGCGACGGCACCGAAGTCGCCCAGCTCTACCTGCACCAGCGGCACGGCAGCTCGTCCCGGCCACTGCGGCAGCTGAAGGGATTCCGCCGGGTCGAGCTGGCCGCCGGGGCAGCGGAGACCGTCACCTTCACCGTCGGGCCGGGCGAGCGCCGCTACTGGAGCGCGGCCACCCGCGGCTGGGTGACCGACGCGAGCACGTTCGACGTGTGGGTCGGCGGCGACGCGACCGCGACGCTGCACGCCCAGTTCACCGTCACCGCGGGCTGACCCGGCCGGCCTGGTGCCGACGATGACGGAGAAGTGCTGAGCCGGCCGTGAGCGCGGTGGCGGGGCCGTCGCGGCATGTCCTGCTGGGTTACGCCGTTACGCCTCGCCCCGGAGCATCGCGATCAGCCGGCCGAGCACCGTGCCGCCGCTGACCCGCAGCCCCTCGTGCTCCCATTCGTTGGTCACCCAAGTGCGCAGGCCGCGGATGGCCGCCGCGGTGCGCAGCGACAGCGGCGCGGGCACGTACATGTCGTCGAAGTAGACGGTCGCGACGGCGGGCACCTCGTTCGCCGCGAGCCGGGCCGGGTCGTACAGCGGCGGCCAGCCGTCCCGCTGCGCGAGGAGCTCCGCCGCCTCCCGCAGCGGTCTCAGCGCCGGGTCCAGGTCGGTCATCCAGGGGTAGACCATCTCCCCGGTGAACAGCAGCGGCTGGTCGCCGTCGACCGCGCCCGCCGGGTCGAACGCGGGGAACTCGGCGCGCACCCGGTGCGCCGCCCAGCGGGTGGCCGCGCCCTGCGCGTAGCAGGCCTCGTGCAGCACCGCGTAGAGCGGGGCGCGGGCGAACCCGGTTCGTTCGATGACTTCGCCGAGGAAGGCGTCCGACAGCCCGCCGTCGCCGTCCCACGGGTCCTCGAGCAGGTAGTGCAGCTCGTGGCTGCCCGCGCTCTGGCCGAGCATCCCGCCGATCGCCTGGAACCGCTCGACGGTCAGCCGCGAGCCGTCCGGCAGCCGGACGTCGCGGGCGGCCAGGTGCCCGGCGACCGCCCGGGCCGATTCGACGTCGCCGGGGTAGCGGTCGTAGTGGCCTGCGTTGCGCGCGGCGACGGTCGCGTAGGTGAGCCGGTAGACGTCCTCGGCGTGGGCCTCCAGGCCGGGCAGCCCGCCGGTGATCAGCGCCCCGGCCATGCCGTGCGGCGCGAACGACAGGTACGTGACCGTGCAGAACCCGCCGAACGACTGCCCGAGTACCGTCCACGGCTCGTCCGGGCCGCACAGCTCGCGCCGGATCAGCTCGCAGTCAAGCACGATCGAGTCGGCGCGGAAGCGCGCCAGGTACTCCGCCTGCGCGGCCGGGCTGCCGAGCCGCGCCAGGGAGCGTGCGGTGAGCGGCGTCGACCGGCCGGTGCCCCGCTGATCAAGCAGCAGCACCCGGTAGTCGTCGAGCGCCCGGTCCAGCCACGTCGAGCGCCCCACCGGCCGCTGCGCCGCGAACCCCGGCCCGCCCTGCAGGAACACCAGCCACGGCAGCCGCTCGCCGGCCTTGCCGGTGGCGACCACTTCCCGGGCGAAGACCTCGATCCGTTCGCCGTCGGGCCTCCCGTGATCGACGGGCACGCTGAAGTGATGATCGGTGACGACGGTGCCAGGCTGCCGGTAGCTGCTCACGAAAAGGATTATCCAGAACGAGCGCGTGGCTCCGCGCCCGGTCCCCCGCCTCAGCTGCGAACGTGACAGCTGACGGCAGATCCTCACACGTCGCGAGCGTGGATAACAGCAAGAAGCGCTGGTCCGCGGTGCTTGGCCAGGATCGCGTGCGGGTCGGTGCCTGGCGCGGCCTGCGGGTCGGCGTGCACTAGCGCGGCGGACAGCCGGGGCAGGGCGTGCAACAGGGCGTGCTCCGCGTTGACAGTGACCTGGTGCGCCTCGATCGCGGTGGCCTCGCCGCTGACCGCAATCTCGCACTCGGCCAGGAGCCGGTGGCCGGCCCAGCGGAGCCGGACCAGGCCGACGCCGAGCACGCCGGGAGTAGTGCGCAGCGCCTCCTCGGCCTGGTCGGTCAGGTCAGGGTCCACGGCGTCCATCAGCCGCCGGTAGATCTCGCGGGCGGCCTGGTAGAGAACCATCAGGATCGCCGCCGTGATGACCAGGCCGGTCACCGGGTCCGCCCAGTTCCAGCCGAGCGCGACGCCGCCCGCGCCGAGCAGCACGGCGAGGGAGGTGAACCCGTCGGTGCGGGCGTGCAGCCCGTCAGCTACGAGCGCGGCGGAGCCGATCTTCCTGCCGGTCCTGATCCGGTACCTGGCGACGAGTTCGTTGCCCGCGAACCCGGCGAGCGCCGCGGCGGCCACCGCGATCAGGTCGGAGACACGCTGCGGGTGCAGCAGGCGGCTGACCGCCTCGTAGGCGGCAAGCGCCGACGAGGCCAGGATCAGCGCGACGACCGTGATGCCGGCGAGGTCCTCGGCGCGCCCGTAGCCGTAGGTGTAGCGGCGGTTCGGCGGCCGTCGGCCGACGATGAACGCGACGCCGAGCGGCGCCGCCGTCAGCGCGTCAGCCGCGTTGTGCAGCGTGTCGCCGAGCAGGGACACCGACCCGGACAGGGCCGTGACCGCCGCCTGGATGAGGGCGGTGACCGCAAGGACCGCGAGGGACATCCACAGGGCCCGCATCCCCTCGGCGCTGGCCTCCATCGCCCTGTCCACCTTGTCGGCGGTCCCGTGCGAGTGCGGGCGGGCCAGGTGCAGCAGCCGCCCCAGCCCCCGAGCCGGGTGCTCATGGCCATCGGGATGGCCGCGCCGCTCGCCGCGCTCGTCCCCGGGCACATGGCGGTTCCCGTCATGAAGTTCGTCCTCGTGGCGATGGCCGTGACGGTGTCCGTCCGCATCGCCGTGCCCATGCCCATCCCCATGGCCGTAACGGTGCCCGTGGGTCGCGCCGGTGATCTCACTCACGCAACCATCGTGCGCGATGAATTGCGTTTCCGCACATCAACAATTACCAGGTACGCGCACATGCGAAATGAACGCAACAACATGTTGTATCAGGAAGCAATTCACCCCGCCGCGAAGCGCGTAACCAGCACCCGCCTTCCCTGCCTTCCCCTGTTATCGCGGCTCCCGGTGGCCGCCGCTTGCCCGCGAGCGCGTGACCCCAGGTTCCCTAGACCACGGGAGTACCACGGCCCGCACTGGTGATCCCGTCCGTTGGCGCCGCCCGGCGCATCCGAGGTGACCACTGACCGAAGAGGTGCTCAGGTTTTCCCGCTGACAACAGCCATCACAGGAATCTCTACGGCAGCGCGATCACGGCCCCGGCATGATCTGGCTTTGCATAGCTGGCGACCACGGAGAACGCTCTTTGCATAGCGGGCGACCAATATTACGTCCGATTTGGGCCCTATTTCGGTCGCCGGCTATGCAAAGCTGCCCGCGCGTGGTCGCAGGCTATGCAAAGCACTGCTCACCCAAGGGCCGACCGCGCTGTCTTGAGAGGTTCCCGTGACTAGTGTTGCCCGCGGGGAGTGCGAGCATCTCAACGGCCAGTTTCGCGGGCGGAGGTGGCGCCTTCGCCAGGCGGACCAGGCCCACGCCGCTGCCGACGGCTAGCTCGGATCGAGATAACAGCAAGAAGCGCGGAGCGCCGGCGTAGCCTCGCGGAGCGCCGGCGTAACGACCGGGGGCGTGGGGAGCGGCAGGGGAGGGGGGCTAGCCGCCGAGCCAGCCGGGGAGGTCTAGGCGGAACGGCTGCCCGGCCGCTATCGTCCGCAGGTCCGCCTCCAGGCTGGCGACCCGGTCGGCGCTCAGTTCGCCGGCCCACCGGGCGCGGACTCGGGCGAAGGACTCGGCCGACAGCGTCAGGGCTTGCGTGCCCCGCGGTGTGAGGCGGACCAGCTTGCGCCGGTGGTCGGCCGCTTTCGCGCCGCGCGCTACGTAGCCCAGCTCGGTGAGGCGGTCGATTGTCTTGCCGGCCGCCTGCTTGGAGACGCCGAGACGGCGGCCGACGGCTGCCGCCGTGGAGCCGAAGGTCCCGATTGCCTGCAGCGCGAACCCGTGCGCGGGTCGTAGGTCTGGGTGCCCGCGCGCGGCGAGCTCTTGGTGGGCCTCCATCGAGCCGGTAACCCCGACGTCCGCGGCAGGCACTGCTGGATAACAGCAAGAAGCCCGGAGGGTCAAACCAAGGTCAAGAGCGAACTCCAGCCACTGGGCAGGCGCGACACGCTGGGGTTTGCGGACTTCTTTCTTGCTGTTATCTGAGGTAGAGAGTAGCGTCGCCTGCATGTCAGCTCCAGATGCCAGCAGTCCGGCGCGCGACGCCATCGATGCCTTTGTCCAGAGTCTCGCTGACCGCGGGCTGTCGGCGACGACGCGGCGGATCCGTAAGACGTACCTGGGCGAGTACCTGCGCCACGCCCAGCAGGCCCAAGCGGCTGCCGACGGCGGCGGTGACGCGGAAGAGCAGGAGCACGACGGCACGAGCGGTCGGCCGTTGACTGCGGGGGACCTGATGGACGGCGGGCGCGCGGCTGCGTGGCTGGCCGACGCGGCGGCGGGCAAGACGCGGACCCGTAGCACCAGCCGCGGACCGGAGGCGGCCGCCTACCCGAACTCGATGCGGGTGCGGATCGACTCGGTGAACGCCTTCGCCGAGTTCATCGGCGACCCGGCCCGGCTCGACCGGCAGCCGCCGGCCCGCGGCTTCGAGCTGACGCCCGGGGACACCGAGGCGCTGCTGCACGACCTGACCGTCAAGCGGCCGATTCACGCCAACGCGATGACCCAGCTGCGCACCGCCGCCGTCGCCGCACTCGTCGCCGACACCGGCCGCGGCGTGCCGGAACTGGCGGACCTCAACCTCAGGGCGCTGCACCTGGACGGCGACGAGCCGCACGCCACAGTCGACGGGGAGACCTTCCCGCTCACCAACGCGACCGTGCACATCCTCACCCGCTGGCTTGCCGCCCGCGCCTCGATCGTCGTCGAGCTTGAGGGCAGCGACCCCGGTCACCTGTGGATTCCCACCAAGCCGGGACGGGCCAGGGGCGGCGTTCCCTCGGCCAAGCCGGGGATCAGCCCGGCGGCCGTCCGTACCCTGCACGCCTCGCACCGTGCCCTGGTCAGCCAGCTGCTCGGCACCCCGCTGCGCCCCGGCGCGCTGCGCGCCGCGGGGGAGGCTCACCCGGCGGCCGCCGCGCAGGACCGGGCGCGGCGGTAACCACGGAACCGCCGTCAGGGGAAGCGTGCACTCACGCGGCGACGATGCGGCCGTTCACGCCGCGGCGATGCGGTCCAGTTCCGCCAGCGCGTCGGCGGGGAGGTCCAACGCCGCGGCGGCGACGTTCTCGCGCAGGTGCGCCGCCGAGGACGTGCCGGGGATGAGCAGGATGTTCGGCGAACGGCGCAGCAGCCAGGCCAGGGCGACCGCCAACGGTGAGCTGCCGAGCCGCGCGGCGACCGCGTCGAGCTCAGCGGACTGAAGCCGGCTGAAGCCGCCGAGCGGGAAGAACGGCGTGTAGGCGACGTCCTGGTCGCTCAGCGCGTCGATGAACGCGTCGTCGGCGCGGTTGGCGATGTTGTAGGCGTTCTGCACGCAGACGACCGGCGCGATGGACTGCGCCTCCGCGAACTGCTCGGGGCTGACGTTGCTGACGCCCAGGTGCCTGATCAGCCCCTCCTTCTGCAGTTCGGCCAGGGTGCCGAACGGCTCGGCGACCGAGCCCGCCTCCGGGCCGCCGTACCCGCCGAGGCGGAGGTTGACCACATCGAGCGCGTCGAGGCCGAGGTGATCCAGGTTCTCGTGGACGGCCTGCCGGAGCTGATGGGGCGCACGGGCCGCGGGCCAGCCGCCGCGAGCGTCCCGCAGCGCGCCCACCTTGGTCACGATGTGCAGCCCGTCCGGGTACGGGTGCAGCGCTTCCCTGATGATCTCGTTGGTGACGTAGGGACCGTAATAGTCAGAGGTGTCGATGTGGTTGATGCCGAGCTCGACCGCGGTGCGCAGCACCGCGACGGCCGCGTCCCGGTCGGCGGGCGGCCCGAACACGCCCGGCCCGGCGAGCTGCATCGCCCCGTACCCCATCCGGTGCACCGTCAGGTCCGGGGCCAGCGTGAACGCCCCGCCCAGCCGTGCCTGTGCCATGCGCTTCCTCCCGCTCATCGTCTCCGCTGGCCGGCCGCCCTGGCCCCCGTAGGCCGCAGCCGGTTCCGGCCCCCTGCAGGCCAGACTAGCGCCGTCCGATCCGCCGCGAGCCATGGCGGCCGGCCCGGCGATGCTGGTTAGCTTGCCGCATGGACCTCATCGCGAAGCTGCAGATCAGGCCGGGGCAGACAGTCGCGGCCGTCGGGGCGCCCGACGGCGTGCCGCCGCTCGGCGATGCCGCCAATCCCGCCGCCGATCCCGCCGCCGCGGACGCGGTCGTCGTGTTCGTCAGGAATAGGGCCGAACTCGACACCGGCGCCGACGCCGCCTTCGCGGCCGCGCGGCTTGACCGGCTCGCCTGGATCGCCTATCCCAAGGCGGGCAAGCTCGGCACCGACCTGAACCGGGACATCCTCGCTGCCGTAGTCTCCGGCCGCGGCGTGCGGCCGGTCCGCCAGATCGCGATCGACGAGACATGGTCGGCGCTGCGCTTCCGCCCGGCGTGAGCGGGCAAGGACGTAACGCGCAGACGCCCCGGGCGGGCGGAGCTGTCGGTAGCCCGGTTGTCGGCGAACTGGCTGAGCGTGGTCTCGATCAGCCCGTGGAGCGGCAGGCTATGTGGTAACGCTGGCCAGGACCGTGGTGACGACCCGGGTGACGGCGGCCGCGTCCGGCGGCGGGCTGTCGGTGTCCGTGAACAGCAGGTGCGCGGCGCCGATCAGCGTGGGGGCCAGAGTGCCGATGTCCGCGTCGGCCGCGATGCGGCCGAGGCCCCGCTCGGCGGTGAGGTATCCCGCGACGAGCGCCGTGGACTCTGAGACGAGCGGGATGCGGGACCCGGTGGCGGCGCGCAGCCGGGCGCGCAGCTCGTCCCGCGCGATGACCAGGCGGATCAGTGCCAGGACCGCCGGGGTGAGCACCTCGGGGAGGGTCGCGGCCAGGTTACCGGCGACGGTCCCGGTCCCCGCCGCGTCGCGCAGCGCGGCCGCCAGGGCGGCGACCTGCGCGACGCGGTCCAGCGTCAGCTCGGCGAGGAACGCGTCGAAATCGGCGAAGTGACGGTGCAGCACTCCCTTGGCGACCCCGGCCTCGGCGGTGACGGACCGGCTGGTCAGCGCGCTCGCGCCGTCGCGCAGCAGGACCCGTTCGGCCGCGTCGAACAGCTGGCCGCGCGGGTCGCGGATCGCCACCCCCGTTGGCACCTGGTCATCCGTCCTTCCTTCGCCGTCCGCGAACACAGTAGTGAAGTGGGCGCATGCCCATTTAAAGTGGGCGCATGGTCACTCTACCGCCTGACCCGCCGCAACCGCAGGGGCCGTCCGCTCCATCACCGGACAACGCGCGAGTGCCGGACAAGGTGGGAGCGCCGGATGACCCGGCCGTGCCCGACGGCCCGCCGCCGCACGCCTACCGGCAGGTCGCCGAAGGCTTCGGCGCCGACGCCGGCCGCTACGACCGCGCCCGTCCCAGCTATCCCGCCGACCTGGTGGACCGGATTATCGCCGCCAGCCCGGGACGCGACGTGCTCGACGTCGGCTGCGGTACCGGGATCTCCTCCCGGCTCTTCCAGGCGGCCGGCTGCTCGGTGCTCGGCATCGACCCCGACTCGCGGATGGCCGAGCTGGCCAGGCAGGGCGGGACCGCGGCCGAGGTCGCGAAGTTCGAGGACTGGGACCCGGCGGGCCGCTCGTTCGACGCCGTCATCGCCGCGCAGGCCTGGCACTGGGTGGACCCGGTGGCGGGCGCGGCCCGCGCCGCCGCGGTGCTGCGGCCGGGCGGCCGGCTCGCGGTGTTCTGGAACGCCTTCGAGCCGCCCAAGGAACTGCGCGATGCGTTCGCCGAGGTCTTCGCGCGGGTACTGCCCGGCTCGCCGTTCGGCGAATTCTGGAAGCGCCCCGCGGTCGACGCCTACCGGCTCGGCTGCGAGCGGGCGGCCGACGGGATGCGCCAGGCCGGCGGTTTCTGTGCGGCCGAGGAGTGGCTGTCCCGCTGGGAGCGCCCCTACACCAGGGCGGAGTGGCTTGACCTGCTGCCCACCACCGGCGGCTTCACCCGGATGGCGCCCCGTGCCCAGGCGGAGATCCTCACCGGGATGGGCGCGGTCGTCGACGCGGCGGGCGGGTCCTTCACCATGTCCTACGCGACGATCGCCGCCACTGCCGCCCGGCGGTAGCCCACCGGGTATCCCGAACGAGCGCGGGCCCAGCCAGCCAGGTCACGGGGCCAGCCAGGTCACGGGGCCATCCAGCCCGCGCGGTCGGCGCCCGAGCGGTGCCGCGGCCTCAGCCGTCATCACTGACGAGGGCGGCGAGCAGCGCCGCGATCGCGGGGGAGTCGGTCATTGAGCCGCGGT
>Ga0181525_10003565_pt1 | contig 12223 bp, 10 predicted proteins | sample PEATcosm2014_Bin_48_FD_121100 | JGI IMG/M metagenome (GOLD analysis project Ga0181525, IMG submission 121100) | Peatland microbial communities from MTU Mesocosm Facility, Houghton, MI, USA - PEATcosm2014_Bin06_10_metaG | ecosystem: Environmental > Terrestrial > Soil > Wetlands > Peat | place... | reverse complement strand
GGGCTGGAATCGCCGGACGCATACACGTACAGGTCCGCGGCGGACGTGGTCGCAGACAGATTACCGAGGCTGATCCAGCCCGTATTCGTCGCCGAAGACGCCGAAGCGGCGGCCGGAAAGCCGAACAGGAAAGCCAGAAAGGCGAGCAGCATGACCACCCGCCCGGGTGTGTTACGAGACTTCATCGTGGATCCCTCCCGCAGCAGCGGAATCATCGAGCCGCGCACCGTCATCGGCTCCCCCGCAAGGATGAAGAAAACGCCTACAACGTGGCGGCGGTCCATCCAGTGCCATCCCGTTCCATGCCAAGCGGCGGAACCGGGAACTCCTGCTCGGCCGGACGAACCTCGGCGCAAACAGGATTTGACCTGTGCAAACTTACCAGTCATCGGGTGTGCGGGCGCCCCGCAGCCGGTTACTTTGGCCAGGTGCCCGGCGGTGATTTTGCCGCCTCACGGCCGTCATGACATCAGCAGGATTCGACTGCGCCGCGGGGAAGATGACGGCCAGATCAGACGGGAGGCACGCAGATGAGCAGGGTCCGGGTGCTGGTGGGCACGCGCAAGGGAGCGTTCGTGCTGTCCGCGGACGGCAAGCGCGATAGCTGGGATGTCAGCGGGCCTCACTTCGCGGGGTGGGAGATCTACCACGTCAAGGGGTCGCCCGCAGATCCGGGGCGGCTCTACGCCTCGCAGTACAGCGGCTGGTCCGGGCAGGTGATCCAGCGTTCCGACGACGGCGGGGCAACCTGGGAGCCAGTGGGCAACCAGTTCCGCTACGACGGGATCCCCGGCACCCACCAGTGGTACGACGGGACGCCGCACCCGTGGGAGTTCGAACGGGTCTGGCACCTGGAGCCGTCGCTGGAGGACCCGGAAATGGTCTACGCCGGGGTAGAGGACGCCGGGCTGTTCCGGTCGGCCGACGGCGGGCAGCACTGGGAAGAGCTGCCGGGCCTACGCGGCCACGGCTCGGGGCCGTCATGGCAGCCGGGCGCGGGCGGGATGTGCCTGCACACGATCATTCTGGATCCGGTACACCCGGGCCGGATGTTCGCGGCGATCTCGGCGGCGGGCGCGTTCCGGTCCGACGACGCCGGCCAGACCTGGCGGCCGGTGAACCACGGCCTGAAGTCCGAGGGCATCCCCGACTCCGACGCCGAGGTCGGGCACTGCGTGCACCGGGTGGCCATGCATCCCTCCCGCCCGGACGTGCTGTACATGCAGAAACACTGGGACGTGATGCGCAGCGACGACGCGGGCGAGTCGTGGCGCGAGGTCAGCGGCAACCTGCCCACCGACTTCGGGTTCCCGATCGACGTGCACGCGCACGAGCCGGACACCATCTACGTCGTCCCGATCACCAGCGACGCCGAGCACTACCCGCCCGACGGCAGGCTGCGGGTGTACCGGAGCCGGACCGGCGGTGACGACTGGGAGCCGCTGACCAGCGGCCTGCCCCAGCAGCACTGCTACGTCAACGTGCTGCGCGACGCGATGGCCGTCGACTCGCTCGAGGACTGCGGCGTCTACTTCGGCACCACCGGCGGCCAGGTCTACGCCTCACCCGACGCCGGCGACACCTGGGCGCCGATCGTGCGCGACCTGCCAGCCGTCCTGTCGGTCGAGGTCCAGACGCTGCCATGATCCGAGTCGTGCTCCCCGCCCACCTGCGGGCGCTGGCCCGCATCGACGGCGAAGTCGAACTGGACGTCACCGGCCCGGTCACCCAGTGCTCGGTCCTGGACGCTCTGGAAGCACGCTACCCGGCCCTGCGCGGGACCATCCGCGGCCACGACGGCGGCCCGCGGCGGGCATTCATCCGGTTCTTCGCTTGCGAGCAGGACCTCTCCCACCAGGACCCGGACACCCCGCTGCCAGAACCAGTCGCTTCCGGCGCCGAGCCCTACCTCATCGTCGCAGCCATGGCCGGCGGCTGACGCGCCAAGTCCGGGTGTTCATTGCGAGGCGAAACGGTGCAGCCCGGGCTGAGGCAGCACCAAATTGGGGCGCAAACGGACTGAAGTGATGGGTACAGCCTCGTAGGTCATCCCGTTGGCTGCACGGCTGAGCCTCCAGGGCCGCCTCTTCCGCACCGACCTCGCGACCGCCCGAAGATAAGCTCAAGTTTTGTGACCGGCCAGGTGGCCGAGCAGACCATGAGCGCGGTACTGAAGTACCCCGAGGACGAGGAAACGGTACGCCAGGCTGGCCTCGCCCGGGTGGTCGCCGCCATTGACTAGGATTCCGGGTGTTGCCCTGCGTCACTTCAGCTACCGACGTCCCGCTCACGGTAACCGGCGCTACCGCAGGTCATATTCCTGGCCGGAAATCGCCGCGGCGGCCGAACGGGTCCTTCCTGCGATCGCTGCGCCGGAGTCGTTGAGATACGGGACTACTTCCGCGACGATCATGTCCGTGCCACGCTGATCGTCAGCCCAGCTGGATGGCTGGAGGCTGTCGTCAAACGTAATACATCGTCAGGTGCCAGGCTCTTGATGCTGCCGCTACGCCGTTGGGACGACTCGCGGGCCGCACCGTGCCCGCAGGGCCGGCCTGGCCGAGAGGAGGAGGGAGTCGCAGTGCAGCCGCGCTGGTCCAGGCTTTCGTTGGCCGAATGGGTGGTGCTCTGCCTGATTAGCGAGAAGCCGACGCACAGCTTCGCAATCGCGAGCCTGCTGGCCAAAGACGGCAGTCTTGGTCAGGTCTGGCATGTTCAGAAGGCCGTGGCGTACCGTGCCGCGGCGCGGCTCGTACAGCTAGGTCTGATAACGGCGGCCGAAAAGCAGCCCAGCAATCTGGGACCGGCCCGCTCTCAGCATCCTCGCGAAAGCAACGTGCGCAGCTCGTCCCGATTGCTGATGCGCTTGCGGCGGAGATGTGTGGCGCAACCGGACTTGACCACACGCTGGCCCTATGGCGGCACGAGTCGGTTTCGGCAACCCTCCGGTTTCTCGACGGCCTTCTGGCCACAGTGCCTGCACGGTTCTCGCTGTGCGGAAAGGGGGGACACCTGTTGCATTTCAACCAGAACATCCGGCCAGCCGGCGCCTAGCGCCAGGCCTGCTCAACGTCTCGGCGGATACAGCTAGCGTTCTGGCCGACACGGTCGGGTTGGAGCCCGGCGCTTCGCCGCCTGCTGGCTAACGGTCTTGCTTAGCCGACCAAGGCGACCGCGCGGGTCGGGCCGCCGTGCGCGCCGCGGAGCTTGAGGGGGAACCCGGCGAAGATGAACCGGGTGTTCACCACCTCGTCCAGGTGGGCGAGGTTCTCGTAGTGGGTGATGTGCTCGCGGCGGCACATCATGTGGACCGGGTAGCTGGTGCTGGCGGGGTTGTCCGGGGTGGGGCTGTCGACGCCGAACGTCTTCACCTGCCGGCGGACGATCCATTCGCTGGCCGATTCGTCTAGGCCTGGAAACTCGCTGAGGTACCGCTTGTCCCCGCCGAAGCGGTTCCAGGTGGCGGTGTAGAACAGGACGATGTCCCCCGGCTCTACGCTCACCAGCGACTCGGCTTCGACGCGGTCCAGGTCGTCGGCCGTGATGTCGGTACGCGGGGCGAAGCCGGTGACGTCCAGGCATACCGCGGGACCGTAGAACAGTTCCAGCGGCATCTGCTCGATGGTCTCCGCCGACGGGTCGGGGTCGAGATGCGAGAAGGAGTCGACGTGCGTCGGCCCGTTGTCGTTGAGAATGAACCCGGTGGTCTGGAACGAGAAGCCGCTGTCGAACCGCGGCGCGGTCTCCTCGTGCGTCGCGTGCTCGAACTGCACGGTCTTCAGGTGACCGGGGTAAACCTTCATGCCCTCGTAGATGTCCTGCGAGAGGTCGATGATCCGCATCGGTCTCCTTCCGGGAATCAGTACATGACAACGCCGGCGGTGACGTTGACATCCTCGCCGGTGATCGCGGCCGAGCCGCGCGACGCGAGGAAGACGCAGGTCTCGGCCACCTCCTCGGGCCGCACCATGCGGCCAAGCGGCGACAGGCCGGTCACCTCGCCCCGGACCGCCTCCTCGGCGATCCCGCGGACGACCGCCTGCCTGCGGACGACCTGCTCCATCCGCGGCCCGGCGACGAAGCCGGGGCATACCGCGTTGACCCGGATGTTGCCGGGCCCAAGCTCGGTAGCCAGCGTCCGGACCAGCCCGATGACGCCCATCTTCGCCGCGGCGTAGGGGGTTCGGCCGGGCAGCGGGCGCTTGCCGGTCATGGAGGAGATCGCGATCAGGCTGCCGGCGCGGCGCTCGATCATGGCGGGGATGAAGGCCCGGAACGTGAGGAACACGCCGTCGAGGTTGGTGGCGATGGTCTGCCGCCATTCGTCCATGGTGATCTCGTGCAGCGGCGCCGTCGGCCCGGCGATCCCGGCGTTGGCGACGACCGTGTGCACGGGTCCGAGCTCGCTTGCGTGGATTGCCAGCTGCGCGACCGAGGTCTCGTCGAGAACGTCGCAGCCGAACGGCACGGCCGTGCCGGCGGTCTTGCTGGCCTCCGCCACCGTGTCCGCCAGGGTCGCCGGGTCGCGGGCCGCCGCGGCGACCGCATACCCGGCGGCGGCGAAGGCCACCGTGACCGCGCGGCCAATCCCCCGGTTGGCGCCGGTGACCACGGCGACCGGCGCGGGCCCCGTGGTCATCCGGCCTGGCCCGCGGCCCGCAGCGCAGCCAGGATCCGCTCGGGGGTCATAGGCAGCTCGGTGAGGCGGATCCCCAGCGGGGCCAGCGCGTCGTTTACCGCCGCGTTGATTGCGGCCGGCGCCATCATCCGGCCGCCCTCGCCACCGCCCTTGACGCCGTGCGGCGTGTAGGGTGACGGCGTCTCGACGTGGCCGATGGTGAGCTCGGGTACCTCCATGGCCGAGGGAATCAGGTAGTCGAGATAGCTCGAGGACAGCAGCTGGCCGTCCTCGTCGTAGACGTACTCCTCGTACAGAGCCGTACCGATGCCCTGCGCCGTCCCGCCGACGATGTGGCCGGCGAGCGAACGCGGGTTCACCAGCGTGCCGCAGTCGTGCACCGCCGCGTAGTGCAGGAACGTGACCGCGCCGGTCTCGATGTCCACTTCCACGACGGGGATGTGGCAGGCGTGGCCCATGAACGGATAGAAGACGCCCAGGTCCTTCCGGTCCGCTGACGGCATCGTCGTGTACGGGTGATCGAACACCTTCGACCCGTCCAGCCCGCTTTCCATGTCCTCCGGGAAGCTGTGTTTGAACAGGTGCAGCATGACGGCGATCTCGGCCAGTGACTTCTTCCGCTCGGGGTCGCCTCTGACCCGGAAGCCGCCATCGGCCCATTCCATGTCGTCCGGGGCGATCTCGAGCAGGTGGGCCGCGGCGCGGCGGGCCTTCTCCTTGATCTTGGCAGCCGCCCCCTCGACGGCGCCCGCAAGCATCACCGTGGTCCGGGATCCTCCTGGCCCGGTGGCCGGGAGCCCGTCGCGGCTGCCGTGATAGACGACGGACACGTCGTAGGGGCTGCAGTCGAACTCCTCCGCGACGAACTGCGACACCATGGTCTCCGGGCTGTTGCCCCAGAACGCACAGGAGTACAGGATCGCGGTGATCCCGCCGGTGGCGTCGACCTTGAGCGTCACGGACTCCGGCGTCGAGGTCACCGGCGCGCCTGGCTCGTCGAACCAGAACCAGAACTCGGTCGCGGAGAACACGCTGCGCTCCTGCGCCGAGATCACGCCGATGCCGATGTAGCGGCCCTCCTCGCGGAGCCGCTGCTGCTCGTCCCGCCAGTGGGCGTAGTCGGCCAGTTCCAGGGCTTTGTCGAGCACCCGGTCGTAGTCGCCGGAGTCGTAGACGTTGCCGGTGGGGATGAAGTGCGGGAACTCCCGGATGAAGTTCTTCCGGCGCACGGCGACGGGGTCGATGCCGAGTTCCCGGGCCGCCTTGTCCACCATCTGCTCGAGCATCCAGTTGTTGACCTCGGAGCCGAAGCCCCGGTAGGCACCCTGCTGGTTCTTGTTGGTCAGCGCCGCCCGCACCCGGTAACGCACGCTGGGGATGGTGTACGGGCCGACGACCTGAGCTAGGGCGTTGCCGTGATGGCCCACGCCGAACTGGATGTAGGCGCCGTAGTCGTCAATGACGTCGATCTTGATGCCGCGCATGGTGCCGTCCCGCATCATCGCGAGCTCGACGTCGTAGACGCGATCCGAGCCGTGGTGGTCGCAGTTGGAGATGTTGTCGACCCGGTCCTCCAGGTAGGCCACCCTCCGGCCGGTTTTCCGCGCGCACATGGCGGCAATCACGCCCGGCTTGTTGGCGAACAGCTTGGAGCCGAAGCTGCCGCCGGCCGGCACCGGCCTGATGTCGAGCTTGTTGGCGGGCACCTTGAGCGTGTTCGCGGCCATGAACAGGTAGCTGGTGAAGCTCAGCGTGTTGGTGTCGATGGTGAAGCTGCCGGTGCCCCGGTCGTACTCGGCGATCGCGCCGACGGTCTCCAGCGGCTGCCCGCCCGAGCGGTGCCAGCGGAGCCGGTCACGGACGATAACGTCGGCCTCGGCGAAATCGCGCTCGACCTCGCCGAAGTCGAAGGTGCGCTCGTAGGCGCAGTTCGACTCCAGGGCCTCGTGCACCAGCGGGGCGCCCTCGGCAAGGGCGCGCTCCGGGTCGACCACCGCCGGCAGCGGCTCGTACTCGACCTCGATGAGTTCCAGGGCGTCCTCGGCAAGGTACCGGCTGTCCGCCACGACCACCGCGACGCCCTCGCCGACGTACCGCACCTTGTCCGCGGCCAGGCAGCGCCAGGTGTGCCGGGCCGGGTCCGGACCGAAGTCGGGCATCGGGTCGCACAGCTCGGCGGCCTCCTGGCCGGTGATCACCGCGTGCACGCCGGGTGCGGCCTGGGCCTCGGTGGTCTCGATCCGCAGGATCCGGGCGTGCGGGTGCGGGCTGCGCAGCACGGCGGCGTGCAGGCAGCCGGGGGTGATCCGGTCGGCGATGTAGCCGCCCTGGCCGAGCAGGAACTTCGGATCCTCGACCCGGCGGATCGACTGGCCCACCCAGCGCCGCTTGGCGGAATGGTCACGGACGGGGGGCGCTGCTGCGGCGCGGTCGGTGGCGGTCACGAGGCAGCCTCCTTCGCGGCGGCCGTCGCGCGCATCCGCGCGGCGGCGGCGACCACGGCCTCGGTGATGAACTGGTAGCCGGTGCAGCGGCACAGGTTGCTGGCGATGGCCGAGCGCACCTGCTCGGGCGTCGGGTCCGGGTTGTCCGCGAGGATCTCGCACGCCCGCATCAGCATGCCAGGGGTGCAGTAGCCGCACTGCAGGCCCTGCTTGGCCGAGAACTCGTCCTGCAGGGGGTGCCATCCGCCATCGCTGGCCAGGCCCTCGACCGTGCTGATCTCGGCGCCGTCCGCCTGGACGGCGAAGGTGATGCAGGAGCGGATGCTGGCGCCGTTCAGCAGCACCGTGCAGGTCCCGCAGACGCCGTGCTCGCAGCCGATGTGAGTGCCGGGCAGCCCGAGGTCCTCGCGGAGGAAGTCGACGAGGAGCCGCCGCGGCTCCACCTCGGCCACGTGCGGCTGGCCGTTGACGGTCAGGCTGATGGTGCAGGTATCGAGGGCCACCGGTCTCACCTCTCGTTCCGGGCGCGGGAGATGGCCAGGTCGAGCGCGCGCCGCAGGTAGGTGCGGGCCAGGCTGATCCGGGTCTCCGCGCTGGCGTGCAGGTCGCCGACGGGAGCCAGGCCGTCGGCACCCGCCCGGGCCGCCTCGGCGACCGTCGTCGCGTGGGCCGCGGCGCCGACCAGGGCTCGTTCGGCCGCGGTGGCGCGGATCGCGGTCGGGGCGACTCCGGTTACGGCCAGGGCGGCGCGCCCGATCCGGTCCCCGTCGAGTTCGACGAGCGCGGCCACCCCGACCACGGCGAAGTTGGCGTGGATCCGGGAGAACTCGGCGAACGCGTGCCCGCCGTGCCACACGGGAAGCCGGATCTCCGTCAGTATCTCGTCGGGCGCCAGCGCGGTGCTGAAGGGGCCGCGCAGGAACTGCGCGGCCGGGATCCGGCGGGCTCCGGCGGGACCGGCGGCGAGCAGTTCCGCGTCGCAGGCCAGGGCCACCGCGGGCAGCTCGGCCGCGGGATCGGCGTGGGCCAGGCTGCCGCCGATCGTGCCGCTGTTGCGCACCGGGGTGTGCGCGATGAGCCCCACCGCCTCGGCCAGCAAAGGTACCGCCACGGCCACCTCGGGGGACCGTTCCAGCTCCGACATCCTGGTCATCGCGCCGATGACCAGGATGTCGCCGTCACGTCGGATGCCGCTCAGCCCGGCCACATTGCGCAGGTCGACGAGGAAGCCGGGCTTGGCCAGCCGGAAGTTCATCAGCGGGATCAGGCTCTGGCCGCCGGCCAGCACCCGCGGCTCGGCCTCGGCGTGCTCGGTCAGCAGCCCGACGGCCTCATCCAGGGTCGTCGGCGCGGCGTACGAGAAGGGGGGCGGTTTCACGGCGACCTCCCGGGTGTCGCGGCTCCTTCGGCGCAGCGGGCGTGCCCGCGAAGCGCCCGCCCGCGGCACGGCCCGTTTCGATGCTGCCGCCAGGACTCCTCTTCCGCCATGTGCACCAGCCCAGGAATGGCCGCAGCGCGCCGGTACGCCGCACAAGGCGGGCGGGCCGAAGTCAGCCGGGCGCCCCGAGCCGGGCGACCTCGCGGATCGTCAGCGCCAGCTCGAGCTCGAGACGCACCCTGCTGTCCCGCAGGCTGCGCCCGGCGAGCTGCTCGATGCGGCCGAGCCGGTAGCTGACCGTGTTGCGGTGCACGACAAGGGCATCCGCCGCCGCGGCGGTTGAGCAGCCCGCCGAGAGCCAGGCCCGCAGCGTGGCCAGCAGGTCCCCGCCGTAGCGTTTCTCGTGCGCCTCTACGTCCTGCAGCACGGTGGCGGCGAATCGCCTCAGCGCATCCGGCGTCCCCGTCTCGAGCAGCAATGCGGACAGGCCGAGCCGGCCGACGTCCAGGAAACCGCCCTGGCCGCTGGCCCGGCGCAGCGCCGTCGCGCCGCGAGCGACCCGGAATGCGGTCCCGTAGCCGGCCAGGTCACGGGCCACCGGTCCGGCGGCCAGGGTGAGCATCCCCCGCTGGCCTATCGCGCACTCGGCCTTGGCCAGGAAGCGGCGCAGCGCGTCGCCCGGATCGGGCTCGGCCGGCAGCAGCAGGACGTAGGCCCCGTCGTACGGCCCGACCAGGGGCGCCGGACCGGGCTCGGCCGCCGACCGGGCCAGGTCGGAGAGCCGCACAGTAGGCGGGACCGCGGCATCGGCGGTCAGCAGGGCGAGGACGTGCGGCCGGGACAGGTCGTGCCCGATCGCCGCCGCCCGGTCAAGGACGGCCTGCGGCCGGACCGGGCCGCCGTCCCTGAGCAGGTCGCCGAGAAGATCACCGGAAAGCCTGCTCTGGACGTCGAGCAGGTGCCGTTGCTGGAGCAGCAGCAGCGCCACGACCAGCGCGAACCGCTCGATGACCCGCAGCTGAACGGGCTCCGGTTCGGCCGGGGGAGCGGTCACCCACAACCGTCCGGCCAGTTCGCCGCCCACCACCACCGGGGCGGCCCAGCCCGCCGCGCCGGAGGTCCGTCCGTCCGCCTCCGGAACCGGCACCTTGGCCACCAGGTAGCGCCGGCCGGGCACCTCCTGAGCCTTCAGCGCGGCGCGCGCCGCGCGCGCCCGCCGAGCGGCCGGGGCCGGGGGCGGGCAGTAGCCTTCGGCGGGGGCGCTGGCCAGCACGCGGCCATCGGGATCCTCCACCGTGACCGACGCGCGGAGAGTTGACGCGAGCGCGCTCACCAGCTCCGGCAGCTCGACCTCGTCCAGCACGAGCTGCATCAGCTTGTGATGCTGCTGCTCGGCCCATTCCAGCACGGTCCGCCCACGGCGCATCTCCTCGTTGGCCAGCGACAGCTCCCGGATGACCTCCTGCTGCTCGGCCCGCAGGCGTGCCGTCTCCAGGGCCATGGCGGCCTGCCCGCAGAGCAGTTCGATGAGCTCCAGCTCGGGCTCGCTGAACTGCCTCGCGGCTATCGAGTAGGCGACGATGACCCCGGCCAGCTCACTAGAACCGCGCAGCGGCGAGGCCACCAGCGCCCGGTAACCCTGGGTGGGCGCCAGGTGACGCAGCCTGCCGTAGGCGCGGGCCTTGCGTACATCGCGGACGACGATCGTGTGATCCTCACGGAAAGCACAGGCGGCCGGGGTGTCGAGATCGGGACCGGGCGGCCGGATCCGTAGCCCCTGACCGTCGCTGACCTGGGCCAGGTAATCGGGCGTGAGGCCGCTGCAGCCAGCGATGCGAAGATAATCCCGCTGTTCGTCAGCCAGCATCACGGCGCAGAACTCGAACCCGATTAGCCCACAAGCCTGCTCGGCCACCCGTGTCAGGACCTTCCCGAGCGACTCGGCGGCGTTGACCGAACGGACGATCTCGCTAACGGCGGACATCCACGACCGCAGCGAGGCCGGTACCTCCGGCATGCCCATACCGACCCATCCTTCTCACCTGTGCACACCCTGGCAAGGCCCGTGACCGGCGGGGTTTCAGTGTCGCCGCATCCGGCAAGCAAGCCAAGGCGGTCGCCCGCCGTGACGCGGGTGTTCGCGCGCCGTGAGCGGCAGCACCTGGTGGCGGTAATAATTGCGTGCAGGCGGCTTTGGTGGACCAGCGATAGTTCCCCAGGCCGCTGCGGTGTAGTTTCGCTGGCGAGGGCCAGGCACGGGGCCAATCAGCACGGTGGCAAGCTGCGGAGGTTCTATGAGCATTATGGGTACCCGGGTGCGGTTCGGGGACGATCGGCGCGACCCCGGCGATCCAGAACGCGGTCGTCGACGCGGTCGCGCACCTCGGGATCCGGCACATCGACATGCCGGCCACCCCGCAGCGGGTGTGGGCGGCCATCCGCGAGGCACGGAAGGCGGGTAACCAGTGAAGGTCGACCTGACGGTCAACGGCAGCCAGATCACCGCGGACGTCGAGGACCGCATGCTCCTGGTGCACTTCATCAGGGACGTGGCGGACCTGACCGCGACCAACGTCGGCTGCGACACTACCTCCTGCGGGGCTTGCACGGTGCTGCTGGACGGCGAGTCGGTGAAGTCCTGCACGGTGCTGGCCGCCCAGGCCGCGGGCCGTGAGGTCACCACCGTGGAGGGTCTGGCGGCCGGCGGCGTGCTGCACCCGGTGCAGCGGGCGTTCCACGAGCAGCACGGGCTGCAGTGCGGTTTCTGCACGCCGGGCATGGTGATGGCGATCGTGTCGCTGCTGCGGGAGAACCCGCATCCCACCGAGGAGCAGGTGCGGGCCGGCCTGGAGGGCAACCTGTGCCGGTGCACCGGCTACCACAACATCGTCCGGGCGGCGCTCGCCGCGGCCGGGGAGGGGGCGGCGTGATCCCGTCGTCGTTCACCTACCTGCGGGCGGGCTCGGCCCAGGAGGCCGTCGACCTGGCCGCCGAGTACGGCGAGGACGCGAAGTACCTGGCCGGCGGGCACTCGCTGCTGCCGTTGATGAAGCTGCGGCTGGCCGCCCCCGAGGTGCTCATCGACATCGGCGGGCTGGGCGAGCTTTCCTGCCTCACCGATCAGGGCTCGCACGTCGCGATCGGCGCGCTGACCAGGCACCGCGACGTCGAGCAGTCCGGCCTGCTCGGCCGCGAGCTGCCGCTGCTCGCGCACGCGGCCGGGCAGGTCGGCGACCCGCAGATCCGGCACCGCGGCACGATCGGCGGCTCGGTCGCGCACGCCGATCCCGCCTCGGACCTGCCCGCGGTGCTGCTCGCGCTGGACGCCACGCTGGTCGCCCGCGGCGCCGGCGGCTCCCGGGAGATCCCGATCGGGGAGTTCTTCCAGAGCCTGTTCGAGACCACCCTGGAGCCCGGCGAACTGCTGACCGAGATCCGGGTGCCCAAGCCCGCCGCGGGTGCCCGCGGCTGGGCGTTCCGGAAGTTCACCCAGCGGGCGATCGACTGGGCCATCGTCGGCGTCGCCGTCCAGGGCGGTCAGGTCGCGCTGGTCAACATGGGCAGCACCCCGCTGCGCGCCGCCACGGTCGAAGCCGCGCTGGCCGACGGCGCCCCGCCCGCCGACGCCGCCGCGCACGCCGCCGAGGGCACCAGCGCCGCCGCCGACATCCGCGCCAGCCGCGAGTACCGCGAGCACCTGGCCCGGGTGCTCGTCTCCCGCGCCCTCACCGAAGCCGCCGCCCGCGCCTAGGACAATGAATC
>Ga0181525_10003563_pt1 | contig 12232 bp, 15 predicted proteins | sample PEATcosm2014_Bin_48_FD_121100 | JGI IMG/M metagenome (GOLD analysis project Ga0181525, IMG submission 121100) | Peatland microbial communities from MTU Mesocosm Facility, Houghton, MI, USA - PEATcosm2014_Bin06_10_metaG | ecosystem: Environmental > Terrestrial > Soil > Wetlands > Peat | place... | reverse complement strand
TCAAAGAGCTCGGAGAAGAGCACGGTCCCTTCGTCCTTGAAGACCTGGTCGTCGGGCGAGGCGACCTCGCGCGCCTGGACCACGTGCCCGCCCCGACGAAACCGCTCGACGAGCTCGTCGAAGAGGGCGTCGGTCTTGGGGTGTCCCGTACGCCAGTTCGAGGCCACCGCGAAGGTCGGCACCGCGTGGCCGATCGGCTCTTCACTCCCCGAGAGCACGCGAAAGAGCAGCGCGACGTCCTCGACGCAGCGTGCCATCGGTCCGGGACTGTCCTGACTCGCGCTGATCGGCACCACGTGGGTGGCCGGCACCACGCCGACGGTGGGCTTGAGTCCCACCACTCCGTTGACCGACGCCGGACAGACGATCGAGCCGTCGGTCTCGGTGCCCACCGCGAGCGGCGCGAGGCCCGCCGCCAACGCGGCGCCCGAACCCGAGGAGGAGCCACCGGCGGAACGCTCTAACGACCACGGATTACCGACGAGGCCCCCGCTTGAGGAGTAGCCACTGGTCGAGCGGGGTGAGCGGATGTTGGCCCACTGGCTGAGGTTGGTGCTGCCCAGGACGATCGCCCCCGCGTCGCGCAGGCGCCTGACCAGTTCGGCGTCGCGGCTGGGACGACCGATCAGCGCGGTCGAACCGGCGAGACCCGGCAGACCTACGGCCTCGATGTTGTCCTTGATCAGCACCGGGACCCCGTGCAGCGCACCGCGGTGGACACCAGTCGCTCGTTCGTCGTCGCGCACGCGCGCCACGTTGCGGGCGTCCTCGCTCAACGCCGCAATGGAGTTCAGCGCTGCCCCGCTGCCGGGTGCGTCGACCTCGGCAATCCGTTCGAGCAACATCGCCACGACGTCCACCGAGGTCAGGTCGCCGATCTCGAATCGACGAAGCACCTCCGTGGCGGAGAGAAATCCAACCTCGGCACTTCGCGGATGTGGATCGTTCATCGCTCAACACTAGGAGTCGGGCGAGTCCCCGGCCGCCTCGATGCGAGACTGGAGCGGTGGAGGGCACTTCGACGACGCCGCTGACGAAGAAACTCGGCGTGAGACCGGGTGACACGGTGTGGCTCCATCACGCTCCGGCCGCGTTCGCGCTCGACGCTGCCGCGGACGTCACGATTCGGCGACGTCGGGTCACCCCCGTTGACGTGGTGGTGGCGTTTTACGCTCGCACCGCCGTCTTCGCCCGCGAGGTCGACACGCTGTCGCGCGCGGTCTTCCCGTCCGCGTCCCTGTGGGTCGCGTGGCCCAAGGCCGCCTCGGGAGTGTCGACCGACGTGAGTGATCACGCGGTGCGAGCGCTCGCTTTGCCCCTCGGCCTCGTCGACAACAAGGTCTGTGCGCTCGACGAGACCTGGAGTGCGCTGCGACTGATGTGGCGCGCGAACCTTCGCCACGTCGCCCCGGACGACGCCTAGGTATCGACTCGGGCGTCGTCAGTGAAGAGGTCCGGTGGTAGCGTCATGGACGAGCGACGACGTCCGATGGGCAGGGTCGCTCGACACCAGCGAGGGCCGAAACGAACAGGGGTCGCGGTGAGAAAACTCTGGATTGTCGGTGCGGTCGCCGCGTCACTCGGCCTCGCGGCGTGCGGTGCGACGGCCACCCTCGACGCCGCCGTCGCCTCCATCGGTTCCTCCGCCGACCTCCAGGTTCACCTCACCGGTTCGGTGACGGGCCCCGGGAGCGCCGAGGCGCAACAGGTCCTCGGTGCGCTCTCGGTCGACCTCGACTACGCCAATCCGACCGGTGCGCCGCTCGCGCAGTCCCAGGGTGCGGCGAACGCCGAGATGATCGTGAACGCGGGCGGGGCGGCGCTGCTCGACGTTCGCGAGATCGACTCGAACGTGTACGTGATGCTGAACGTGACGGCACTGTCGAACATCCCCGACGCCACGTTGTCGGCGGCACAAGCGTCCGCGCTGCAACTACTGGTGGGCGGCCGTTGGTTCGAACTCCCCGCCAGCCTGATCAACTCCTACGTGCCCAAGAGCGATGCGGCGACGGCGACGGCGGCCAAGGAACGCGCCCTCGGCACGAAGGTCGTCGACGACCTCACCACGTTGATCAGCGACACGACCTATACGACGCTCTCCGGTGGTGGCTTCTCGCAGACCGGCTCGCTCGAGTCGGTGGTGAAGGCCGTCTGGCCGACGATCGCCGCTCTCGATCCTGGCGCCACGATGCCCGACGCCGTGCCGGGTTCGTACACGATCAGTGTCACCACCTCGGGCACGACCGCGACGGGCGGCTCGATCACGATTACCGCGCCGAATGGGACCTCGGGCACGGACAGCGCGACCGTAACGACGACCGTCGCTCACGCCGCCGTCGCGGTGGTCGCACCCACCGGCGCGACGATCATCACGCCGGCGCTCATTAAGAGTCTCCTCAGTCAAGCGACCTAACCGGGGCGCCCGATTCTGGTGAGCGTCCCACCGCGACGGCGCCACGTTCTGGCGCGTGCGCTGCTCGCCGTGCTCGCCGCGCTCTACGCCTGGGTCGCCACGGGCGTCGCGCCCTTCACGCGGCCCGCCTACGCGATGATCGCCCTCGCGTCACTCGTCGTCGTAGTCCTCTACGTGCGCGGGGAGTCACGGGTCGACCTCGAGGTCCGCGGCGCCGCCCCGGTCGCGCCGTCGAGCGTGGCGCCCTGGCTGGTCGTGCTCGTATTAGCGGTCGGTCTCGAGGGGCTCGGGCTGGCCCTCGGCGGACGTTCGAAGGGAGTGCCGACCCTCAGCACGACGCTCGACCATCTCCTGGTCACCCACGCGCTGCGCGCCGTGCTCTTCCTTATCTGGCTCGGCGTCGCTGTCGCGCCGCTTCGCCTCGCACACGGCGCGGAGTCGCACTGATGATCGGCACGATTATGTGGCTCGCGTTGGGCGGCGCCTGCGTGCTCATCGAGGTCCGCGCCCGTCGCCACCCCCAGCGCACCGCGACGATCGCGCGCGTCGGCGGCCTTATCGCGAGGCACCGCGCGGGGCGCGCGCTGCTCGTCCTGGCCTGGGTCTTTGTGGGCGTGCACTTCTTCACCCGCTACACCCTTCCCGGACACGGGTGAACCTAGTGGTCGTCGTGGAACCGCTGGAAGAGCTCGGTGAGGGTCTCGAGCACGTCGGGGGCGAGGTCGTCGAGTTCGACGACACCGCTCGCCGCGATGGTCACGCGTAACTGCTCGAGGTACGCGGTGCACGCGTCACAGCCCGCCAGGTGCTTCTCCAGGCGCGTGCGGTCGCGTCGCGAGAGCGATCCTTCGAGGTAGTCGCTCATGAGCTCGACCGCCTGCTGGCACACGAGTCGGGTCGGGGTCAGTCTCATGATCTCCCCTTCTGCGTCGCCATCTCGACCTCGGATCGTATTCGAGCTCGGCTTCGGTGCAAGATGACCCGCACGTTCGCCTCGGAGAGGCCGAGTAGGTCGGCCACCTCCGTAGTGGATAGTCCCTCGACGTCCCGCAGCGTTACAACGGCGCGGGCGGGCTCGGGCAGGCGGGCGATCGACTGGTGGACGAGTCGCACCAGTGGCGCGTTGTCCAGCACCTCCTCGAGCGTCTCGGTGAAGGGCACCGGCGCCTCGCGCCAGGCACCACCCTGGTCGAAGCGAGTGGCGCTCACCGAAGGCCCCGGCGCGAGGGGGTCGACGGGGACGACGCGGTGCTCCTTGACGCCCGTGGTGCGCGCGCGGTTCACGAGGATACGAAAGAGCCACGTCTTAAAGGACGAGCGTCCCTCGAAGCGCTCCGCGCCGCGCAGCACGGCGATCCACGTCTCTTGGGCGACGTCCTCGGCGCTGGCGTCGCTGTTGACGTAGTAGCGCGCGACGCGCACCAACGGCTCGTGGTAGCGCCGAACGAGTTCGACGAACGCCTTCTCGTCACCCTCGAGCAGTCGCGCGAGCAACGCCGAGTCGTCCATGGGGCCACCATACCGGGATTGTCGCGCGGGTCGAGGTGCGTGTAACGACATCGGCCCACCGCGGACTGATAAGTGGCACCTTCGCCCGACCCAGGAGATTCATATGAAGACACCCACTACCGCGCGCGTCGCGAGCGCCGCGGCACTCGCGCTCGGACTCGGCCTCGTCAGCGCCGGGGCGGCGGGGGCCGCGCCCGCTCACCAGCGACCGGCGCCCGCTCACGCGCTCTTCGTGGAGACCGACAACTCGGTGAGCAACACGATCTTGAGCTACCAGCGCTCGAGCGACGGCACCATCGCCTTGGCCGGAACCTTCTCGACCGGGGGGGCGGGGGGCACGGCGGCGAACGCGACGGCCGATCCCTTGGCCAGCCAGGGTGGTCTGACGCTCGTGGACGGGAACCGCGAACTACTCGCCGTCAACGCCGGCAGCGACACGGTGAGCGTCTTCGCGGTTGAGGGTACGTCGCTCAGGTTGACTCAACAGATCTCGAGCGGTGGACTCTTCCCGGACTCCATTAGCGCGCACGGACGTCTCGTCGCGGTCTTGAACGCGGGCGGCGCGGGGTCGCTCGCGGAGTTCTCCCTCGTCAACGGGCGCCTCGTGGCCCTGCCCGATCAGGTGCGATCGCTGGGCCTCGCCAACACCACGCCGCCGGACTTCCACCACGGCGCCGGTCAGGTGAGCTACACCCCGAACGGACAGGACCTGATCGTCACGACGAAGCTCTCGACGAACGCCTACGAGGTCTTCACCGTGGGTGCGAGCGGGACCCTGGGCGCCACACCCGTGGTGACCCCCGCCGACAACGCCCTGCCCTTCTCGTTCACCTTCGACAGCGCGGGGAACGTGGTCGCCACGGAGGCCTCCGACAGTTCCGTCGCCATCTATCGCGTCACGCCCAGCGGCTCACTCACGAGCCTCGGTTCGGTGAGTGACGGCGGGGCGGCCCTCTGTTGGATCTCCGGCGCGAACGGATACTTCTACGGCTCGAACGCGGGCAGCGGCACCCTCAGCCTCTTCACCGAGAACGACGCCGACGTACCGACGTTGTTGAGCGCGACCGCCGCCACGGCGCACGCGGGGACGACGGACTCGGTGATCTCACCCGACGGCGACTTCCTCTACGTCGAGAGCGGCGGCGCGGGGACGATCGACGCGTTCGCCATCGGCGCGAGTGGCGCACTGACTCAGATCGAAACCATCTACAACGTCCCCACGGCGTCCGAAGGAATCGCCGCGAGTTGAGGTCTGCGAGGACGCCCCGTCGATCGCGGGGCGTCCTCGCAGACGCGCGGTGCGAACGACGATAAGTTCGCACCGTGCCCATTACGCCCGACACCAAGGACTGGACCTGGGTCCTCGAGCGGCCGTGCCCGCAGTGCGGCTTCGACGCGAAGGACTACCCTCGCCAGTCGATCGCGCAGACCGTGCGCGACAACGCCGCGGCGTGGACGGTCGTGCTCGCCGGCGCGCAGGTACGGACGCGCCCCCGCGAGGACGTCTGGTCCGTCCTCGAGTACGGCTGTCACGTGCGAGACGTCTATCGAATCATGGACGGTCGCCTTCGACTTCTCTTAGAGCGCGACGACCCGGAGTTCCCGAACTGGGACCAAGACCAGACCGCGCTCGAGGAGCGCTACGACCTCCAAAACCCCGCCATCGTGTCGGGCGAGCTCGCCGACGCCGCGTCGACCTTCGCGCAGCGTTGGGACAGCGTCGCGCCGGGGCAGTGGGACCGCACGGGCACGCGCTCGAACGGGAGCCGCTTCAGCGTCGCGACGCTCGGCGTCTACAGCCTCCACGACGTGCTCCACCACCTCTGGGACGTGTCCCCCGGGACCAAGGCCACGCCGGGACCACCGCCCGCGTGACGGGACCGCTGCTGGTGGTGGTGGTCCTCGCGGGGGTGGCGTGCGCGTTCGCGTGGCTCGCCTCGCTCGTGACCGGCGACACCTCCTGGGTCGATCGCAGTTGGTCGATCGTGCCGATGCTCTACGTCTGGGTCTTCGCGGGCGCCGCCCACCTCACGAACGCGCGCCTCGACACGATGGCGGCGCTCGTGACTATTTGGGGGGTGCGCCTCACGTTCAACTTCGCGCGCAAGGGCGGCTACCGCGGCGTCGAGGACTACCGCTGGGCCGTACTGCGCGCACGCATGACGCCCTGGCAGTTCCAACTCTTTAACGTCGGCTTCATCGTGCTCTACCAGAACGCGCTCCTGGTGCTGATCACCCTGCCCGCCTACCGCGCCTACCTCGATCGCTCCCGCACGTCCTTCGGCGCGTGGGACGTGGTGTTGAGCGTGCTCTTTCTCGCCTGCACCCTCGGTGAGACCGTCGCCGACCAGGAGCAGTGGCGGTTCCAGTCGGACAAGCGCCAGCGGCTCGAACGGGGTGAGACGCCGAGCGAGCGCTTCGTGACCACCGGCCTCTTTCGCTACTCGCGCCACCCCAACTACTTCTTCGAGGTGGCGCAGTGGTGGCTGTTCTTCCTCTTCGCCGCCGTCGCCGCGCGCTCGCTGCTCCAGTGGACCGTGCTCGGCGCGTTCCTCTTGACCCTGCTCTTCGTCGGCTCGACCTCCTTCACCGAGGACATCACGCGCTCGAAGTACCCCGAGTACGCCGAGTACCAGCGACGCACCTCCGCGGTGGTGCCGTGGTTCACGAGGCGCCCGGACCTGAGCGGGCGGCGCCCGCTGAGCTAGGCGCCGTCCCAGGCGGCGAGCTCGGCCTCCAAGGGGTCGAGACCCATCGGCCCGAGTCGCAGCGCGAAGGCGTGGAATCGTTTGAGCGAGAACCCCTCGCCGAGGCGATCGCGCGCCGCCTCGCGAGTACGCATCCACACCCGCTCGCCCACCTTGTAGGAGATCGCCTGCGCGGGGAGCCCGAGGTAGCGGTCCACCTCGGAGGCCGACATCTCGTGGGTCTGGACGGCGCGCTCCTCGAGCACGGCCACCGCCATCGCCGGGGTCCAGGTCTTCCCCGAGCACTCCCCAAACTCCGCGAGCTCACCGAATCCCTCGGGCACGGGGAGCCCCAGGTGCAGACCGATGTCCACCACGACGCGCGAGGCGCGCAGCGCCTGGCAGGCGAGGAACCCGTACTCGTCGCCCAGGTCGTCAAAGAAGCCCAGTTCGTTCATCAGCCGCTCGGCGTAGAGGGCCCAGCCCTCGCCGTACCCGCTGGTCCAGGCCTCGAGGCGGTGGAAGCGACTCTGGCGTTCGGCCTCGATAATCGAGGTGGCGCACTGGAGGTGATGCCCGGGTACGCCCTCGTGGTACCACGTCGAGGCGTGGCTCCACCACGAGAAGGTCGTGGCGCCCAGGGTCGGGAACCAGGTCGTGCCCGGGCGCGAGAGGTCCTCACTCGGGGGGATGTAGTACGGCGCCGCGGCGCCGCCCTCGGGCGCCAACCGTGCGTCACAGAAACGGATCCGTGGGTCGATATCGAAGTGCACCCCGTCGAGCTTCTCGACCGCCTCTCGGGTGAAGCCGACCAGCCGACGCAGGAGCTCGTCGGTCCCGTCGATGGCGCGAGCCGGGTCGCGTTCTAAGTGTTCGGCCACCTCGACCAGACTCTTCGCTTCGGGCAGGAGTTCGTGGGCGATCTCCCACATGCGCGCGTTGATCCGCTGCAGGTCCGCCCAGCCCCACGCGTAGAGCTCCTCGAAGTCGAGCGTCGCCCCGTTCCAGTACTGACTCCACGCGTGGTAGCGCTCGGGACCACAGGCCTCCACCTCACCGGCCGACGGCGCCAACGTCTCGACCATCCACGTCGAGAGTTCCCCACACGCGGCGTCGGCGTCGCGGGCCGCGACCACGAGGTCGTCGCCCTCGAGCGCGTCGGGCGCGAGGCGACGGGCCAGGGTCTCGTAGGTCCCGTCGGCGTAGGTCGCCGCCTGCTCGCCGACGCCCACCACGTGTCGACGAGACGGCAGGCGCCCACTGGCGGCCAGCTGCTCGAGGGTGCGTCGCCAGCTCGCCAGGGCGGGACGAACCTGGGTGAGTCGTTGGGCCACGACGGCGAGGGCCGCCTCGCCCTCGGTGGGCATGAGTTCAAAGACCTGGCGCATCTCCGAGAGCGGCGAGCTGAGCACGCCAAAGATCCGCGCCGACTCTCCCGACTCCAAGAGACCGAGCCGCGACGTCAGTCGCTCGTCCAGCACCGCGAGGGCGACTCGATCGATGTCGTCACTCGCTTCGAGCGACGAGAGCTCCGCTAGGAACCCGCGCGTCGCGGTCACGTCGCGCTCGACGCGCTCGGGTGAGAAGTCGGGCAACAGGTGGTCGTACTGAGTGATCCCGGCGCCCGTGGCGAAGATCGGGTCGGCCGCGGCGTCGTGCTCGACCACGTCGTTGGCGAAGGCGAACACTGCGGAGCGGTGGGGCTGTGTCACGGGGACCTCCGGTCGACTCGACACCTCACCGTATCAACCCCAACGAGGAGCTAGGCGCCCTCGCGCCAGTCGCGGCCCATGAAGCGCTCGGGGGCGCCACCGAGGACGCGCAGCACGCGCTCTACGTTGCGCGCCTTCGCCTCGTCGGACTGGAGCCCCGCAAAGTAGCGCAGCACCTCTTTCTGACGGCTCGGCGCGAGTCGCCGCCAGTTCGTGCTCGCGGTCTCGTTCGCCGCGAGCGGCTCGGCGAACCACGTCGGCATCTCGTGGAGGGGGCCGTTGCGGTACTCCTCGTCGACGACCAACTCCAGGGTGACCGCATCACCCACCGCCACCGACGAGGCCTGGCGCATCTCGCCGTGGAGGTAGAGGAGATAGGTGCCGTCACCCGCGGGCATCATGTTGGTGCGCCAGGGCGTGGCCGGCTCACCGTTCACGCGCACGCACACCGGCACGGCCCGACGCCACTCGGCTCGAACCCGCGACGCCGCGGCCGCGTCGATTCGAACGAGCGGGTTCTGACCCTGGAGTTCGACGACGCCGTCGACGACGACGGGCGCGACGATCTCTTCTCGCTTCACCGCACTGGGCCGTCCCACGACCAGCGTGGAAACGCGAGGGCCTCCGGCACCACCGAGCCCAGCGGCGAGTACTCGTTGACCTCGTTGGTCGCCCACGCCATGTAGTCGTGCAGGACCTGACGCAGCGCGGCGTCCTCGGCGAGCCCGGCGTCGGCGACCGCGAGGTCGAAACAGAGGAGGAACCGATTCGCCATATCCTCGTCTGCGCCGGTGGAGGCGTGGATGTTCAACATGACCGAGTGACCCCCGAGGTCGGAGTAGACCGGCGGTCCGCCGAAGACCTCGCCGAGGTAGTCCGCCAGATGCTCGAGGTGGTCCTCACTGAAACCGTGGGAGAAGGGATGACTCAGGACCGGGTCCGCCACGCAGCGCTCGTGCAGGGCAGCCGCCAGAGCGAGGAACGCGGTACGGCCGCCCGCGACGTCGTAGACCGATCCTGCAGACATGGTTTCGGTCTCCCTTCGAAAGCGCCGCGGCCAACGCGGACATATTAGGAGTTCTCGCGTCGCGTCCGAGGCCCCGCGATGGCGACACCGACGCCAAAAGGGTCGAACGTCTCCACTGTTCGGGACCTTCGTCCCTGTCGCGCCGACCCCCGCCCCACGGAGACTGATTCCAGGGCGAAGTACCAGCCCGCGAAGGAAGGCGACTCATGAAAGCACTCGTGTACCAAGGACCCGGATCCAAGGCTTGGAAGGACGCCCCGGACCCGACGATCAAAGACGACACCGACGTCATCGTCCGTGTCGACGTCACCACCATCTGTGGCACCGACCTGCACATCTTGAAGGGCGACACCCCCGAAGTCACCGCGGGGCGCATCCTGGGCCACGAGGCCGTGGGCACCGTCGAGACGATCGGCGCCGGGGTCAAGACCCTAAAGGTCGGCGACCGAGTCCTCGTGTCGTGCGTGTCGGCCTGCGGACGCTGTCACTACTGTCGCCAGGGCCACTTCGGCCAGTGCCTCGACGGCGGCGGATGGATCCTCGGTCACAACATCGACGGCACGCAGGCCGAACTGGTTCGCGTCCCCTTCGCCGACACGTCGACCTACGCGATACCCAAGGGCGTGAGTGACGAGGAGATGTTGATGCTCGCCGACATCCTCCCGACCGCGTACGAGGTCGGCGTCCTCAACGGGCACGTCCAACCCGGTGACGTCGTCGCCATCGTCGGCGCCGGTCCCATCGGTCTGTCGGCGATCACCGGGGCGAAGCTGTTCTCCCCGAGCACGATCATCGCCATCGACCTCGACGAGGAGCGACTGGATGCGGCCAAGCGCTTCGGCGCGGACCTCACGTTCAACAACGCCAAGGACGACCCCCTGGCCTTCGTGCGCGGGCTCACCGACGGCTTCGGCGTCGACGTCGCCATCGAAGCGGTCGGCGTGCCGGCCACGTTCGAACTGTGCACGGCGCTCGTGCGTCCGGGAGGACACGTGGCCAACATCGGCGTCCACGGCAAGTCGGCCACGCTGCACCTGGAGTCGCTCTGGACGCGTGACGTGACTATCACGACCGGTCTGGTCGACACGTACTCGACGCCCACGCTCTTGAAGCTCGTCGCCGCGCACCAGATCGACGCCGCCCAGTTCGTCACCCACCGCTTCAAGCTGGACGACATCGTCGCCGCCTACGACACGTTCGCGCGCGCCGGCGAGACGGGCGCCCTCAAGGTTGTACTCACGAAGTGACCCACGACGGAGCCACCCTGTGGCGCGAGGAGTGGACGTCCGGGGCGGCGGACGACGAACGCACGAGAAGGGGCGACGCCATGTACGTAAACTTGCTACGCGAAGCACTCGCCGAGTGGGCGAACGAGCCCAGCGACGCGGACCTGCTCGAGTACGTCCTGGATCGCCGCTTCGAGATGCTCCTCACCGTGCCGAACCTCGACGCGAACGTCTACTCGGCGCTGGCCGCCGAGGTGAGCTACGACCGGTCGCTGATCAAGCTCAGCGGAGCACACGGCATCGAGACCTCCTCAGAGAGGTTCGCCCGGCCCGCCGAAGAACGACGACGGCTCGAGGATGCGCTCTACGACGACGGCGTCGATTTGACCAATCTCGCCCGCCGGCGATACTGCTAGCGCGGCTGGCGAGGCTCGTCGTCGGGGCGCTTGAGCTTCGTCGCGTAGACGGCCGCCTCGGTGCGGTTGTTCATGTTGAGTTTGCTCAAGAGGCCGGTCATGTAGTTCTTCACGGTCTTTTCCGAGAGGAACATCGCCTCAGCGATCTGACGGTTCGTGAGGCCCTCGGCGATGAAGTCCAGCAGTCGGCGCTCCTGGGGCGAGAGTTGCGCGAGCTCGGAGGGCGCGTGGGGTGGGTGCGCGATTCGCTCGACCACGCGCGCCACGGCTCGGGGGTCCATGAGTGACTCGCCCCGATGCACCTTCTTCACGTCCTCGACGAGGTCTCGCCCGCGGATCTGCTTAAGCACGTACCCGGCGGCACCCGCCATCACGCTGGCGTAGAGGGCCTCGTCGTCCGCGAAACTCGTCAGCATCAGACAACTGATCTCGGGGTGGGCCGAGCGAATGTCGCGACAGACCTCCACGCCACTGCCGTCTTCGAGACGCACGTCGAGGATCGCGACGTCGGGCCGAGCGAGGGGGATGCGCACCATCGCCTCGGCGGCGGTGGCCGCCTCGCCGACAACTTCAATGTCCTCGTCACTCTCGAGCAGGCTGCGGATACCCTCGCGTACCATCTCGTGGTCGTCGAGGATGAACACGCGTATCGTCACCTCCACATTGTGACAGGGTTAGGCCCCCTCGCCGAGTGGCGCCGCCCGCACCGCGGAGACCCCGTCCTCAGTAATGTTTGAGCGAGCGAAGCGAGCAGCGTGGTCCCGTCGTCCTACCTGGAGTTCATGATCACCGCCGCCGGGGCGGCCGGCGCGATGATCGGACTGCTCTTCGTCGCGGTGTCCCTGCGCACCGATACCGTCTTTGGTCCGACGGCGCCACCCAAGGCGCGCACCCTGGCCGGCAGCAGCTTCACCGGACTGGTGAACGCGTTCTCGCTCGCGCTGCTCGCGATCGTGCCCAAGACCAACATCGGCGTGGCCATGGTCGTCATGGCGGCCGCCTGTTTTTACAGCACCTGGGCGTTCCACCTGCGAGCGAACCGAGTGTCCCCGCAGTACTGGATCTTGTTCCTGAGCAGCCTGACCTACCTCACGCAGTTCGCGGGGGGCGTGGCGCTCTTGGTCCGTCCCCACGCCTCCTGGATCGTGAACGGCCTCTGTTACGTGATCTTCGCCTCCTTCGTGATCGCGCTCACGCGCGCGTGGGACCTCATCCAGGGCGAGGCGTCGACCCGCCTGCACC
>Ga0181525_10003561_pt1 | contig 12242 bp, 10 predicted proteins | sample PEATcosm2014_Bin_48_FD_121100 | JGI IMG/M metagenome (GOLD analysis project Ga0181525, IMG submission 121100) | Peatland microbial communities from MTU Mesocosm Facility, Houghton, MI, USA - PEATcosm2014_Bin06_10_metaG | ecosystem: Environmental > Terrestrial > Soil > Wetlands > Peat | place... | reverse complement strand
TTTGCGAAGCATTTCTTCAAGGACGGAAACGCGATCGGGCAGCATTTCGGCGATGAGGATCCGAAGTACGCGGGGAACTTCGAGATTGTGGGGGTGACAGAGGACACGCAGTACTGGGAGCCGACCCACGAGATTCGGGCGATGTTCTTCTTGCCGGGGCAGCAGTGGGTGAAGTACGAAGATCCGTCGGAAACGATGTTCGAAAACGTGTCTCACCTGGAGATGGGCGTTTTTGAGATTCAGACGGTGGGCTTCGTGCCTGGGCTGGAGTCGCAGGTGCGGCGGACGCTCTCGCAGGTCAATCCGAATCTGACGATGATTCGCTTCGAGACTTTTGCCGAGCAAGTGAAGGGTCAGTTCAGCGGACGGGAAATTCTGGTGCAACTGACCTCGGTCTTCGGGTTTTTGGCGCTTGCGCTGGCGGCGATCGGGCTGTACGGCGTGACGGCGTACTCGGTGGCGCAGCGCACCAGCGAGATCGGTATCAGGATGGCACTGGGCGCGGATCGCGGCGGCATCGTGCAGATGGTGCTGCGCAGCGCTTTTCTACAGGCCGGGATCGGCCTGCTGATTGGGCTGCCGGCGGCGATCATTGGCGGGCGATTCATGGCGAGCCTGCTGTACAACGTGAAAACGTGGGATCCGGTGGTCCTGCTCTCGACGACGCTGATTCTGGCAATCGCGGCATTTCTGGCGGCGGTGATTCCAGCGCAGCGAGCCGCCAGCGTGGAGCCGATGACGGCGCTGCGTGTGGAGTGACGGTCGCTCGTGACCTGTTGACCGTGATCGGCGAGGAATTGCTCCTCCTCGAGCGGAGAATAACCGAGGACGCGACCCTCAGAGCGTGGGATGCATAACCCCAGGGTCGACGGATCGAGCCGACTCGCCGCCATTCGCAATTCTGATTCGGCAGATTGTCAAAGATCGAGCACGGAACGCCCCTTGGTGACCTTCCAATCTCCTCCGAATTGCAGCCACTCTGAATCGTCGCGGCTATGCAACTTGCGCCGATTCAGATCCCGATCCGCACATCGGACACGATTGAGCGTGGTCGGTGACCTCGCGCCTGCAACGTTCCTCCAGCTGACGCACCTGTTCGATCTCCTGTTTTCTCTCGCGCCTTTCCTCGATCGATGCCGACGCTTCCTGAGACTTCAGAGAGCGCGTTGCCATTGCCGATTGAAGAAACTGGGTGGACAGGCGTTGACCCTCAGCGCATGACATAGAAACTCCCCCCCGGAAACAGGACCTACGCGCGATAGGACGCAAGCGGAGGTTACCGGGTTGTTATGCATACTTGCAACAGGTGTCCGCATCGGCACGTGGTATCGCAGTCCGGATCGAACTGCAGCGATCGGTATCGATCCATCGCAGTTGTGTTCCGTTCCGTTCCGCGATACAAAAGCAATCACTGCCCCTGTGTTTCCCGGAAGGGACTCCCATGAAACAGGCCGTTCGTCTCCATGCTGTTGGCGTGTTGGTTCTCGCTTCGATATTTTCGCTCTCCGCCCAGACTCCGCAGTACCCCAATTACCCCAGCGAGACCCCCGCGGAATTCAAGCAGCCCACCGCCTTCCTCGACTACGAGCGCCGCGATGTCATGATTCCCATGCGCGACGGCATCAAGCTGCACACCGTCATCCTGCTCCCGAAAGCGCTGGTCGAAGCCCACGGCGCCCAGCCCGCCACCCGGCACGCCGGCATCCTGATGACGCGCACCCCTTACGATGCCACCAGCATGACCATCCACGGCAACAGCGCTCACCTCGGCCCCGCCCTCGAGGGCTACGACAACGCCGAAGAGGTCATCGTCGAAGACGGCTACATCCGCGTCATCCAGGACATTCGCGGTAAGTACGGCTCCGAGGGCGACTACGTCATGAACCGCCCCGTCCACGGCCCGCAAAATCCCACCCCCGTCGACGAGGCCACCGACACGTATGACACCATCGACTGGCTCATCAAGAACGTCCCCGAGAACAACGGCAAGGTCGGCATCATGGGCATCTCTTACGACGGATTTCTGCCGCTCATGGCCATCTACCACCCGCACCCCGCGCTCAAAGTCGCCCTCCCCATGAACCCCATGGTCGATGGCTGGATGGGCGACGACTGGTTCCACAACGGCGCCTTCCGCGAGCAGAACATGCCGTACATCCTCGAGCAGTCGGCCACACGCAACAACATGGTGCACTGGCTCACCAGCTCCTTCGATGACTGGGACACCTACATGCACGCCAGCTCGGCCGGCGAACTCGGCAAAGAGCGCGGCCTCGAACAGATCGGCTTCTGGCGCAAGATTCTCGCTCATCCCAGCTACGACTCCTTCTGGAGCGACCAGGCCGTCGACAAGATTCTCGCCGACTATTACAAAACCGCGCCCATGATCCCCACCATGCTCGTCGCCAGCCTCTGGGATGCGGAGGACATCTACGGCCCGACCGCTGTTTACAAGGCCCTCAAGCCCCTCGACAAAAACGGCGACCTCCACATCGTGTATGGTCCCTGGGTCCATGGCGGTGAAATCGGCGACGGCAGCCACATCGCCGCCATCAACTTCTATTCGGACACAGGCCTCTACTTCCGCCAGCACATCCTTCGCCCATTCCTCGCGAAGTATCTGATGGACGCGGCGCCCGCAGGCGTCGACACCGCGAACATCCCCACCGCCTGGGCCTTCCAGACCGGCACCAATCACTGGGAGAAGCTGCAATCATGGCCCTCCGGCTGCCCCAGCGGATGCGCGCCGCAGTCCGCGTCGCTCTATCTCACGTCTAACTCCGGCCTCAGCTTCGCGCAACCCACAGCAAGCAGTTCCGACTTTGACGCCTACGTCTCAGATCCCGCCAAGCCCGTCCCGTATCGCCGCCGCCCCGCGCAGCCCATGGGCTACGACTATCCGCTCACCTGGCCCGAGTGGCTTACCGACGATCAGCGCGAACAGTCCGGCCGCCCCGACGTCCTGAGTTACACATCCGAAGTCCTGAAAGAGCCGGTCCAGATCAGCGGCCAGCCCGTCGCGCATCTCGTGGCCTCAACCTCCGGCACCGACTCCGACTGGGTCGTCAAGCTCATCGACGTCTACCCTGACGAAGTCGCCGAGCAGGCCAACATGGGCGGCTACCAGCTCATGATCTCCGCCGACATTTTCCGCGGCCGCTATCGCGAAAGCTTCGCCGTCCCGCACGCCATCGAGCCCAACACGCCGCTCGAATACAAATTCAACCTGCCTCCGGCGAACCACGTCTTCCTGCCCGGACACCGCATCATGGTCCAGGTGCAATCCAGCTGGTTCCCGCTCTACGACCGCAACCCGCAAACCTTCGTCCCGAATATCTTCTGGGCCAAACCAGCCGACTACCAAAAAGCCGAGCAAAAAATCTGGCACACGCCAGGCCACGAGAGCTATGTCGAGCTGCCGCTCGTGAAGTAGTAAGGAAGCATTACTTACCGTCGTGCCGTAGCGCACCTCGTCCTGCTCTGTCACCTTGAAAGCAGAAAGGTGCGATGCTATTCTTTGGGTGTGGTTTAAAAATCACACGCCCAAAGAGCCGTCAGAGCGCAGGCGTGGAGGTTATTCCGCAGCGGATTTTCTTCTTCGAAACTCGGGATGGGAAGACCCCAGTTCGTGACTGGCTAGACCGAATCGAGGGCCAGCCAGCCTATCACAGGATCATGGCGCGCCTGGATCGCGTGGAACAAGGGAACCTCGGAGAGCATCGACAGGTCGGTGAGGGAGTAAGCGAACTGGTCATTAATTTCGGACCTGGATACCGGGTCTATTACGGTCTGGACGGGACAAATATCGTCATCCTGCTCGTAGGCGGCAGCAAGGCTACACAGCAGAAGGACATCGAGACGGCGAAGGGTTATTGGAGACAATACAATGCCTAAGACGAGAGTTTCATATCGCGATTGGCAGATGGAAAAGCTGGCAGACCCGCAAATTGCGGAGGGATATCTGAACGCGTGCCTCGAAGAAGGTCCGGATATCTTCCTGAAGGCACTGAAGAAGGTCGCGCAGGCGCGCCAAATATCGAAAGTAGCCCAGGAAGCCGGTGTTCAGCGCGAAACCCTCTATCGCTCCCTCTCCGAAAACGGAAACCCGACGCTGGAGACGCTTTCATCCGTGCTCCACGCGCTGGGGATGGAACTAAGGGTGGCGGCAAGGCAATAATCTGCGTTCTCCGCACGGAAAAACCTCTGCGCTCTCTGTGTCCTCTGTGGTGAAGCTTTTCTAGAATGCCAATAAAGCCACGCCCACGCAAACAAAGATCGCCGCACTCCACCGCCGCCGATCCACATTCTCCCGCAGGAAAAACTTCGCCGCCAGCGCATTTGTCACGAAGGTGAGGGAAGTAGCCGCCGGGCCAATCAGGCTCAGGTCGCGATGGCTGAACGCAAACAGCAACGAGAAGAAGCTTAGCGCCAGGCAAACTACTCCCAGGCCAAATCGCCCATTCGTGATCACCGCCACCGCCGCGCCCGGAATCCCGCTGCGCCGCCGGATCACATCGAGATCCCCCACCTGCCGCATCGCCGACGCGGTCAGAATATCGCCCGCCGTCGCCGTCACCACAATGCTCGCAATCATCGCCGCCGTCGCCAAAACCGCATGAGGATTGGTCATCGCCGGACTCCGTCCGCGTGGCTCGCCGCTGACTCCGGCTCGGCATTCTCAATCTCCGCGCTCAACTCCGCACCCGCCGCAGCGCTGTGATCCGTGTACGAAGGCCCTCGCGTGACAAACCCCACCCCCGCCGTGATAAAGACAACTCCCAGCCATCGCAGAGTTGAAACGCGCTCGCCCAGCCAGAACTTCGCCAGCAGCGTCATGATCACGTAGCCCAGCGAACTAGCCGGCAGCACATAGGTCAAATCGGCCCACGAAAGCGCCGTCAGATACGACGCGAAGAACCCAACCAGCAGCACAATCCCTGCCGCCACCCACGGAGAAAAAATGGCATGGATCAACTCGGCCGGGTGCGCGAGCGACACCGGCCCCAACGACTTCATGCCACGCGAAAGAAACGTATCGCCGCACGACGCCGTCAGAGTGATGACGGCCAACACCAGGTATCGGCGCAATGTCATGGTGGAGCGCGTCATGGAAAAAAGGGGAAAGCGAGCAAGAGACCAGGGAAAAGCGAGCTAAAGACGAGCGAAAGGCCAGCCAAAAACGAGGAAAAAACCAGGGAAAACCAAGCTAAAGACGAAAGAGAATCGCTTCACCCTCGCCTTTCACTCGCTTTACACTCGTCTCTCCCTCGCCTTACGCCTGAGCGCTGGCTTCCGCGCCCGGCTTGTGTGTCCGCGCGTCGCGCACCATCTTGTTGCGCTGCGAACGCAGCTTCAGGAACGACTTCGACTCCTGATACAGCCGCTTCAGGTCACCGTTCGCGATCGCCTTGCTCACCACCCGCCACGCCGCCTTCGGCCGGAAGAAATATTCGTCGTAGAACCGATGCACCATCTCCAGCACATAATCCGCCGGCAGCCCAGGGTATTCGATGTGCGCCAGCTGGTGTCCGCCCTCGTCCGTCATCTTGTTCTCATTCGTGATGAACCCGTTGGCGCGCGCGTATTCGTAAAACTCCGTCCCCGGGAAAGCATGCGCCATCGAAACCTGAATCGTCTCCACGTCGAGCTGCTTCGCGAAGTTAATGGTGTTCCGAATCGACTCCTTCGTCTCGCCCGGCAGCCCCAGGATAAAGTCGCCGTGAATCGTCAGCCCCAGCTTGTGGCAGTCGCGCGCAAAGTCCCGCGCCCGCTCGACCGTCGCGCCCTTCTTGATGTTCTTGAGAATTTGCGGGTCCCCCGACTCAAATCCGACAATCAGCAGCCGGCATCCCGCCTCGCGCATCGCCTTCAGCGTGTCGTAGTCGGTTGTTACGCGCGACGTCGAAGACCAGGTCAGCTTCAGCGGCTTCAGCTTCGCGCACAGCTCAATGGTCCGCGCCTTCTGAATATTGAACGTGTCGTCGTCGAAGAAAAACTCCTTCACGTTGGGCCACAGTTCCTTCGCGTGCGCCATCTCCGCGGCCACATCGTCGGTCGACCGCTTCCGCCACGCATGTCCGCTCGTCGTCTGCGGCCACAGGCAGAACGTGCATTGCGCCGGGCAGCCGCGCGTCGAATACAGCGCGACAAACGGATGCAGCAGGAACGGCACGTTGTACTTCGTCACGTCCAGATCGCGCTTGTAGACGTCCGTCACCCACGGCAGCGCATCCAGATTCTCAATCTGCGGCCGGTCGGGATTGTGCACCACCTGCCCGTTCTTCCGGTAGCTGATGGCGAGAATCTCGTCCAGCGGCTTGCCATTCGCATACTCGACAACCGAAAAATCAAACTCGCGCCGGCACACAAAATCAATTGCCTTGCACTCGTTCAGCGCTTTGTCCGGATCGGTCGTGACCGGCGGCCCCACAAAACAAATCTTGATATTCGGATACGCGTCCTTAATCTTCTCCGCCCACCGCTGATCCCCGCTCCACGCGATCGTGCTCGTGAACAGCACCAGGAACTCGTAGTCCTTCAGGATCTCCACCACCTGCGGCCACTTGATGTGGTGCGGGTTGGCGTCGAGCAGGCGCGCCCCCTCCAGCATCCCTGCCGGATAAGCCAGCCAAACCGGGTACCAGTAGGACTCGATCTCGCGCGTGGCAGGCCAGCGCGAACTCGCGCCGCCATCAAAGTTTTCGAAGGACGGGGGGTTGAGAAATAAGGTCTTAAGAGGCATAGGCACTTCATCCAGTTTACCACTCAACAACCGCTTTAGCCGCTGGGGAGGGCATTCCGGGTCCGGCCTGTTTCCCGGGCGGGAATCTCACCGGCACGCAACGATCCCTGCCGCGGCTCGCAACCACAGAACATGGACGAAACCTCAGTGCTTATGCAGAGTAATCTCGACGCGCCGATTCTTCTGGCGGCCTTCAGGGTCGTCGCTGCCGTTCGGTTTCCTGTTCGGCGCGACCGGTTTGGTGTCGCCGAAGCCGCGCGCCGTAATCGGATTCGCGGCTCCATGGGCTACCAGCCAGGTCTTGACCGAATCCGCCCGCCGCTCGGAGAGTTTCTGGTTGTACGCCTCGTCCCCCTTCCCATCGGTGTGGCCACCAATGCTGCAGAGGTAGGCCGGATAAGAATGCATCACCGTTACCACTTTCTGCAGGCTGGGAATCGCTGTGGCGCGGAGTTCGGCTTTATCGAAGTCGAACATCACATCGCTGGCCAGCTCAATCTGAATTTCGGTGTCTGTGGTGCGAGCGCCGAGATCTTTGAGCGCGGCGTTGAGGGAATCGACTTTGCCGCCCACCGCCAGGCTGATGCCGACGAGGTTGGTGACGGTTCCCTGGAGGGTCGTCACCTGCCCCTTTGCCCCCGGTGGGACAGGGTCATCGACCTTATATTTCTGCGCCTCCGCCGCTGGCCGCAGGCTCACGGCGGCAACCACGGAGGCACAGAGCAGAAAAACCCGAGCCGCTCTGCTGGGCATCGTGGTCAGGTCCTCACTGGCCCACCGGCACATCTTCAAAGGGCATGAACTTCGCGATGTAGACGGTGATTTTCTTTGAAGCCGCCGGCGGCGCCGGGAACTTGGCCCAATTCAAGCGCTGTTCGCCAGGACCCAGGGTTCCCCACCACACATCCAGGACGCGGGCGCCGGAGGAATCGGTCAGGAACGCATACTTTTTGTTTTCGGCGGGATCGGTGTAGTAAAGCTGAGGCCAATCGAAATTATAGTAAACGCCCTTCGGGCCCGTGTTGATCAACCTCCAGCGCACCAGCAGTGCGTTTCCGCTCACCCGCTTCACCTCCAGCAAGTCGCAGCGTATATTCGGGTCGTCACTGAACTGTGCGCTGGCGATCACGCCGCCGGGCGCGGTCATGGCAGCGGGCGCAGCCGGGTCTGCCGCCGGAGGATCGCCGGCAGACGGAGTTGCAGCCGTCCCCGGATCGGCAGAAGACGCAGTTGCATCAGGTGCGGATGCGGCAGCGGATGCAACCGGGTCAGCCGAGGCCGCCGGCGCTGTTTGTGCAGCGGCCTGTGCCTGCAGCAAATCGAGCCGGTCCGTCTGGCCGTCTGCTCCGAACTGCAGCGTCTCGAATTGCCACTGTCCCGCGCTCTTCTTCGCCTCTGCGTAGATCTTGCCTTTTCCCTTTGGACCAGAGACGGGAAAAGAAATGTTGGCATCGCCCGAGTCTCCATTGACATTGATGTTCCCCGAGACGAACCATCCCGGCGCCACCGGTTGGCCAATCTTGTCGGTCACCTGAGGGCTGGCCTGTGCCTGGGCCAGCGCCTGAGTGTAGGCGCCGCTCTGCTTGATCGAGCCCTCCACGACGGCGAAGAGGCCACCAACGCCGCCCGCAATCAGGATGAAGATGAACAGGCAAACCGCGGGGACAAACCATTTCCAGTTCCGTCCGAACCAGCCCTTGCGGGGTCCTGACGGCGGAGTTGTTGCGCCCAATGATGTTCCCATTGTTCCTCCTCGCCTTCGTCCCTGAAGTTGCACGAAGGCGCCTGCTGCTGCCGCGACCCAGATTCAACCGCAAGGGAAGCCTGGCGCCGCTTTCGAGCCCGGGGGGAGTCAGGGGAAGGACCGCTGCAACCGGCTTCCTGCTAAGCCGATGCCGACCGTTGTTCCGGATTTTGAATCGTGACCACCGCAATGCTCATGTGCCACACTCTCTCTGCAACAACCCGGTGCAGACAGATATCCTGCTGGCCTGACGAACGTTCCGTCCCATGGATGAGTGCCGCGTCGGGGGCCAGGGTGAAATGCCCGCCGCACTGGACATGAGTGATTCTGCTGGTTTGCCGGCAACTTTCTTTCCGGCGGAAAAGATTCGCGAATTCTATCCCGAATCCCGTGGATCGTGCAACATTAAATTTCTCCGCAGGCTACAGCCCGCTCCTTGCATTGAGGAAGCTGGCGAATCGCCAAATTGGCGATTCGCAAACTCGCGGGTTAGGCTACTTCAGCGACGACCGCACCCACGCATCCAGCTGGCCCGTGGCTCGCAGCAGATTCAGCTCCGCCTTCATCAACGAAAACTGCGTGTCGAGCAGATCCTCATACCGCTCGCGTTCCTCGATATGCGCGCGATGCACCTGGCTCGGCGCAACCGGCGCCGCATTCGGCGTGCCCGCCCCATTCGTCAGCTCCGTCTTAACCGCCTCCAGATCCATCTGCGCAATCGCGCTCTGCACCTCAGCCACCCGCTGCTGCGCGCCTAGCAAGCGAAGGCTGCCCCGCATCGCCGCCGTCTGCTCGCTCAGGATATTCAGCGCAGCGTCGGCATCCGCCCCCGCGCGGGATGCATCCGCGGACGATTCCCGCGCCTTGGCCCGTCGCGTCGCATCGAACAGCGGGAAAGTTATCTGCACACCCAGCTCAACGTTGTTGTACTGAAACGTTCTGAAGTAATTCGTATAACCGGGCGTCTCTTCGAACAGGGCATACTCGGCGCCAAACGTTGCCAGCGGCCGATAATTCTGCTTCGCATCGCCCAGGGCGGCGTACCACTTCGATTTGGCGTTGGCATACGCCGCCGAGACCGCCGGATTATTCTGAGCCGTCTGCGCATCGATCGTCGCGAAAGAATCCACCGCCGGGGCCGGAGGAATGCTGCTGCTGACCGTCGCCAGCCCGCCCGCCGGCAGACCCGTCAGGTGCGCCAGTTTCTCGCGCATCGCATCGGCGTCGTTCTCCAGCTGAATCCGCTTCTGCTCTACCTGTGCGGCCGTCAGCTCCGCTTCCAGCTGGTTCCTCCTCGAATCCACGCCAGCCTGTACGCGCTCCTGCTCAATCTGCATCAGCGATCCCGCGTAGCCGTTCTCCTCTTCGAGAGCGGCAATCTCCTTCAGGTCGTGATCCAGCTCTGCATAATCGAGCGCGACATCAAGCGCCACCTGTTGCTGCGCGTCCTTCAGGCTCAGGTTGGCGGCGTTCACAGCGGTACGGGCGGCCCGAATGTAATCCTTCTGCGACCACGAGAGCACGAGAGACGACGCATTCGCCGTAAAGAAGGAGGGGTAGCCGAGTGGAAAGCCGTAGGCGTAGCCCGGACTAACACCCATCAATAAATTTGGGATGTAGGCATCCTTCGTTTCCTGCCATGCAGCGGTCGCCTTCTGCACATTCGCCACCGCCCCGCGCACCGAAGGGCTGTTCTTCTCCGCCAGATCCACTGCGCTCGATAACGAAATCTGCGCGCCTGCCCCGAGAGGCATCAGCAAAAACAAAATCGCAGCAATATATTCAGCAATTCGACTGCGCGTTCTCGTCAGGACCCGCTTCGGCTCGTCCATCGCTCTGAGTTTACCGGCCGGCGGCCCTGGCCGCGGCATTTCCTGAAGGAATCCGATACCCCGACGCCAATGCGTGAATCGCCACAATCTGTTGCTGCGCGGCTTCGACGTCGCCCTGCTTGCGCAACAACTCCGCCAACTGCGCGCGCACCACAAACGCCGGCGCCAGCTCCGACTGCGCATGCGACGCCAGGTACTGCTGCAGCCACTCAATCGCCGTCTGCGGTTCGCGTCCCGCCAGCGTCAGATTACTCGCACCATCCACCAGCGCGATCCCGTGATGCGGATCGATCGCCGCCCCGGCATGCGCCGCAGCAACCATCTCATCCACTCGTTCCCGCCGCCGATAAAACGCCGCCAGATCCATCCACGCATTCGCCGGATACGACGATTTGCCGATCGCGTCCTTCAGTCTCGCCTCGGCCGTCGCATCATCCTTCCTCGACTCGGCAATGCGCGCCTCGAGCGTCAGCGCCGCCGCCGGATTCACAGCGGCAAGCTGCTGCGCGACCGCCCCCGCCTTCGACACGCCCCCACCCACCACCATCGGAGCCATCACGTCGAACTCCCCCAGATCGGCCAGCGCCTCTGCATTGTGCGGATCAAGCTGCACCGCCTGCTCGAACTCCGCATGCACCCTGCGCGCCAGCGGATAACCCTCCACCAGCGATGCATGCTCTGCCTTCTTTCCGTAAGCACGCCCCAGCCACAAATGGAAATTGCTGTCCTCCGGCGCCAGCCCGACCGCCGCTTCGCAGTCGCTCACCGCCCGGTCCCACTCTTCTTCCTGGTAGTAGACCCGGCAGCGCAGATTGCGCGCTTCGGCATCGTTGGGATTGTGCGCCAGCGTTTCATTCAGCACCCTCAGAGCGCTGTCCGCCTGCCCGCGGTCCAGATCCTCACGCGCCGGATTGATTGCCGAGCCCGTCGCTCCCGCCGCCATCGCCGGCACGCCTGCGCAAAAAACAAAAAGGATCGTGCGCGCCAGTGTTCGTCTCCGCAAGTTCCCCCCTACTGGACTACTTTCACCGGTACGCCGTCGCTCAGTGGCTGCGCGTTCGTCGTTCCCAGCGCCACCACATCGCCGGCGTTCAGACCACTCACCACCTGCACCTCGCTCAGGTTCCTCACCCCGATCGTCACCTTAACCCGGTGCAGGGAATTGCCCTCTTTTCGATAGACAAACGTCGATCCCTGCTCGAAATGCAGCGCGTCCCGCGGCACCTTCAGCACGTTGGATTCGTTGGCCACCGTGACCGTCACACGAACATTCGTATCCGGCAAAAGCGCGCCGTCAGTGTTGTCGATCGCCACCAGCACCTCGCCCACATTCCGTGTTCCATACGTAATGATGGTCGAAGGCAGACGGCTGATATGCCCTTGCCACTGCTCGTCCGGCCGCGCGTCCCACACAATCGTCACCAGCTGCCCCAGGCTCAGCTTGCCGATCTCCGGCTCGTCGAAAAACGCCCGCACCTGCAGCTTCGTCAGGTCCGCCATCGACAGCAGCCGGTCCCCCTGATTCACATACTCCGTCCGTGACACCGGCAGCGAGTACACCGTCCCGGCAAACGGCGCATGCACGACCGCGTGATGCAACGCATCGTTCGCGGCTGCATAAGCGGCCTCCGCATCGCTCAGCGCCGCCTGGGCATGCGCCAGATCGGCGCTCCCGTATCGCTCCGTCGTCCGCTGCTCGAGAACCTGCAGAACACTCGCGGTCGCCGCCACTCGCGTCTGCGCCGCGCTGATCTCGCTCGCCGAAGCCGCCCCCGAAGCCTGCAGCTTCTGGAGCGCTTCCAGATCCCGCTGCGCCTGGTCGCGATCGATCTGTGCCTTATCCACTTCGCCCTTCAGCGATATGCGCTCTTCCTGCGTGCCCCCACGCTGCGACGCCTGGTACGCCGCCTGCGCACCCTTCAGC
>Ga0181525_10003557_pt1 | contig 12252 bp, 7 predicted proteins | sample PEATcosm2014_Bin_48_FD_121100 | JGI IMG/M metagenome (GOLD analysis project Ga0181525, IMG submission 121100) | Peatland microbial communities from MTU Mesocosm Facility, Houghton, MI, USA - PEATcosm2014_Bin06_10_metaG | ecosystem: Environmental > Terrestrial > Soil > Wetlands > Peat | place... | reverse complement strand
GCGTTCGCGGTCGGCTTGGGCTGGATCGGTTCGGGCCAGGCCGAGACTTTGGGCTCCCTGTACTTCTGGTACGGACTCGCCGGCGTTGGCGCGGGCATGGTTTATGGCGGGACAATCGGCAACGCATTGAAGTGGTTTCCCGATCATCGCGGTCTGTGCGTTGGCCTTACTGCGGGCGCTTACGGCGTGGGCACCGCGCTTACGATTATTCCAGTTTCCAACATGCTGAAGGCTTCTGGCTACCAGCACACGTTCATCGTGTGGGGAATGATCCAGGGCGTCGTGGTCTTAGCGGCCGCGCTGTTCCTCGCCAAGCCTCCCGAGGGATGGACGCCGCCGGGATGGAACGAGAAAGAAGCGAAGATCAAAACCAAAGTGAGGACCTCGGCCCGCGACCTGACGCCGTGGGAGATGCTCACCCAGCCTTCGTTTTACCTGGTCTATCTGATGATGACCATGCTGGCGTTCGGCGGCATTGTGGTCACCGTGCAACTCTACCCCATGGCTGTTTCCTACCATGTAGATAAAGTGATCGTAGCTTTCGGCTTGAGCGCTTTCGTACTGGCCATCGAGATCGATCGCATCTTGAACGGTCTGACTCGGCCCTTCTGGGGATGGGTATCGGATCAGATTGGCCGGGAAAACGCCCTCTTCATCTCATTCGTTCTGGAAGCGGTTGCCGTGTTCGCACTGCTCCAGTTGATCAGCCATCCCATCTGGTTCATTACGCTTTCCGGCCTGTGTTTCTTTGCCTGGGGCAACATTTATTCACTGTTCCCGTCGATCACGGCCGATTTATATGGCAAGAAGTGGGCCACCACAAATTACGGCATCGTCTATACCGCCAAGGGCGTGGCCACTCTGTTTGCGGCTCCCGGCGCGGCTTGGTTGTTCGAAAAGACTGGCTCCTGGACCAAAGTATTTTGGGCCATGATCATCTGCGATCTGATAGCGGCGTTCATGGCGCTGCTTTGGCTGAAACCGATGGCTGCACGAGTGGTCGAGGAATCGAACACTACGCCTCTCGACGTCCCTGCCGCTCCGCCCCTCAAGGCGCGAAGCGTAGCGTAGACCCGTTAGCTTCTCGTAAGAAACGTACCCGGGACAGCAACTCTTGCCGTCCCGGGTTTTTCTTCGCAAGTAAGTGCGACGTATCTCTAAGAGCCCGCCGTATTCTTTAGGGCAGGTAGTAACGGAAGGACGTGAAGAGCATCCCGTCCAGCCCGTGCGGAGATACTCCCGGCGCGCCACAGCCTGCCGGGCCGCAGCCCGACCACGTGGCGCGGTCCACGTAGGAAAACTGCGGTCCCCACTGGATGCGTCCGCGGTTAACCTTTTCTCTGGAACCGTCGTACGGCTTGAACCAGATACCGATGGTGCCTTCGTACAGCAGCTTGGTATCGGCCGTGCAGCTCGAGAGGCTGCCCGGAAAGAACCCGCTGCCGATCGAAGGAGCGGTTTCGGTGTAGCAGCCGGAGTTGCTGAAGTTGGGCGATCCGTATCCAACGTATAGCTTCGAGTTGTTGGGATCGTAATCCCACGCGCGGCCGGCATACTCCGCTCCCCCATTAAGGTATACGTCCATCTTCGGTCCATGCCACTCCAGAGTTCCCAGACCCTGATAACTCTTGATGAGGTCGTACGTACCATTGGCGTGGATCGAGGCATCGGGAAGAGTACTAGTTCCGTAGCGCCCGATTCCGCTGCCGCCTAGGAAGTGCAGACCGAAGTCGAGGTGCTTGTTGTCGAAGGACCAGCGTGCGTTGGCGCCCAGGCCGCCGCCGTTCTTGGAAGCGTTGTAGGCCTCCATTGCCGATGCCACTCCCGCTGCCTCACCGCCGCAGACCTCCGTGGAGGTAACTTCGCCGCAAGGAAATACGCGGTCGCGGAATCGGCTGTACACACCGAAAATTTCGTAATGGCCGAAGCCGGGTTCAAAGGCAACCTTGGCGATAATATCCGGCGCCGGGTTGAATGAGTAGTTGGCAAGGTTGGCGGCAGTGCCCGCGGCACTGGCGCTGGCACCGGCATTGTAGAGACCGCCGCTGGCCCCAGCCGAGCCTACCAGGAAGTTGTCCCCATTGTTGTGCGTGCTCAACGTGGCCTGGGCATTCTCCATCGATACTCCGAACCAGACTTTGTTGTTGAAGTTCTTAACCAGCCGCAGTCCATATTGGCGTGCCCAACTGAAGCCGACGGTATACTGCGGGTCGATGGTCATCGGAAGTGCTTCGCTGCGGTTGTCCAAACCATGCCTGGTTTCCGTGACCAAGCTCCACATCTGGCCGCCGGTCACGCTCCATCCGTCGTTGAACGCCGCTTGCCCCCATGCCTGGCGCTGGCGTAAGGTGTAGCTGTTGCTCTCGTTGTTATTCGAGGTGACGCCGGCCGACAGGAAGTCAGCTTCGTAGTATCCGGCCAGCTTGACATTCATTAACTGCCCCTGAGCCAGCATCGAAATCCGCGACTGGCGTCCTGACCCGAAGAATTCTGAAATGCTGCTCTGGGAGGCGCCCGGCATGGTCAGAGAGTTAAAGGGTGTGTTGATGTCAGCTCCGAGGGCGCGGGAGCGCCGCACAAATTCTGCCGCCAGAAATCCTCCTGGCATGATGGTGATCCCCTTATAGTGGATGGCCGTCGGGCTTTCCATCGCCGTCGTGACGTTCTTCTGCGTCTCTTGCAAGCTTAACGCCGTATTGGTCACGTTGGCCTTGAGGTCTGTTACGTCAGTCTTCAGCTCCCCGACCACCTGCTGCTGCTGTGCGGCCTGTGCCTGAGCGGCTTCGGCCTTGCCGGCGGCGTCCGTCGCGGCGGTCTGGGCTTGCATCACAGCCTGATCCTTGCGCTGCAACGCATCACGCAACTCCTTGATTTGTTCCCCCTGTTGCGCTATGGCGGCTTGCTGGGAGGCAATTGCGTCCTTCAACGCCTGCACGTCGGCCGCCGTGATCGTCGCAGCTTTGGATTTCTTAGGTTTGGGTGCCGTGCTGGTTTGCGCCACCAGCGACGTCGCCAGAAACACGAGTACGCACAACTTCCACGCTGATTTCATTACACTCTCCTCTTTTTGAACCGAATTTCAAATGCATCTCGAATCCGCACGAGCAACCGGATTTGTTTCATTGCATGATTCTTGATGGGTTGATGGCTGTCTCCCTCTGGGCCGCTTGCTGGCGGCAACAATGCGGAGCATTAACGGACAGAGTCCTCATTCGGATTGATCTTCTGGTTCTAACGACGCAGTGTTACTGGGCGGTTACAGATTGGTGAATTTCTGATGAATGGCGGACAAGAGAAAGTTCTTGCAGAAGCGAACCCTCTCCTTCACAGGCCGGTCGTTTGGTTTGGCCAGGGTGTGACGGTTTGCAATCCAAGCAAGGCTGCACATTTCACAGGACAACTTGCTGCTAACATTCCTTGGGTAGCTTTGCCATGCTGGAACTCACCACACCGGTACAGTACGTCAAGGGGATTGGTCCGAAGTTGGCGGGGATTCTTGCGACCAAGGGCATTGCCACGGTAGGCGATCTCCTCAACTATCTGCCTTTTCGTTACGAAGACCGGCTCAATCCGCGCGGGATTGCGGAACTCCGAGCCGGCGAAATGGCCACCGTCATTGGCGAAGTGCGGAATTCCGGGCTGTTTCGCACCCGCCGCATGCCGATCTACCAGTTGACGGTTGGGCAGGGACGATCTCGCCTGAAATGTCTGTGGTTCAATGCCACTTACTTACAGGACAAGTTCAAGCCCGGCCAGTTGATCGCTTTGTATGGCAAGGTGGAGCAGGATTCGCGCAGCGGAGAGTTGCAGATTATTCAGCCACAGTTTGAGATGCTGGGCGATTCTGGATCAGACGGCGCGGATGACAAGGCGGCCGCGTCGCTCGAAGTGGGGCGCATCGTGCCGATTTACGAGTCGGCGGGGCAAGGACGCGTGACGGCGCGCTGGTTTCGCCGAGTCATCCGCACGGCGTTGGATGACCTGACTCCCGAAATTACAGAGGCAATCCCGGCAGCGGTGCGCGAGCGGCTGGCGCTGGTCTCGCCGCGCGAGGCGCTTTGGAAGGTGCATTGGCCCGAGGCCGGAGAGAGCTTTGAAGATTTGCTGTCGTCACGCACGCCCGCGCACATCCGCCTGATCTTTGAGGAATTGTTCTTTACTGAACTGGGGCTCGAACTCAAGCGCCGCCAGCAGAAGTCGCAAACCGGCGTCGCTTTTCGATTGGATGACCGCGTGCGCGAGGCGATCAAAAAGATCCTGCCGTTTCATCCCACGGCGGCGCAGAAACGCGTGCTGAAAGAGATCGCCGACGACATGCAGAAGCCGCACCCCATGCGCCGTTTGCTGCAGGGAGATGTCGGCTCGGGAAAAACAATTATCGGATTTCAGGCTGCGATCATCGCCATCGAGAACGGTTATCAAGTAGCGTTGATGGCGCCCACCGAGATTCTCGCGCAGCAGCATTATTTTTCCGCGCGCAGAATTTTGGAAAATGCCGGATACCGCATCGTGCTCCTCACCGGCTCTTTGGAGGCTGACCGCAAGCGCGAGATCCGCCGCCACATCGCGCAGGGAAACGCGCAGCTCGTCATCGGAACTCATGCTCTGCTGGAAGAGAAAGTCGAATTCGCGAAACCGGGACTCGTCATCGTCGACGAGCAGCATCGCTTCGGAGTTTTGCAGCGATTGAAGCTGATGAAGAAATCGGGCGAGAGCAATAGCAATAACAGCAATAACAATGATGAAAAGAATCCTGCCGAGCCCGATGTCCTGGTCATGACGGCCACGCCCATCCCGCGCACGCTGGCGCTTACGCTGTATGGGGATCTGGATCTCAGCGTGCTCGACGAACTTCCTCCCAGCCGCACGCCGATCGTTACGCGAAGAATCACCGACGACCGCTCGCCCGAGGTTTGGGATTTTGTGCGAAAGCAGGCCGCGAAGGGGCATCAGGTGTATGTGGTCTACCCTGTCATTGCCGAGAATGAAGAGAGCGAGTTGAAGGCGGCGATCAAGATGTACCGCGAGTTGAGCGCGAAAGTGTTTGCCGATTTGAAGGTCGGGTTGCTGCATGGACGGCTGGATTCTGACTTGAAAGACCAGGTCATGCGCATGTTCCAGAAGGGCGAGTTGCAGATTCTGGTGGCGACCACGGTGATCGAAGTTGGCGTCGACGTACCGAACGCGACCGTGATGGTGATTGAGCACGCGGAACGCTTTGGACTAGCGCAGCTTCATCAGTTGCGCGGACGCATTGGGCGCGGCGCGGCGAAGTCCTACTGCATTTTGATGACCGGCGGCAAAGTAACCGAAGAGGGTGAGCGCCGCCTCGACGCCATGGTCCGCACCAACGACGGCTTTCAGATTGCCGAACTCGATTTAGAGCTGCGCGGGCCGGGCGAGTTCTTCGGCACGCGGCAGGCCGGGATGCCGACCTTCCGCGTGGCCAATCTGATTCGCGACCGGAAGTTGCTGGAGTTGGCCAAGCGCGAAGCTGCCGCGGTGATGGAAGGCCCGAATACCGAGGTCACGCAGGTGGAAATCAGCCGGGCGCTGGTCGCGCTGCGCACGCGTTGGCAGCATACCTACGGTTTGGTCGAGGTGGGCTGAAGTCGAGTAGCGCCGGCGTCCCCCCCCCGGCTGTCGAGAGAGCCCGCCCTGAGCCTGCCGAGGGGCGTCTCGCCTCGGAGCCGGCAGCGCCACTCATGTCGCGAGTTGTTGTCGCGGTCTCAGTAAGCCGAACTGATAGAATCGAAAGCATGGCAGGCGCTTCTCAACTGATCCAGATCGAGCTTGGGCCGCCGGTTCGCATGCCTAAGCCCGACTGGCTACGAGCCAAAGCGCCCGTCGGTGATAATTTTCACGAGCTCAAAAAGTTGGCGCGTGGATTAGGGCTGCACACGGTGTGCGAGTCGGCACAGTGCCCGAACATTGGCGAGTGCTGGAATCACAAGACCGCAACTTTCATGCTGCTGGGCGATATCTGCACCCGCCGCTGCGGATTCTGCGCCGTTCCAAAAGGCCGCCCGGAGCCGATCGACTGGGATGAACCGCGCCGCGTGGCTGAGGCTGTGGCAACGCTGGGCCTGAAACATGCCGTCGTGACCAGCGTGAATCGCGATGACGACAACGTTGGCGGCGCCAAGGTTTTTGCCCAGACCATTCGTGAGATCCGCGAGCTGATTCCAGAGTGCCGCATCGAAGTCCTTATTCCGGATTTTCAAGGTTTGGAAGAGCCGCTGAAGATTGTGCTCGAGGCGCAGCCTGACGTTCTCAACCACAATACGGAGACTGTACCGCGTCTTTACCGCGCCGTGCGCTCCGGTGCGCGTTACGAGCGCACGCTTACGCTGCTTGAAAGCGCCAAGAGGTTTTCTCCTGGCATGGTCACGAAGAGTGGGGTGATGGTCGGGCTCGGCGAATCGACGGACGAATTAGTCGAAGTGTTCCGTGACCTTGGAGGCCGTGGCGTTGACATTCTTACCGTGGGCCAATATTTGCGCCCATCGCGCGACCACCTTCCCATCGCGCGCTTCTACACTCCAGATGAATTTCGTGAGCTGCGGAACGAAGCGCTTCGCTTCGGCTTCCGCCACGTCGAGTCTGGACCGATGGTCCGCTCCAGCTACCACGCGCACGAGCAGGCTGAGTCCACCTCCGCGCCGCGGGTGGTGTCCTAGACGCGGCATGCTGAGCGCCCTCCTCGTTGTGCTGGGCTTCTTCGCCGGACTGCTGGGAGCGCTGACCGGCATCGGCGGAGGCATTCTGCTCTCCCCCATCCTTGCTCTGCATTTCGGAATTCCCATCCGGCAGGCCATCGGCACCAGCCTGGTGGCCGTGATCACAACCTCGGCGGCAAGCTCCTCGGTTCATCTGCAACGCCACACCACCGACATTCGTCTCGGCATGACGCTCGAACTGGCAACATCCTTTGGCGCAGCCGTTACCGCTTATCTGGTTGGCTACTTCAACCGCAACGCTCTCGAAGGTATTTTTGCCGGCTTCTTGTTGTACAGCTCCGTCACTATTTTGCTGCGCGGCGGAAAAGTGAAAGACGAAGAAATGCCCATTGCCAACGGCAACGGTGAAACCGTGATTCCGCCCTACGAGCCGAAGCGCTATCCGCTTGGATTGGGCGCGTCGCTGGTGGCAGGGGGACTCTCGGGTCTGCTCGGCATTGGCGGCGGCCCCATCAAAGTTCCGGTGATGTACATCTTCATGAACGTTCCGCTGATGGTAGCCACGGCCACCTCGAACTTCATGATCGGAGTGACGGCTGCAGCCAGCGCCATTGTGTACTACCGGCGCGGAGACATCTTGGTGGAGATCGCCGCTCCGCTCGCGGTTGGAGTATTTCTGGGATCGTTACTAGGCGCTCGTTTGGCACCACACATCCAAACGAAATATGTTGTCTATCTCTTGGTCGGAATCATGCTTTATCTTGCCGTTCATCTGGGCGTGCACCTGTTTGCGGGAGGCGCGGCGTGAGCCAGTTGCGCGAGCCTGCTTTCGATCGCATGGTTGCGCTGGTCTTGCGCGTTGGCGCGTTCGGATGTTTCTTCGTCATGCTCGTAGGATTGCTGCTTGGACTGTTCGTCCCAGGCCGCATTCCGCAGGATGTCGAACGCGCGGGCGTGTTGCTGATGCTGGCTACACCAGTGGTACGCGTTCTGGTCGCGGGCATTCTCTTTCTGCGCGAAAAAGATTGGAAGTACGGCGCAATATCGTTCGGCGTGCTCGCGATTCTACTGCTGGGCGCAGTGTTTGGCATCGGAGAGCACTAGAGAGGAGATTGAGTCAATGAGCGATTGAGAGATTTTGCGACTGAAATTCTTCAGGGTCCTTCAATCACCCAATCACAAAATCGCCCGATCGCTCAATCAGAAGATGTGCAGCTTAATACTCAGATACTTCTTGGGATTCTCCCGGATCGCCTTAATCAGACCCTGCGTCTCCTCCAGCATGTGGTTGGCGTTGTTGTAGAGGGTTTCATCCTTGAAGAGCTTCCCCACCGATCCCTTGCCGGCCTCAAGGTCAGTGGTCAGAGCTGCAAGCTTGGTCAAAGTGGTGTCAAGTTTTTTCGCCAGTTCCTCGTCCTTAAGCAGTCGTCCCGCTGTCCCTTTGCCTGCGTTAAGGTCTGCGCTCACCTCTTTTAGGTTTGCAATGGTTTGGTTCGCATTGTCGTACAGAGCCGGATCCTTCAGGAACTTCCCCGCCGTGCCCTTGCCCTGTTGCAGATCGTCGATCACTCCGTTCATCTTGTCGAGGGTAGCGACGAATTTGTTGTAGGCGTCATTGCTGTTGATCAACTGGCCCAGGCTGCCTTGTCCTTTGGCGATTTCATCCACCACCGTTTTAAACTCGGTAACGGTCTGCGAAAATTGGTCATACAGCGTTGGGTCGTAAATCAACTTGCCCAGCGATCCCTTGCCGCTCTCCGCAAAGGCCAGAATGCGGTCGGCGCGCTTGAGCAGTGCATCCATATTCTGCAGCGTGCTCTGGCTGGAGCGCACGACTTCGTTAAAATCAGGATGCACGCTGGTGGGCAGTGTGTCGCCGTTCTGCGCCCGTGGACCGACCGCCTGCGAGCTGTCGATATCCATGAAAGTTTCGCCCAGCACGCCGGCAGTATCGAGCGACGTAACCGAATCTTTGCGCAGATTGAACCCGTACTTCGTACTCACTTTCATGATCACTTCGACAGGAGTGAGTTGCTTGTCCTTGTCTTCCACGATGCGAATACCCACGACGTTGCCAATGTCGACGCCGCTCAGCCGCACCGGCGCACCGTTCCGCAGTCCGCTCGTATTGTCGAAGAACGACACCAGCGTGATTCGGTGGGAGAACAGGCCGCTGGTTCCGGACATCAGAAACAAAAGCAGCGCCAATGTCAGGCTGGCGAAAATCACCGTCAGCCCGACGCGAAGTTGTGACCACTTGATCTGCTTTTGACTCGGCAAGGAATTTCCCCTGACTGCCGCCTACATCTCCAGGGTGCCGGGATCGAATACCCCCGCCGCCCCTCGCAGCATCATAACAAAACCGGGAGCCTTGTTAAGCTCCTCGAAAAGCTAATCACGTCAAACAGCTACGCCCGCCGAAAACGTAGCGCCGGCAGCAGCAACAGGGCGAGCAGGTAGGCTGCGGCTCCGCAGGCCAGGGTGACGTTCAAGCCAAACTGGATCGCGATCACCATCGCGAGTACGGATCCCAGCACGCTGGCAGCGGCATTCATCGCCCAAGCCCACTCCACGGCATTGTCGGCGTCAGTTGCCCCGCTGAAAACATCGAGAACGGGGCCCGCGGCCAGCGCACGTAAGCCTGTAGGGAACGGCATGCCCATCACGAAGCCGAGCGGCGCCAGCAGCAAGCCGCTGACCACCAGCCGATACTCGAATTTGATTCCTACCCAGGCCGTCAGAATGTGAGGGAGAACAAACACGTGGGCGACCAGCGCGGCAATCACCAGTACGAGCGGCATCCAGGCCATTTCCGTGCGCGGAAGCCAGCGACGCGACACAAGACTTCCGGCGCCACTCGACAACATCAGCAGAAAAATCACCACCGTCAGGGCATACGTCGGATGCCCTAAGAAAAGCACGAAGCGCTGGATAAAAGCAATCTCCACCAGGATGTAACCCAAACCCACCGCCACGAAGTAAAGCAGCGGAAGCGGTGACTGGCGGCTGCTCTGAAGCGCAAGCGGGAAAATCAGGAAGGCCAGCACCGCCACTAGGGAAATAACCAGCACCAGGATCAGTACCAGCACTCCCAGGTTCACCTTCCAGTCAATTCCGTTTTGCAGGCCCTGCTCGCCCAGGATCTGCCTGGCCTTAAGGGTAAAGAAAAAAAACGGGGCATCGTCCGTGACCGGAGCCACATTGTACGCATAACTCTGCGCAAACCGGTAAGGATCGTTGCTCGCGATCAGATCGGCAAAAGGATTATGCGCCGCCCGGCCCGTGGGCGCCTGTGAAGGCAGATAAAGCGGATCAAGTTCGTCATATCGTGCGAAGTGAGCCTGCACCGCGGATTCTTCCTCCGCAGTAAAAGCGGTCTTCTTGGCCAGCACGACAACTGGAATCCCGTCTTCATCGAGCGGGCCTTGCGAGGCCACGATAAAGTTGCGCGCCGGATTCGCCACGCCGAGGCTATGCAGCGCTTCCATCGCCACCGCGACCACGCGCAACGCCTCCCGCGGCTGGCGAAATTCCCAGCGCGTAATCGCGATCATGCCATCCGGTTTGAGATGTTGAAAATATTCCCGGAAAGCCTGCACCGTGTAGAGATTGTTTTCGCTGAGCGCGAAAGCGCCCGCCGCGGTCGAGGCCCACGTATCGACCAGCGTCATCTGCACCACATCGAAGCGCTGCGGAGTGGCGCGCAGGTAAGAGCGGCCGTCGGTTACGTGAATGTGGACCTCAGGACGTTCGTAAAGATGCAGCGCGTAATCGGCATAACGCCCGCGCATAATGGTATCGGCAATGATGGGATTAATTTCGATTCCGGTCACGCTGGGGCTGCCGTTAGCCACGGCGCGCAGCACGTCCACTCCGCCACCTGGCCCGATGATGGCAAACTCCCCGTGCGGTCGCAGAACGTTGGCCAGCGCCGGGGGAGCCGACATCAGATTGTGTTCCCACTCCGACCCATGCCAGTGCGCCAGGTCGCAATTCATGATGTAAGTCTGAGCGTCGGCGTCGATGACGATGGCCTTGGCTTGACCCTGGCGATCCACTTCAACGCGCGACAGCGCATTCCAGCGCTCAAACTCCACCCATGCCGGATCGCGGAACATGCCCTTGGCGTAGATCACGTCGATCAGTTGATTTGAGTGATTCGCGACGATCAATACAACCAGTGCTGCCATCAATCCGCCTGCAACTTTCCGCGCGGTCGAAGCAGGCGCCCACACCATGGCAGCCACGGCCATGGCCACGGCAGCCGCCAGAATCGTATTCGGTCCGCCGATAAAGTTGAGAAGTGGAACCACTGCCAGGCAAGCCAGCGCCCCGCCGCTCAAATCCGCTCCGTACAGCCGGGAGACGCGCCAGGTCTCACGTGCGAATACGACCGAGAATAGCAAACCAGTCAGGAAGAAAGGCAGCGCCGCAGCGAGATAAAGAATCGTCAGATGCAGAAAATTCTCGCCCGTCACCGTGAGCGCAACCGGCACATGCAGCACGATTTCCAACACAACCAAAACCAGAACCGAATTGACCATGCACAAAAACGCGGCCAGGCTTCGCGTAGGGAAGCGTGACAGGCGGATCTTCAGCAGATAGGCGAACACGCCGCCCGCGCCCAGCCCCAGCAGCGCAATCGAAATCGCGAGAAACGCGAAGTGATAAAACAGCACCACGGAGAACAACCGGGTCAGCGCCAGCTCCAGCAAAAGCGCTGCAAAGCTGGTCAGCCCCATAGCCGCTAGAAGCGTGCGTTCGGGGATCTCGGAGGAGGAAGAAATCGGAATGGCTGCCTGAATGGTCGCGGACATGAGCAAAGGGAATGCGCCAGTCTAGCAGAAGAGGCAGCAGAGAATGTCGCTAGGCGAGCTTTTAGCGAGTGGCTCAGTTTGATCATTAAACGCAGCAAGGCCGAAGTTTTTGTGTTGTGGTTTTCCTTCGTGTACCTTCGTGCCCTTTGTGGTTAAGGGTCTGCAAATTGAGCCACTACAGCTTTCAGCTAGCTTTCTAGAATTACTTGCGCAATGGCCTGCTCGGCAGTGTGCGAGAGCGATAGAGCAGCGTTCTTCACGCCCAGCCGGGCGGCAATCTCGCCGGCTTTTCCGTGAAAGGCGATGGCAGGACGTCCGCCGGGCAGCCGCACAACCTCACAATCCCGCCAGCGCACCCCGTGGCTCCAACCTGTGCCCAGTGCCTTCATCGCCGCTTCTTTGGCCGCGAAGCGCGCGGCATAGCGCTCCACGCGATTGGCTTTGGAATCGCAGTAGCGGATTTCGCCGGGTGTATAGATGCGGTGCAGAAAGCGATCGCCGAAGCGCGCGAGCGATTGCCGGATGCGCGGAACCTCTGCGATGTCGATGCCTGTGCCGACGATCATATTTTCGACACCCTACAGTAAATTCTTGACGCCTTACAGCAGGCGGTCTCCACGGTAAATCAACTCTCCATCTATCATGCGAGCTTCTGCGGTGAGGCGATGCGACTTGACGGGGCCGGTCCCGTCGATGTGCATTACTTCATGTCCGCGCGCGACCAGCCAGTCGGAGACCAGCATGCGGTGGCAGCG
>Ga0181525_10003556_pt1 | contig 12260 bp, 19 predicted proteins | sample PEATcosm2014_Bin_48_FD_121100 | JGI IMG/M metagenome (GOLD analysis project Ga0181525, IMG submission 121100) | Peatland microbial communities from MTU Mesocosm Facility, Houghton, MI, USA - PEATcosm2014_Bin06_10_metaG | ecosystem: Environmental > Terrestrial > Soil > Wetlands > Peat | place... | reverse complement strand
GGGCGAGATGACACGTGTGATGGGCGAGATGACACGTGTGATGGGCGAGATGACATGTGTGATGGACAAGGTGAAATCTTTGCAGACAGATATAGCGGAGGTAACGGGGACAATGAATCTCGACCAATTGTAATAACGGTTTTTGAATCGGCATGATTTCAAAACCTTCTACCTGGCTCCGTTTTTTGGGCATTTTGAGGTTTGTTTATTTTGTTGTTGTTTTGTCATAGCACCAATCTATGCTTATAGGACAAATTATTGTGTGAAAGGAGTCGAGGGGACTTAGACAAGATCGGAATCGCTGAGAACACCCTGACCACAGGAAAGCGTGGGTTGTGGGTTGCTAGAGAAATAAGGCCATTAATATATCAGAGTTCAACTATAAATTGACTAGTACCTGTAATGTACTTGGCGGTGCACATGGTGAATGACGTACCGATGCAGACAATGACCATCGCCGACAGCCTTGAGAACATCCCATAGCCGTTTCCCCCATCTTTTCAAACGCAAGTCCATATTAGCTACACTCGAAAGCGTTATGGCAGCTAAGCCAGTCGGAGCCCTCCCTCATCCCCGATATCTATCCCTCCGAATCCATCCCTCTCCAACTCTCCAAGGCTGGTCCTGCCCCGAGCGCTTCGGGTGGGAAAGATCGGCGAAGGAATACTCTCCATGTCGACGTTTCTATCAGCGAATTAGGTCATATGCGTGCCGTATCCGATGACGATCCGGTATTGACATTGGGAGACTCGAGCTTGGATACCGAAAAGGCCGGCGAACATTCAGAGCACGTCGTCATCGTAGATGAGGAGGAGAGAAGATTACGGGGAAGAAGTCGACTGCGAATACTAGACGGTCATGAGAAGAATCAGTATGTCTACGGCGATTCCAGGAGAAGAAGCGAGCAGCCACACAATGTGTGAATTGAGTTTCGATGACAGCGACGAAGATGACGATGGAGAAGCTGATAATAGTCGAGAGTACCTTAGCGCTGAAGAGGGCTACGAGACTGCAACCGACTCACCGGAAACGCTTCCACCGCCCGCAGAAGAGCTATCGACCCCAGCGGAACCAGAATCGAGGCCTTTTGCTCCAGCGCAAACTTTCATCCACCACGATCGGTATTGTCTCAAATACCGAAACCAAGGCTCGGCCATCTCCATTGGATGCTTGGACTTTCGACTTCTCGTCTCGACGTTCTACCAGAAACGTGGTATCTCCGCTTGGGGATCATCCCATTTCTCCTGCTTGATCTCGCCTCAAACAGTTTAGCCAAGAGAGCGCTCAGTCGCCGTCTGCACCGATTCCTTACCATGGCTTCCCCGCTCCGAGTAACACGCCTACATCTCCACCTCCACAAAGACCTGCCCACCTTATTCCCACGGCTCATCGTAACCTAGACTCGACGCAAACGACGGTCTTCCCAAGCTTGACGCCACAGCAGCTCCATCATGCACCCAATACGGGTCCTTATAACGTAAGTCGTATTATTTGACTAGTGGAGGCGGTTACTCACTCCTCTCTACGCAGTACTCGCTGCAACCTCATCCTCCTTATTGAAATCCTGCGACAACTAGAACCACCAGCACTACCTTTGTCGGCTTCGATCACCTCTCCTTTCCATGCCTATGTTCTTTACTCACCCGTCGATCACTTCGTGGTCGTTGGGACTACTTGTTTGTTCGCTCGTTGAGTTACCCTCCGCGCAAGTCGAAACAAAATACGACTTTAACGTCCGACTATTTGGGTGCCTCAAATAAGTCCACCATCGTCTCTACCTCGTTCGTCCTGTTGTTCTTTTTAACTCTCCCATTCACGACCAATTCCTGCTTTTCTATCAACTTCACACTGCATTTTTTCTAGTAATCCTTGTCCGCATTTCTTGGTCATTCGATTTGTGACTATTGTATCTAGTAACTGTCACATAGTACTGCCGAATTTATTGAGAGCATCAAGGAACAAGTCCATCATTATGCCATCCACCCGCTTCAATACAGAATCCACCGTTTTCGGGTTTCCGGGCTAGGGCGGTTCCATTTCGAGAGCGGGCATTCCAGTATTCGGCAGCGAGCATGCCGGCTTATTTATTTGAATAATTTCACACCGTCTCGCCGGCGATGTAACCAAATCGGGAACAAAGCACTGACCTTTCCGCCATCTCGTCTGAAACGAGCCGCCCTCAGCAATCACCGTAGTGGGAAAACCACGACAGTCGACGGCGGCAGTTCTGGCTATCACCGATTCCAAATCCGTCCCGCACCGACTATCGACCGCTAAACCTCGACCCGAAAACGGCCCTCAAATCACCATTAAGCAGCACAACGATGAGCATCAATAGCATGGATGGTAACGCAACCATAGAGGATGAGGAAGCGTTGGCACCTCTCAACTTTTGGCATGCGGGACACCGACCCGACCTATTCACCTGGATCCCTTACTCCCCTGTCCCCGCTACTCCCCGTGTTGACCAAGACCCAGCTAACTACTCCCAATCCCAAGAGGGCACTTCCGTTACCAATAGCCATGTTCCCTTTCACCTTCGGCTTTATAACGAGGAAATAAAGCGGAGAGTAGCCAAGTGCGTATCGTATAAAGAATCTACGACTCTTTCTAATCCAACTCTCACTATTAGCGGCAGCATCAGCAGCGATGCCATACTAGACTTCCCGACTACAGCAGAAGGTTCCATCGTTTCGTACCATTCTACGAGGGACTTGAGCATTTTTCTCCGTGAACGGGATGGTCGGTACGTTATTCCGAGGTTACAACTCATATTACTCGAACACTGAGAAGCGCTCAGGATCTTCAACAACCAATCGGATCTCTACACCCTCCCAAGTGGTAAGTGTACGTCACTAGCCACCAACAATCCACTAAGCCTTTGCTAGATGATTACGAGTTCCAAAGACTGTACGTCGAATCGTATCCAAGACTCCGATTGCTCACAGCTGGTTCCCAGATCTAAGCAACACTATTCACTCTTGCTTTGCATGGGCGGATTAACGCCATGCCCCAACCTTGTCGACGCTGCCCTCGACCCCGCGAGGCACCCCAACCCCAATGACCCTGCCAGCGTCCTCGATCTCGGATGCGGAAGCGGAATATGGACACTGGAAATGGTAATAACGACATTATTACAGCGCATGTTACCGTATTCTAATGTGTTCATACTCTTAGGCTCTCCGGTACCCTCACGCGTCCGTCGTGGGTATAGACCTCGCTCCAGTTGGTATAGACATGGCGATAATTCCTACCAACTGCAGATTCGAGATCGATGGTCAGTACCGGCCTTGAATCTAGGCCGTCGCGGTTCTCATTCATCCTCGTCAGATGTCACCGACGGTCTTTCGCATTACCATAATCGCTTTGATGTGGTACATGTGAGGTGTATCACAGGCGGTGTGAGTACCCACCCATCATATGACTCTTGTCTGGCCGTTAATTGTTGATCCCTCCAGATACCCAATTTTGACTTAATGATGCAAGACGCCGAGGCCTGTCTGAAGCCAAACGGTATCATTATCTTTATTGACGGGGACACGAGAATGTATCTCGAGGATAATGTGACTCCAGCGCCAGTGGCGGTCGATACTGATGAGCCAGGAGGCCCGATCCAAGGCTCATGGTTCCATCGAATCGCAAGAGGTATGTCATTTTTCTACCGTATTGTTCTATTATACAAGATGGCTAAAATTCGACACCAGAGGTCCGATATGCTGCCGCCTATCACGGAGTCGATATCGAACGTTCAGAGACATCCATGGACGCGGGCTTGTGGGATCACCCGCTGATCGATCAGATGACGGTACGAGTGGGAAGCATGTTTACCCCAATTGGTCCTTGGGCCTCTTGTAAGTCAGTCCATAAATGATCCATTGGTGAAACTCAAATGCATCTTTCAGCGACGGACCTTCATCTAAGCCAGAGCCTTAAATACGCTGGATCGCTGATGCGCCAAAATTGCATGGTACGCGGTGTTCAAGTTTTTTTGTCGGTTCATTCAATGGACTCATATGCATATCTATCGCAGCGTTTGATACGAGCTTGGTACCCGATATTGAGGATACATGGTATCCCAGAAGATCGCTTGGAACTGTGGACGAAGCGAGCGGACGAAGGTTTGTGAAAATTCGCATTACCTGAATTGACCGCGTCTGATTATTTATTTTTATTTGACCTGCAGAACTTGATGAGATGAGGTACCATATGTCTCTTCATTGGCGCGTTACGTGGGGCAAGAGAATCCCCGATCCACCGCAGCAGCCCGCGACTCAACCTCAGGGTGCTGGTCCTGCGGCGTTGCCTCAGCCAGCTCCGGCTCCAGCACCTTTGCCTCTTCTGGGTCCTCAGACTGCACCTTTACCCCAGCTGGCACCCGCACCTGCACCCGTACTCGCGCCTCAGCCAGTTCAAGCACCCATACCTCGGCCGGCTCCCGCGATGAATGCTTTTCCCAACCTACCTCAACCACCTCCCGCGATGAATCTCCCTCCCATCGCATCTACCTCTGCGAGTGCAGCGAATGCACCGGCAGCCGCTGCCCTGAACTTTCAGCCTTTCCTACTTCGCCAATCAAGGGCTGATGCGATGCAAGTTCGAGCTCAGCGGATAGCAGTTGGGTTGACGCTCCCCGAGTGCTTGGTCACTCGTTTGAGGTCAACTACGGGCCTGGATGAGTCGAAGGATGAAAGCTCGGATGATGAATGAAGATCTGTTTGGAATTTGTATATATATCAAACATCTCTGGTCTGCGTCTGCGTCTTCGGGAATTTTCACGTAATCGAGCATGGACTATATGATTTAGGTTTCTTTGTATATTCATTGAACACGGTTTTACACATCTACAATGGATTGTCTGATTTTATGCAGATACATCGGTGGGAAACCCAGAGAGGACTTTTTGGGTAAGAAAATCCGCTGACTGCTTGGCGACCATTTGCTATTTGCTCGATGTGCCGAACGTATTTTATTGCCCCGTAAAATAATTTTAATTGCTCAAATTTGTAGATCTCGCTAAGTGATAACGGGAATAGATGTAGCTGAACTAGACCTTAGTTTCGAAACTTAGTTCTATCTGACGAAGTCCGCCTATGCTAGACGAATCCCTAACAGTGAATAAAGTCAACAAGTCGCCACTGACGAATATGGCGTAACCCAAATTTCATTTCAAAACGTTCTTTATACAGTGAATCACGCTAACGCGACGTAATGTGAAAAGAGTCCTTCATTCATCAATCGATCGCTCATGTTTACGAGTCGTTTCTGGTGAGATTCATGAGACAACGAGCCGGACGGTTTACTCGGTAATAACGGACTTGGCCCTATGGCGCGAACCGTTAGATTCGCCAGATAGAAGAAGACTAGCACTCACAAATTCCTCGGGAAATCAACGTCAATGCCCTTTATGATCGCCAAATGGTGGCTCAACAATTGGAGCGGGATGATGTTCGGAATCGCCTGGAGACAATCGAACGTTCCAGGAACGACGATGGCCTTGTAGTTTTGCTTATTGAAGACGAAAGTCGGTCCATTAGGACCTTCCTTCAATGCTTGGTCGCCTTCGCAGCAGATGACAATGGGAACGCCTTTCCTAGCCGTGACCTATGCCATCGAACGTTAGCACACGGTAGTGAAAAGGTATGGGATAGTATTCACCTGAGCGAGTGCGGATTCGACCTTCTTGAGGTGAGAGTCCTGCGTCATGATGATAATGACGGGCATATTCTTGTCTGAGGGTGAGAGGACCGTGCTTGAGTTCACCGGCGAGAATACCTAACGGTCTACCGTCAGCCGACGTTCAACGGTGCAGAAGAAAGTACTCACCTTCGGAATGCATATATCTGATTTCCTTGATTTTCAACGCGCCCTCGAGGCAAGTCGCGTTCTGGTATCCTCTCCCCATGATCAACAAGCTCCTGGAAATCTAGTCGTAATAAGTACGTAGCTTACGCAGAGAGACAAAAATCTTACCTCGAGCGTATCCTTGGCCATGGCTTGCAGAGCCTTGTCGTTGTGCAACACCTTGGAGATATTGGCGGGAAGGGCATGCAGGCTGGCGATAATGTCGTTCCTCTGGGTGAGGGAAATACGATCTTCGGAGAGTTGAAGAGCCATCATGATAAACGTGACATATTGCGAAGTGTAAGCCATTGAAAGACGTTAGTAACAGTTCGACTCCGGTATCAAGAATGAATGAAGCTCACCTTGGTACTAGCGACACCAATTTCCGGTCCAGCATTGATATGAACACCGCAATGTGTCTCCCGCGAGATCGTACTTCCGACAGTGTTAACGACACCGACGCAAAGCGCGCCCCTCTCCAAGCAACACCACATCGCCAAAATACTATCAGCCGTCTCTCCGCCCTGACTCAAGAAAACACAAACGTCATCTCACAAGATCGGAGTCTTCCTATCCAGGAAGTCACTCGCCAGCTCGACGGAGACAGGAATCTCCGTGAGCTCTTCGAAGATGGCACGAGTGGTAAGAAGTTCCGCATGCGCAGAAGACGATGCGGCGACCACGGCGAATAATGGGGAGGTGGGCCTTGAGACCACCAAGAGTAATCCTGCTATACATCAGTGACTGGTCTAGCTTGATGAGCTCATAGGGTAAAGAGAAAGACCTACTTGTTGGTATCGAAATTAATACGCCCTCTCATCGTATTGACCATGCTCTCCGGTTGCTCATAGATCTCCTTTTGCATGAAATGATCGAACTTGCCCTTCATAATCTCCGCCAATTCAATCTCCAACGTCTCGATGATTCGCTGCTGTTCACCTCCGCGACCAGAGGCTCCCTCTTCGGCGGCACGCAGACTAGAAAACACCAATGGTTAGAACGTGGCGAGAGGGAATAGATGGACGTATCATGGATATGGAGTTCACCCTTGGCAATGTGCGCAATATCATCATCCTCGAGGTAAAGGACCCTCTTTGTATACTCGACAACGGCGCTGACGTCACTCGCGATGAAGAACTCGGTTGGCTGAGGAAGGTCATCCTCAAACATGAAAGCCCTAAGCCCTGGATTGAGTCCTGAACAGCTTTTGCCCCTGGGTGGTGGAAGGGGGCGAAAGAAGATTAGAATTAGGAACGGAGATGGAACCGAGGTTGTTGGTCTGGCTGGCCAATTCCTTGGCGGCCTCGGGTTTGGGATTGTGGAATTCGACAACGACGAAATCGACCTTGAGCTTCTTCTCCGTCTTCCCGCCGATAAGAAGAGGAGAACCCCTCCTAGCGGTAATGACCTATATTGGATCAGATGGAGTCAGGAATTTAAAGGAATCTCGCTCACCTGGTTAGGGAAATGGGTACTCTTGAAGACAAATGCGAAACTGCCTTAAAGTTCCTTCAACACGGCCTTTACAAGAGTCGTGAACGAGCCCCTGAGAGAAGGTTGAGAGTCCTAGAAATACTTTGCAAGGACGGTGACGGCTTGGGTATTCGTCTCTGATTCGAATACGTAGCCTCTCTTTTGAAGGACCGGATGAAAATCACCCAAGCTGGTGACGATTCCGTTATGGACGACGCAGAATTCGGATATATGAACGATACGTTATAACAAGGGACGGAGAACAAGGAGATATGCACTTTGAATCGCTCCTGAGAGGATGGCAGTTGACTTCCGAGGGGCGTGGGCGGCCCAGCGGGTATGAGCGATGGGGACTGGTTGGAGGAAAGCCTTCTTCTCGTTAATCTTTGAATCGGTGAGGAGTTTCTTCAAACCGGCGACCTTTCTGACGTTCTTGAAGAAGATTGTAGAACCGGGAATATCGCCGTCGATGCCGATGCCTGTCGAAACGTGTGAGTGGTACAAGTGATAAATGACCGAAAGAAGACCAAAATAGGCCGAACATGGACTACATCGTGCCCATACTGGGATCAAGACACGTACCGGCAGAGTCATAGCCGCGATACTCCCTTCTAGACAAGCCCTGGACGAGAATGTCGCAGATCTCCTGTCTATCCTATAAACGGGAGCCAACTTCAGCATCGCCACCGACGTTGTTGAGCTTATATCGACCGCAAAGACATACTTTTTCGAGGAGAAAGTTACAATAGGCGAAGATACCACAAATTCGTGAAGGTTAAGCATAAAGTCGGATGTGGACGGAAACGAGTTGCGTCAGGTGTTTGGTTGAGTGTAGCACCCGTGGCCTGAATGCTTATTCTTTATACTGCGTTAACATAACCAGTATATCTATATGACGTCGAGAAGGTTTCTATGCAATTCCCACACTGTGCTGGCTTTAGAACGGGCATCGACCTTCACTCTTCCTTGCTCCTTACTCTCATCACCTCCCCCGTCTCCAGCGCAACGTCGAGAGCCACTTCTCTCCCATTACCATTACCATATCCATACCCCGGCTCTTCTCTTTCGATCATACTCGTTTTTCCTCCAACGCCTTTTCCAATCGCATCCTTCTCCCTCTCTTTTCCCCCACTCTGTCCCTCAGTGATGAATGCCCACAGGCGAGGGTGTCGGTCCATCAGCAGACGTATCGATCAGCCGGGTATAACCAGAGAACAATGGACGAATTGGATCGGTGAAATATGGGCCAGATAATAAACTGATAGGATCGGACTTGTTCGATTTCATTGGCATTGAGACGTGGATGAGATCAATGATATTTGAGCACCAAAAACGCTGGGCATCCTCTTGTGAGCGTGTGAGAACAGATGATTCACGCCGTCCGGACATGTCACATATGACTGAGCTACGCATGCGAGATCCAAAGAATTATCACAGGGGAACAAGGCAAGATGAGAGCAGAGACGTACATAACGGCCAATGCAAGGGTCCCTGTGATTTTCTCTCCATTTCAGCGTCAATAAAACCGGGTACAGAACCTCGATCGTCTAGAATCCTCAGCCTACTTCTCTCTCGTAATTTTTTTTCATCCTCATCTACGAGCACGTCTCTTTGATGGTCTTCTCAGTGTCCAAGTTCGAGTCTCCCAACGTTAATGCTGGGTCGTCATCGAATACAGGGAGGTAGATGGCAAAAGAGATGAAGAAGAATGAGGTGATTCTCATGGATTGAGTAATAACCGACGGTAGTGGAGTGTGGGCCCTCGTGGGTTGGTTTGTGATGGATTTTGGGATTATAAAGGGCGCAAAGGATGGATATGTGCATTGACCGGAGGGACAGGAAACGTGTCAGCTAGCATCCTGGAGAGGAGGCAGTTTCCAAGAAAAGAGGGACAACGGGGTAGGACAATGGAAAGAATGGGAGTCGTTGTCAGCGAGTATCCTATTTCGTGGGTCCTTTCTGAGTAGGCGATGCGTCAGGAGCGAGAGTACTTGGGCTATAGGTTGAGTCAGTAACGGGCAACTGCTGTTGTGGAAAAGGAATCAACACACCGTCTGAGCTGAGCTGAGCAAAGTTCGAATGCGGCGAGAGATACGGAGGAGCATGGGGATGAAACCGAGTATACGGTTCGTAATGTTGTAAAAGAGGTCAGCCTCGAGACCATATGTGTTTCAGCCGAACAGAAATAGGTAAACGTACCTTCAGAGCTAACGCCAAACTAAGGTCACCGATCATCTTCCGAAGCTAAAGACCCAGGCCATTAGTGGCCAAGCTGCCGAGCCTATTACAGTCGAACGCAATTCCGGGACCGGCAATTTCGCCGAGTCCACTAACCGTGTGCGCCGCGCTGACCCGGTTGAGGTGGATGCAACGGTTTCTGCGTCATCTAACCGTCTGGGTGGAATCCTTCCCATCGCTCGTTTCACGAGGCCACTGGAAATGGGTGTGGTATTAAGAATAACGGTCTTGAACGAGGCCTCGGTGTACAAATTGGACCCAGCGAATCTCTCGAGACGGAGAGCTCGAAGAAGAGGTGCCCGAATAGCCCAGCCCGGTAGCAGTAAGGATAAGGGATCCAAGACACTTATGTCCACTCGACGATCCAGGATGGCTCACACCCAACGAAGTCTCGATTGAGCCTGAATCAGGCTTTAATCTCAGGTTACCGGTAGAAAATGCTGATTTTGAGGAGTTGGGGCACCATGCTGACGGATGGCTGACTGCCGTTGAACGTGAAAAGCAAGGGGATCCAAGATACGTCCTTCGGGCGTAGGCTATTTATACGATACGAATGGAGATAAGCGAGAGACGAGAATAATTCTGAGAATTAACTCACATTGACGCTATGCGTCTTAAGCACCCTTTCTTGAACTGTCCATTAAGAAGAGGCTGTCCCCCTTGATGACGTTGGGTTGTCCTTCGATAGCGGTGATGAACATATAGAAGGAATGAATCAAAGCGAAGGCCACATCGAAGCCGGATGGACAGGGGAATTCTCCGGGCAGTCGGAATAGGCCCCGACCATCATTATAACCGATTCTGATCACATTATCCAATTATATCCGCACAGATGAGTAATTAGAATTCGAAAGAAAGGCTTGAGCAAGTATACATACGTCCCGCCTTCCATAAAGCTATCCTAACCCGCCGTTTGTAAGGCCCGCTGACTTATAAACAGTACAAATTATCATCCAATAGTCATTTGAACGTATCAGTAATAAAACTTACCGAGTTGGGTCCTGAAATTTGAGGTGGCTACGCGACGAAGTACCTGGTCAGGAAAGTGAGGTTTGGGACGGGAAACGGTAAAATAAGAATCACATAGCGAAGAGAGGTCAAACACCGGTGAAACTCGCGTACCAGAATGAACTGGCCATCATGGAGAGACAGCCGAAAACTAATGTCGTTTACGACGAAACCGTGGGATTCGGTCTTGAAAGAGGCCGCATAAGATGGTGAATATGTCTGCGTATCCATTCATGGGTGAGCTCGTGCGCAGAGACAAGGGAGAAGGCCGACGTGATAAGGAAGTTCAGTGACAGCCCACGAACCTCGGTCATCTAGTACCGGTAGAACCAGTAGATGGTATTGAGTCCATATCTGACGAATTCTGATTGTCAATTTCAGCTGAACCCGTAAATGGGATGGCATTGGCCCGTTTTGAGATGGCGCAGCGCAATCGACGGATTAAGAATGTCTTTATAGAATCTCCATTAGATTAAAAATTGACCATCAGCGCCGATGTAGGCCGCCCATATAAGGAATGGAAGACGTCCTGGATGCAGTAGTCAGCGAACACGCTTTAAAATGAGGGATCGGAGACATACCTATTTCTCCGTATTATAGAGACTCTTGGAACTGAGCGTGGCCATTGCCGATGCGAATAGGTCGGGTCCAAGTTGATGTGCCACCTTTGGACTTGGCGACGACATTCCGCCTGCGCTGCCTAGATCCCTGCTGAGAAGACACCTGATTTAAGCACAACTGCGGCCATTTTGTCTCTTCATTATAATTTGCTTGTCGCCACGGCCGAGCCGCGCTCTGCTCGAACTCGAATCTGACAGTCTGGAGGGACTTGGCTTGGTTCATCAGCGCCTATCAACATCTCCGATCGCCATTCTCGCTTCTCCGTCACGAAATCAGCCCACGAGTAGGCAGCGACGACTGCAAGGACGCCACCCAGACGCCCGTGCTTCGATCTGCTGTCTTTAAATAAAACAAGCCGAGATCAGTAAGCATTGTTCTCCAAGTACCACCATCGTCAATTTATCAATCATGTCCCTAAATTTTAGATAACTCTCCATGGCCGAAGAAAATCAGCCACCTCTCAAGAAGGCCCGATTTAAAGATAACGAAAATAAGGGTTTTTTCGTTGCCCCTGAGCATGTCGAATTATACAAGAAATTCCTTGCGGAACACCAGAACGTCATCCACGATTCTTCTTCAGGCGGCCCAATTTCTCCCCCCGGCCCATCTCCTAACCCAGGCACCTCCACTGAGCATATCCCATCGCCTCTTACAGACAGTGAGTCCATAAATGGGATTGCGTTATCCAACTGACATATCTAATCTTGTGCAGTTTCATGGGGCGTGCTCCGGGACTATATTCTTCTCGACTCTGCTGGCTCATTGACTTTACCGAATATCCCATGCTCCAAACCTTCACTCTCCACGACAAACAGCACGTCTCCCTTTGACCCTGGTGCCAAGTTGCAATGGGATCGGATGGAGGAAAAGAAGGGCAGAGCCCGTGGAAAAAGAAGCGGTAAAGAAAGCGGGATACGGCGAATAAGGCTGAGGACGACGGGTCAAACATCGACGTGGCGTATATGGCGTATGAAGACTTCGTACCGCTAGAGGACGGATCGCGACATGCATGGTGGTTAGATTCCTGTGCTAATCAACATGTATGCGTGAATAAATCTCTATTCACCTCTTATACCAAG
>Ga0181525_10003553_pt1 | contig 12270 bp, 15 predicted proteins | sample PEATcosm2014_Bin_48_FD_121100 | JGI IMG/M metagenome (GOLD analysis project Ga0181525, IMG submission 121100) | Peatland microbial communities from MTU Mesocosm Facility, Houghton, MI, USA - PEATcosm2014_Bin06_10_metaG | ecosystem: Environmental > Terrestrial > Soil > Wetlands > Peat | place... | reverse complement strand
GTAAACAATGGCGGCGGTCCAGGACAAACCCGCCGCAGCGGCGACATCCGAGAACGGCGAGCCGGAATTGCCCAGCGAGGTGACATTATCGTGATCGCCGAAGACCATCAGGTAGGAGATCAAGATAAAGAAGATGCCGGAGAAAATGGCGCAGCCCATCACCGCGAGCGGGATGGTCTTCTTCGGATTGGCCGATTCCTTGGCCAGCGTCGCCGAGCTTTCGAAGCCGACAAAGCTGAAGATCACCAGCGGCAGGCCCGCGAACACCGCGGCGTAATTGAGCTTGCTGAAGGCGAGCTGCTGCGGATCGATCACCGTGCCATGCACGCCGATGACCATGGCGGCGATGATGATGATGACGCCGACCGAGATGACTTCCAAAATCAGCCCGGCGCGCGACGAGAGCTTGATGTCGCGGTAGGTGCCATAACCGACCATGAGCGTGGCGGCGATGCCAAAGACCCAGAGCGGCACGGCGGGAGTGGTGATGCCGATGGCGGCGAGGAAGTTGCCGATAAACAGCGGCACGGCCTGGATCACAGCCATGGCGGTCATCAGATACGCGCTGATCATCGACCATCCGGCGAGTGCGCCGGTATAGGGGCCAAAGCTCCGGCCGACATAGACAAAGAACGAGCCCGCCTGCGTGTGGCGGGAGGCGAGAATGCCGACCGAGACGGCGACGATGAGAATGCCCAGCGTGCCGACGAAAAAGGACAGCCAGGTGGCCAGGCCCGCCATGGCCACGACCACGGAGACGTTCACCGCCGGGGTCAGGGTGGGGGAGATATTGGCGATCGACTGGCCGATGGCCTCGATCAGGCCCAGTGCGCCTGTGCGCAGTTTTGCCCCGCCAACGGGCGGCGTGGTGGTTCCGGTTGTCGCACTCATCGTGTGAATTCTCCATAGAAAGTGAAAATGGGTTGAAACGCGGAGGCATGACGGTTGCAGCCACACCGGCTGATCCGCCGCGAAATCGTCGCAGCCTTCGGCTTGGCGAGAGTCCCTGCTTGCGCAGTGCTGGAAACAAAGTCTGTCATGGAGCCGTTTTAACAGGCTCGGCCAAATATTTGCGTGCAAAATAAACAGAATCTTACACTTCTAGAGGCAATTGAGGCAGCTTTCGCCAAATACTGCACAAGAAATAATCAAGCTGCATATAAGGCAAGCAATATTGCCTCTCAGTAAATAATTATTCTTATAAGTCGGTTTGACGACACCCAAAATCCCGGGCTTCTGGGGACGTTATCCCCTCGCCTCAGCCCGAAAGACTCCACCGTGCTCCTGATTCTCGCCAGCGCTTCGCCCGCCCGCCAGACCCTGCTGCGCCATGCCGGCTTAAAATGCTTCGCCATGCCCGCCGCCGTGGACGAAGCCGCCCTCAAGCGCGATTTCACCGGCGATGCCCCGTCTTTGGCCCTGCATCTGGCCTCGGCCAAGGCGTCGGAAGTCGCGGCGGAGTACCCGCAAGCCCTGGTCATCGGCGCCGACCAGCTCCTGGTCTGTGAGGGCCGGCAATTCGATAAACCCGCCACTCTGGCCCAAGCCGCCGAGCAATTGCGCCTTTTAAGCGGGCGCACGCACACGCTGGTCACGGCGGTCTGCGTGCATCAGGGCGGCGCATTGGCCTGGTCGAACGTGGCCCAGGCCCGCCTCACCCTGCGTCCGCTCTCGGAATCGTTCATTGCCCAATATTTAGCCAGCGAGGGCGAGGCGCTCACCGGCTGCGTCGGCGCCTACCGGCTGGAAGGCCTCGGCGCCCAGCTTTTCACCTCGGTCGAGGGCGATTTCTTCACGATTCTAGGTCTGAATCTGCTCCCCTTGCTGGGCTATTTGCGCGAGGCCGGCGCAATTCCAGCGTAGCCGCATCCAGCAGAAGGTGCATGGCGGCCACGGTCTGCGGGTCCAGCTTGCGCAAGTCCCGGGCAAAGCGATTGCCCAGCGCCGTCTGCTCGGGCGTCAGCCCGGCAGCGTTCAGCTTGAGCCGGGGCCGGGAAAGCCGCGCCAACGCCTTCAGCTCATCCGCATCATCCCAGATCAGCCCAAAATACGCGCAAATCTGGTGGATCAGCCCCGCCGACGGCGCCCCCCGCCGCCCATGCTCCAGCGCCGACAGATACGCCGGAGAAATCTCCAGCGCCCGGGCCATTTCCTGCTGCAACACCCCGCGTGTTGTGCGCAGCGCCCGCAATTTCTCGCCAAACGGCGTCATCGCACCCGCCTCAACAAAATCCGGACCGATCCGGTATTGGCAGCATGTGGATGCGCGATGGCCAGAATCAAAGGCCGCAACCCCGGCGCGTTCAGCCAATGCGGCAGCTCACGCGCGAGAATTTCCCCCTTGCCGGTAATAATCTCAATACAGCGCACCTGCCCGCCATAAGCCCGCTCGACAAAATGGTTCACCGCCGGATGCGCGCGCGCCGCCGTATGCCCATGCAGATCCAGCCGAGCTTCCGCGCGGATCTTCCCCGAGGCAAATTTCTTCCACGTCGACTTATCCAGCCCCGCCGGCACCCTCTCCAGGCTCACCGGCACGGCGCCGTTCACCTTTTTCGGCTTCACCACCGGCGCCGCTTCCACCACCGGCTCTGGCCTGGCCACCGCCTCCGGCGCCACCACCAGCCGCGCACGCCCCGGCATCAGCCGTGAGAGCGTCTGCGAATACGCCGCCCACAGCTTCAGATCGGCCTCCGAGAGCCCTTTACGCCGCGCCATGTACAATCAGCACATGCAACCGCCTCGGCCCATGCGCGCCCAGCTCCAGCGTCTGCTCAATATCCGCCGAGCGCGACGGCCCGGTAATCAGCATCACATTCCGCGGCATCGCGCCTTCGGCCCGCAGCAGATCAAACGCATCCTCATAACTCGCCAAAATCCGCTCCGCCCGCACCAGCACCAGCGCATTGTCCGGCAGCAGATTGTTGGAGGTCGGCCGCATCGGCCCGGAGGGGAGCATCAGCGTCCCCGTCTCGGCGATCCCGGCAAATGCCTCGGTCAAGCACACCGCATCACTCGGCAGCGCCGTGCCAAACCGCACCGCCAGCCCGCCAAAATTCAACCCCAGCAACAGCGGATGCGGCGAGACGGCGAGGGCAGGGGGCAGCCCTTGACCCTTCAAATAATCCGCAATCGCCCCCGCGACGTCGCCCAGCCCGGCCACCTGCGCCACCGTGCCAAACTCCCGCTCCACATACTCGGCAAACAGCGCCACCCGCCCGGCCAGCTCCAGCTGCCCCCGCGCCGGCACAATACGCCGCGCCACCCGTGCCGCCAGCATCGCCCGCTCGCCCTCGGAGAGCGCTCCGCGCTTCAACCCGCGCCGCACCGCGCCCAGAATCGCCTCCCGGCTCACAGCCCTTGCTCCTTGCGCCGTGCCGCATACTGGGCAAAAAACGTATCCCCCTCGGGCGCCGGAAAATCGCGCGTGCGCGTCCACGCCCCGGCAAACGGCAACCAGCCAAACCGCCCCCGGCTGCGCCCCAAAACCCCCAGCGCCAACGCAGCGCCCCTTGTCGCCAGCCGGTACAGCGCAGGCCGCCGCGCAAAAAACGCCCAAACCCCCAGCCCATAGCGCATGGCGGCCGGCGTCAAATGCCGCTCAAACTCCCGCTCCCGCCAATGGCGCATCAGGTTCGGCAGCGGTATCTTCACCGGACAAACGCTCTCGCACTTGCCGCAGAACGTGCTGGCATTGGGCAGCGCCGCCGCCGCCTCTATCCCTTGCAGCATCGGCGTCAGCACCGCGCCCATCGGCCCCGGATACACCGAGCCATACGCATGCCCGCCAATCGCCCCATAAACCGGGCAGTGATTCATGCACGCCGCACAGCGAATACAGCGCAGCATGTCCTGAAACTCGGTCCCCACCATGCCGGAGCGCCCATTATCCAGCAGCACGACATGATATTCCTCCGGCCCATCCGGGTCGCCCACGCGCCGCGCCCCTGTGGAAAACGTCGTATAAACTGACATCTCCTGCCCGGTCGCCGAGCGTGCCAGCAGCCGCAGCAGGGTCAGCGTATCCTCGACCGTCGGCACCACCTTCTCGATGCCCGTCACCACGATATGCACCCGCGGCAGCGTCTGGGTGAGGTCGCCATTCCCCTCATTGGTCACAATCACCGAGGATCCCGTCTCCGCAATGAGAAAATTCGCCCCGGTAATCCCCACATCGGCGGCCAGAAACTTCTCCCGCAGCTTGCCCCGCGCCTCGGTCAAAATATCCCGCCGCTCGCGAAACACCCGGTCCACCGGCAAATCCGTATGCGCCGCCCGGAAACTCTCCTCCCAGGCGTCCCGGTTCAGATGAAAAGCCGGCGCAATAATATGGCTCGGCGCCTCATCGCGCAGTTGCAGAATATACTCGCCGAGATCCGTCTCCACCGGCGTAATCGCATGCGCCGCCAAAAACCGGTTGAGCCCGATCTCCTCGCTCACCATGGACTTCCCCTTGGTGACGGTCTTGGCTCCCACCTTCCGGCATATCCCCAGCACGGCCTGGCGCGCGTCCTCCGCCGTGGCGCACCAATGCACCACCCCGCCCGAGGCCTCCACGGCGGCGGCATACGTCTCCAGATAAAAATCCAAATTCGCGATCGTGTGGTCTTTAATCTCCCGCCCCGCCTCGCGCAGCGCCTCAAACTCCGGCAGCCGGTCCACCGCCGCCTGCCGCCGCTGCACAAAATGCGGCCGCGCCTTGGCGATGGCCTTCTGCAGCCCCGCATCCGCCATCGCCCGCGCCGCGTTCTCGCTAAATCCGCCCCCGCTCTGCACCGTCACTCCCCCCTTCGCATAGAGTTTGATCGGTTTAGGTTGACTAGGGAAGCCGTTCTTTTTTGAAAAAAAGAACCAAAAAACTTCTATGAATCTGGGACATGGGCGTTGGCGCCGTCACTGCCCATACCCTAGATTATAGGAGTTTTTTGCGCGCTTTTTTGCAAAAAAGCGCCGCTTCCCTGCGCCCCGTTGCGTCAGATCGCCTCGTCGGTCCAGACGGTAAAGCGCTCCAGCAGATTATTGCCAAAACTATTGCTGATGGCCACATCCGTGGCATCCCGCCCGCGCCCGATGAGCACCCGCCCCTGGCGCGGCTCATTATTGCGCGGGTCGAACATATGCCATTCCCCGCCCAGATACGCCTCAAACCACCCGGCAAAATCCCCCGGCGCGGTGGTCGGCGGCTGGCCGATATCGCTCAGATACCCGGTGCAGTAACGCGCCGGAATGTTCAAACAGCGGCAAAGTGCTACGGCCAGATGCGCGTAATCCCGGCACACGCCGGTTCCCTCGCGGAAGGCCTGCAGCGCCGTGCGCGTCGCCCGCGCCTTCATATAGTCAAAGGCGATATGCTTATGGACAAAGTCGCACACCGCCTGCACCCGCGCCCAGCCCATCGGCGTATGGCCAAACAGCGCCCAGGCAACGTTGGAGAGTTCATCGGTCTCGCAATAGCGGCTGCCGAGCAGGAACAGCAGCACGTCATCGGGCAGATCCTGCACCGCGTGCTGTTGCGCGGTATGCGCCACCGGGTCGTGCAGCCCGCTATCGTTCACCACGCCCCGGCAGGAGATCACCATCCGCCCGGCCGGCGCCACCAGCCGCGTGCATTTATTGCCGTATCGGTCCTGATACGTGGTGAGCGGCACCTGCGGAAAGGTCGTCATTTCATCCGGCACCAGGATATCCGCCGCCCGGCTTTCATGGACGTTCAGCATCAGCAGCATCGGAGTCGGCTGGGGAAACTGGTAGATCAATTCGTAGCCAACGGCGATTTTCAAAGCATATTCCCTTCCGGCCGTTTTTGGCCGCAAGCTCCCTCATACAGGCAAAGCCGCGCGTACGGAGCCCTTAAATTTGATTTATATTATCTTTTCTACGGCCTCCCGCCTCAGGTCAGCCATGCGGCTTTCACGGCTTAGGCGGGGTTTTAAAGAAGGAAGCCGCCGCGTCCCGATGCGCCTGTTTCGCAACAATAGCTTGTTTTACGCGGGAAATCTCGGCATTCAGGTCGCCGATATAGGCTTCCAGCTCCGCCACGCCGAGCAGGTCAAGCGGCGGGGGAACCAGCAGTTTTTGGCTCGGGCGGGGGAGTTCTTCGTCTGGATTTGTCATGGAATGATCTTGACCGATGGGTGGCGCGGGCTCCATACCCCGCGCAAGATGATCTTGCGAACAGCAAGTGAACGTTTGTGTCCGTTCCAGGCTTTCGCGCCTGAGACGCTATAAGGTAATTGAATCATGTCGCTACCCCTGATGCCCAAAGCTACCGCAGTCTGGCTAATTGACAAGACCGCGCTCACCTTCGAGCAGATCGCCGCTTTCTGCGGGATGCACCCGCTTGAGATCCAGGCCATCGCCGACGGCGAGGTGGCCCAGGGCATTAACGGCTACGACCCGGTGGCCAACAAGCAGGTGGCAGCGGAAGACATCGCCCGCTGCGAGGCCAACCCCGCCCTGCGCCTGAAGCTCCTCGCCGCCGCCGACCCGCACCCGAAAAAGGGCAAAGGCGGGCGCTACACCCCCGTGGCCAAGCGCAACGACCGCCCGGACGCCATCGCCTACCTGCTGCGCAACTACCCGCACCTCACCGACGCCCAGGTGATCAAGCTGCTCGGCACCACCAAGGACACCATCCAGAAAATCCGCGAGCGCTCGCACTGGAACAGCTCCAACATCAAACCGCGCGACCCGGTGATCCTCGGCCTGTGCAAACAGTCAGACCTGAACGACGCCGTGGCCGCCGCCAACGAACGCCTGACCCGCGAAGGCCACACCCCGCCGCCGCCGCCCGAGCCGTCCTCCGAAGCCGCTTAAGGTTCAGGGAAGTCAGCGAGGTACGGAAGTAAGCAGCGCTTTTTTGCAAAAAAGCGCGCAAAAAACTTCTATTAATCTGGGCCATGGGCTGTGACACCTTCAAAGCCCATGGCCCAGATTAATAGAAGTTTTTTGGTTCTTTTTTTTAAAAAAGAACCGCTTCCTAATCCTAAAAACACTTCGGGGTTGAATCGCATCCCGCGACTCAACCCCGATTATTCGTCTCGAAACTTCGGCCTCCTGTCCGGGGAGGCGCGGGCTTATTGTGTCCTAAGTCGCTCCAACTCTTCCTTCAGTCGCAATTTTTCGACCTTCATGCGGGCCAATGCGGTAAGATCAGGGCTCGGCCGGCGATCTTCCGCCGCAATCTTGCTTTCCAGATTGGCGTGCCGCCCTTTCAGGGCGTCCATATGCGACTGCAAGTTCATGATGTCTCCTTATAGCGAAGTTAAACCATCAAAGCCTGGGGGTAGCCTCCCCAGCCTTCCGAGGCTAATCCCTTTGCCACGAGAATGTCATGTTAAATCTGACGGCCAAAAATTCTGGTTTCAGGATGTTGCGAATCCCTCTATTGCTCCTGGCATGTTGACAGACAAAGACAATCTGCTCCGCCGGTTACACGCCTTGCGCAGCGAGCATCGTGACCTCGATACGGTCATCGCCCGCATTACCGAGCACAGCCCGCTGGATCAGTTGCAGATCCAACGGCTGAAAAAACGTAAGCTGGGCCTCAAGGACGAGATCGCCTGGCTGGAAAGCCGGCTGATCCCGGACCGCACGGCATGAGTGCGCCGCTGGTCGGCATCATCATGGGCAGCCGTTCAGACTGGCCGGTGATGCAGCACGCCGCTGAAATGCTGGAGCGCCTCGGCGTACCGTATGAGGCCAAAGTCGTCTCCGCCCACCGCACGCCCAAGCGGCTGTACGACTACGCCACCACGGCGCAGGCGCGCGGCTTGAAAATCATCATCGCCGGGGCAGGGGGCGCGGCCCATCTTCCCGGCATGGCCGCCGCCATGACCATCCTGCCCGTGCTCGGCGTCCCGGTCGCCGCCACCGCGCTGCAAGGGCAGGACAGCCTGCTCTCCATCGTCCAGATGCCGGGCGGCATCCCGGTCGGCACCCTGGCCATCGGCAAGCCCGGCGCCATCAACGCCGGGCTCCTCGCCGCCTCCATCCTGGCCCTGTCAGACCCCGCCCTCAGCGCCCGCGTCGCCGCCCTGCGCGCCGAGCAAACCGCCTCGGTGCCGGAGAACCCTGAAGAATGAGTTTCGCCCCCGGTTCGATCATCGGCATCATCGGCGGCGGCCAGCTCGGGCGCATGTCCGCCATGGCGGCGGCCCGTCTGGGTTTTCGCTCCCACATCTTCACCCCCGAGGCGGACGGCCCCGCCTCCCAGGTCGCCGCTTTCACCACCGTGGCGGACTACACCGACCACGCCGCCCTGGCGCGTTTCGCGGCCGCCGTGGACGTCATCACCTTCGAGTTTGAAAACGTCCCCGCCGACGGCCTGGACCTCCTGGCCAGCCTCAAGCGCGTCCACCCCAGCCCGAGCATCCTGCGCATCAGCCAGGATCGCCTGCTGGAGAAAAAATTCCTCAACGATTCCGGCATCGCCACCGCCCCCTGGGCTGCCGTGCACAGCGAATCGGACCTCACCGCCGCGCTCAAAGCCCTCGGCGTCCCCGCCGTGCTGAAAACCACCCGCCTGGGCTATGACGGCAAGGGCCAATTCATGCTCCGCAGCGCCGCGGACGCACCTTCCGCCTTCGCCGCCCTCTCGCCCAAGCCTCTGGTGCTGGAAGGCTTCGTTAACTTCGCCGCTGAAATCTCCGTCATGGTCGCGCGCAGCGCGGACGGCACCACCGTCGCGTTCGACGCCGTGGAAAACCGCCACAAACACCACATCCTGGACCTCACCTTCGCCCCGGCCCCGCTGCCGCTGTATTTGCTGGAAGAAGCCGGCGCCATCGCCCGCACCATCGCCGAACACCTCAACCTCATCGGCCTGCTCGGCGTGGAAATGTTCGTCACCGACACCGGAGGCCTCCTGGTGAACGAGATCGCCCCCCGCCCGCATAATTCCGGCCACTGGACGCTCGACGCCTGCCCTTGCAGCCAGTTCGAGATGCACATCCGCGCCGTCACCGGCCTGCCGCTCCCGCCCGCGACTCGCCATTCCGACGCCGTGATGAAAAACCTCATCGGCCCGGAGGACATGGAACTCTGGCCGCTGCTCCTGGCCACGCCGGAGCTGATCCCGCACCATTACGGCAAGGCGCAAGCCCGCCCGGGCCGTAAAATGGGCCATTACACCCGCCTCTTCCCCAAAGGCAGCCTGCCCGGGGAATTTGGCATCGAAGACGCGATAAAACTGGGGTAGCCGGGGCATGAGGACGAAACCCGCCATTTTCGCCGCCCTCCTGCTCTCCCCCCTGCTGGCCTTCGCCTATGGCGACCAAGGCACCACCACGCTGAACGCCCCCCCGGTCGATCCCGTCCTGCCGATCCGCTACACCCCCGCGCAAGTCGCCTTCGAGCAAGCCCCGGAGCGCCTCGTCGAAGCCTGCATCCAGCTCCGCCGCCCCCGCTTCTGGATTCTGGCCGAAACCACCCGCCCCGAAGGCACCTACATGCTCATCTCCGGCCCGGTCTGGATCGCCCAGAACGGCACCGGCACCCTGGTCCTCCAGGCCGACACTTACGGCGCCATCATCCTGGTAACAAAATCCGGCCCCTGTAACCCGCTATGGCTGCCCAACGACGCCTTCGGTGACTACTTCCCAGACAACCCCTCCGGCGCGCCCAGCCCCTCTCAGGCCAGCATCATGCAAGACCTCGGCGCCAGCCTCCTCGCCCGCGCCGTCCGCGCCCTGGGCGGCCGGGACGCCTTCCTGAAAGCCTTCGACGCCACGGGTCAGGCCGTCAGCGCTCAGGATAAAGTGATGATTCCGCTGTTGGAACAGCTAAGGCAGTAGAAGGAAGCAGCGCTTTTTTGCAAAAAAGCGCTGCTTCCTTCGGGCGCTTCCTTAACCTTCACACATAAACATGCGTCGGCACCAGATTATCCAAAAACCGCTGCGCACAGGCGCTCCAGGAATACGTCTCGGCATAAGGCCGGCACGCTGCCCGGTCGATTTCCATCGCCGCCATCGCCGCCTTTTGCAGATCTTCATCCAGTGCGCCCACCGGCACCGGCGCTTCGCCCAGAATATCCAGCGGCCCCGTCACCGGATACGCCGCCACCGGCAGCCCGGAGGCCAGCGCTTCCAGCACCACCAGCCCGAACGTATCCGTCCGGCTGGGGAACACGAACACATCGGCCCCGGCATAGGCTTTGGCCAATTCCAAACCATGCCGCGCGCCGGCAAAATGCGCTTCGGGATAGTCGCGTTCCAGCGCCTTGCGCTGCGGCCCATCGCCGACCACGAGCTTCGATCCCGGCAGGTCCAGCTTCAGGAACGCTTCGAGGTTTTTCTCCACCGCCACGCGCCCGACATAAACAAAAATCGGCCGTGCAAAGCCCCAGTCTTCCTTGGGCTCGGGATGAAACGCCGCCAGATCGACGCCGCGCGACCACGCCCGCACATTTTTAAACCCGCGCCCGATCAACTCGTCGCGCAAGGATTGCGTCGCCACCATCACGCCCGCGCCCGAACCGTGAAACCGGCGCAGCCAGGCATAGGTCAGCGTCAACGGAATCCCCGTCCGCGCTTTCAAATACTCGGCAAAGCGCGTGTGGAAAGCTGTCGTAAATGTAATTTTCCGGCGCCGGGCATAATTGCGCGCGGCAATGCCCAGCGGCCCTTCGGTGGCGATATGCAGCGCATCCGGGCCAAAATCATCAATCAGCTTTTCCAGCCGCCGCCGGGGAAACAGCGCCAGCCGGATTTCAGGATAGGAGGGCATCGGCACCGTGATAAACTTATCCGGCCCGATAATTTCCACCGCCTTGCCCATGGCGCGCAGCTCATCGGCAATGGTGGCCAGCGTACGCACCACCCCGTTCACCTGCGGCGTCCACGCATCGGTGACGATCAGGATCCGGCGCAGCCCATCATAGGTGGCCAGCGTCTCAGACTCCGGCTGGTACAGCACGGGCAGTCTCCGCATCACGTTGCGCGGAGGCGATTTCAGTCGCGAAGGACTGCATCACGCTGGCTTTAGTAGCGCTCACCTTGGCCGAGGAGCTGGCCAGCAGCGAGAGTTTATTACGCGCCACCCAGTCGATCAGTTCCAGCCGCCCGTCATGATGTTCCACCAGCGCGGTGCAGCTTTCCACCCAGTCGCCGTCGTTCAGATACATCACGCCGTTCACTTCACGCATTTCGGCGTGATGGATATGGCCGCAAACCACGCCGTCAAAACCACGATGTTTCGCATCGTCGGCGAGTGCGCCTTCAAAACGGTCGATGGCTTTCACCGCTTCCTTGACCTGCAATTTCAGCCAGGCGGAGAGCGACCAGTACGGATAACCGAGCCACACGCGCACATGGTTGAAATAACGGTTGACGCCGAGCGCCACCGTGTAAGCCCAGTCGCCCAGCAGGGCCAAAACCTTGGCGTGGCGCACCACGGAGTCGAAAGCATCGCCATGCGTCACCAGCAGGCGCTTACCGTCAGCGGTGATATGTTCCGCTTCGAGCTGCATCTTCACGCCGCAGATTTCCACGCCGAGCGGCACATATTTACGCATCATCTCGTCATGGTTTCCGGGCACGTAAATCACGTTCGTGCCGTTGCGCGCGGCGCGCAGCACCAGGCGCAGCACTTCGTCATGGTGGTGGTCCCAGAACCAGGAGCGGCGCAGGCGCCAGCCGTCGATGATATCACCGACGAGGAACAGGTTTTCACAGGAAACCGACTTCAAAAAATCGGCCAGGAACTGGGCGCGGCATCCGCGCGTGCCCAGATGCGTATCGGAGATGAAAATGCTGCGATAGGCTTCGGTGCTCGCCGGGCGAGGCTGCGTATTTGCGTTCATGAGGAAGGCAATAGGCAGCTCTTACGCGCCGGAAACAGTGAAGTTTCCATGACGCCAGGGCATAATTTACAAGGGGATAATGTCATGCGTTGGTCATTCATCTGTCATCACAATGACATGAAAATGGTGCAAAGCAACATATTTACGCGTGCAGCCGGGGGATTCGTTAAATGTTGGTTATTTTCAACCCGGTAGCGGGCCACCGCCGGGCGGCATCCCTGTGGCGCGTGCTGGACCTTCTGGTCGAAAACGGCGTCATGGTCGAGGTTGCGGAGACCCAGCATGCCGGCCATGCAACTGAATTAGCCCGCGCCGCCGCCCTGGAAGGCCGCAACATGGTGGTGGTCGCCGGCGGTGACGGCACCATCGCCGAGGCCGCCAATGGCCTGCTCGGCAGCGAGACCGATCTCGGCATCATCCCGCTCGGCACCGCCAACGTGCTGGCCAAGGAATACCGCCTCTCCACCACG
>Ga0181525_10003552_pt1 | contig 12270 bp, 12 predicted proteins | sample PEATcosm2014_Bin_48_FD_121100 | JGI IMG/M metagenome (GOLD analysis project Ga0181525, IMG submission 121100) | Peatland microbial communities from MTU Mesocosm Facility, Houghton, MI, USA - PEATcosm2014_Bin06_10_metaG | ecosystem: Environmental > Terrestrial > Soil > Wetlands > Peat | place... | reverse complement strand
CGGCTGCTGTTGCTCTTCCGGCAGAAGAAACTCGTAGAGCGTGCCGTTCATGCGCGAAAGCTCGCGCAGTTTCTCGGTGCTCACCAGGTTTACCGAGTCGAGCGCCGCATTCAGCGCCTCCAGCCGGCGCAGATCGCGATGATACTGGGAAAAATCCTGCAGGAATCGAGCCGCCACTTTGGCCCGCTCCGCGCCTCGGCAACCCGCGACCTTGCCCACTGCCGCATACAGGCTGGCCGGGGAAAGCTTGCCGTGTTCCTGAATCATGCGCTCCACGCGGTCGCATTCGGGACGCGAAATAAGGGCGTTCTTCAATTGTTGCGGATTGATGCGCGGAGCGTACTCATTGAGCAGAGGCACTGCGTGGTACGAAGCGATGACGCATTCCATGACCTGCTCGTCTTCGAGCAAGCGCACCCACTGCGCCAGCCGCTGCTGCTGGGCCACGCCTTCCGCCGTAGAATCGTCTGGAGTACCGGTGCCGACCAGCGCGCGAGCATTCTCCGGAGCACAAAGCCAGGAATCGATCGTCTCGGTGGTGGTCTCCTCGCCATAGAGCAAGCGTATATAACTCCACACCACATCCTGCAAGCGGGGATAGCGATCCGGGTCGCGGTCCCAATTGCCCAGCATCACATAATGTTCGGCACACAGATAATCGTCGCGGCCATCCTCGGAGAACGCCAGGCGGTTCACGAACAGGCCGTAGCTGGCAAGGCCTGCGCTGCCCGCCGCTCCAGCTTTTGACTCGCCCGCTTTTGGGTCTCCGGGTTTCGATTCTCCCGCTTTCGATTCCCCGAAAAACGACCGCCGGGTGCGCGCCAGAGTTTCTTTCTCAATCTCGCGCAGCGTTTCGAAAAGATCCTGCCCGGTCTTGCGCAGGATAATTTTCTTGTGCACCTGGAAGGCGGCTACGCGCTCGCGGTACTCCACTCCCTTGCCCTGGCGCATGCCTTCGTAAGATTTGAGCAGAACGCGGCAGCGTTCCAGCACTTGCGCGAACTGCTGGTGCATCTCCGCACGCAGAAACTTGGTGACGGCGAGGCGCGCCAGCAAGTCGACAGAAATCTTTTCTTCTTTCTTGGCGCGATTCAGCGCCGCGAGATGCAACTCGGTCAGCAGTGGCTTCCAATCGGATTTTTCCCCTGGAGTGCGAGCTGTTCCGGATGCGGCGGTTCTCATCCACGATGGCCCCTGATTGTGCTGCGGAGCCTCTGCCGCCAGCAAGCCTTCCAGTTCGGCATGGCGCACGATCAGGCGCATCACTTGCGCCTTCGTCGCATCCACAAACCGCGGGCTAAACGCCACGTCGTGCCGCAGGTTGTCGACTCCGACGGCGAGCCCTTCGAGGGCAATGGAGGGAGTAGCCGCGATCAGCTCCGGCGGCGCCAGTTTCTCTGGTTCTTTGCCCAAGCGGAAGATGGGGAGTCTAGGCATCGTGATGCTGATAACTCTTGGAAGTTACTGATTACACGGACAGATCGAGGCTAGCACGGGCAGCGCGGCAGCTAAAGTTACGGAGGTTATCGAATGTAACGGTTGGCGACCGGAGTAGCTTTGCTTGGCTACTGGCTCTTCACCCTAGCGGCCTCAAACTCATCGCCCTTCTGCCAGCCGATGAGGCGTGTGAAGCTTGCCGCTTCCCAGCCCAGTGCGAAGCCGAAGCGAGCCATGGCGGAATCTCCAGTGAAGTCCATCTCAGGATGGTATTCGTCGCTCGGCTGGTGATAGTGCTTCTCGACGTATTCTTTATCTTGGGCCAAGCCCCACGCTTCGTCATGGCCTTTAAACTTCACGCCTTCGTTGATCGAGAACGATGGAATGCCCACGCGGGCCAGGCTGAAATGATCGGAGCGGTAGAAGTGTCCGGCCTCGGGGTGCGCATCGGGACGGATCGCCAGCCGGAATTCTTTCGCGGTCACCTGCACCCAGGGAAAGAAAGTTGTCCGCTCCGCTCCTGAAACCTCGACTTCTTCCGGAGCCCCGATCGGCTGCACGTCGTCGTAGTTCAAATCCAGCGTAATCTTCCCTGCCGGAATCGGAGGATGTTTGCCGAGATACTCTGACCCGAGCAAACCCTGCTCTTCCGCCGTGACCGCCGCGAAAATAATCGAGCGCCCCGGCCGGTCTTTGGCCACGCTGAAGGCGCGCGCTAATTCCAGCAGAATGCCGCAGCCCGTGGCGTTATCGGCGGCGCCGTTGTAAATGTTGTCGCCCGGCATATCGGAGCGGATGCCGAGGTGATCGTAGTGGGCGGTGTACATTACCGCTTCGTCCCGCAGGTTGCGATTGGAACCGGGTAGCATCGCCAGCACATTATTCGACTCGAAATTGCGCACATTGCTCACCATGTGCGCCTTCAGCTTCGCTCCCAGATCGACGGGATGAAACTCGCGCATGCGAGCGTCCGCCATCATCTTGTCGAGATCCATTCCCGAACCCGCAACCAATTTATTGGCCACATCAAGCTGCACCCAAGACGCAACTTTCAACGCAGGACCTTCGAGCTTCAAGTAGGATTTCTCTCCTGAATTCGAGTTGCGCACCACCTCCCACGGATAACTCGCCATGTCTTCCTTGTGGATGAGGATCACTCCCACCGCGCCTCTGCGCGCCGCTTCTTCGTATTTGTAAGTCCATCGACCGTAGTAGGTAAGCGCTTTGCCCTTGAAAAACCTGGGATCGTCCGACGGCGGCTCGTTCACCAGGATCAGCAAAACTTTGCCCCGCACATCGATACCCTTGTAGTCATCCCAGTTATATTCCGGAGCCACAATGCCGTAACCCACGTAGACGATCTCGGCGTCCACGTCGGATTGCGACTGCTGCGTCTGGTCGAAGGCAACATACTCGTCAAGCGGCTTCAGGTTCATCGCCGCACCTTGTTTCGGCACCAGAGAAAACTGCGTTTGCGGCAGTGTTGTAATCCCTACGAGCGGCACCTTCTGCAGGTACGACCCGTTGTCGCCAGCCGGTTTCAATCCGTACTCAGCAAACTGCGTGGCGATATATTCGGCCGCGATGTCGCCGCCGCGCTGGCCCGTGCCCCGGCCCTCCAGAAGATCATGCGACAGAAAACGCACATGCCAGCGAATATGTTCGGGGGTAATCGTCGCCATGGCTGCGAATGCCGCGCCCGGCAGGCGAACCGAGACCGCTTCCCGCTTCGCCCCGGCAGTTGGCGGAGCAGGAGGCGTGCCGCCTTCGGCCCAAGCCAGCACGCTCAAAGTCGCGATCACGCCGGCAAAAATCCCTCTTTTCACCCTCGCCTGCATAGGACAGTCTTCTCCCCCGAAAGCCGCGTATCGGTGCGGAAAATTGCGTACGGAATGACTTTTGGTTAAGACTGAGGGAATTGTAATGGATCGAGGGAGTTTGGTTGCGAGGAAGTGGCCGATCGGCTGCACTGTAGTTCAGGTGCGGCCAGGACCTTCAGACAGGACCAGCTGTGACCGATTGCGCTCTACCTTCGTCCTTCGTCGACCCGGAACCAGTCTCCGGGTGAACTGCATTTCCCGCGACCGCGGGTTCAGTTCTTCGAGCTTCAACCGGCGCGGAAGTCGCGCACATCTTCTCCCGGCGCGAACAGAGCGGCGGGCGGTGTGTTTCCCGATTCAGCCATCTTACGATTGATCTCGGCGAAGTCGGCCTTCACCCAGCCCACGCTGGAAAGCTCGATTTCGCCGTCCTGCGCGACCCAGAAAATTGTCGGAACGTTGGTGAGTCCGTAAGCATTCGAGGCAGGGTACCTCTCGGTATCGTCGAGCAGCACGGGGAACGTGATGCCGAATTCTTTCGTGAAGGCGGCCGTCTCACGCGGAGGATTCTGCGAAATACCGACGATCCGAACGCCCTTGTGTCCGTACGCCCGCTCCAGCCGCTCCAGGAACGGAAGCGCATACTGGCAGGTCGGACAAGAAACTTTGAAAAACGCCAGCACGACTGGCCCATGTATCAACTCGTCGTGCAGCACGAAGCTCTTGCCATCCATTGCCTTCAGTTCGAAGTCGGGCGCTTTCGCACCCGTGGTCAATGCTGCCATCGGTCGTCCCCCGGTTCGCGGTTTCAGGATGTTTCGGAGCCAGCGCATGAATACCTCGCGCCCTGATCTGTTCTCATTTTAGATGATGGAAGACCCTGACCATATAGCTGTTTACGGGAGCCTTGATTTATTGGAATTTTCTCAAAGTAGTTCTGCCTTGCGCAGAATTTTTCGAGCGAGTCCGGTGAGCGCAACCTTCTCGATCCGCTCTACTGGAGTCCATTTTCCATCCTTGTGCGGCAGTGCGTCAGTATGCCACACGCGGACTGTGTAATCAGTCACGGTGATCGAATGCCGCAGCGTGAACAGCGGTTTTGCCGTACCGTTACCGCTCACCAGCTCCGGCAACTCCCACATGCTCGCCATCAGCGAAGCATCCCGCGCCCGTTGCACCAGAAACACTTCGCCGTTGCGGCCGTCGCCGTTGCGGTGATTGAGCGCGTAGTGAATCTCGCGCTTCCTCTGCGGAACTGATTTGGCTGTGGCCGCCAGTTCGCCGCGCGTCGCACATAGCTCGATCACGGGGCACGTTAAACACGCCGGGGCTCGCGGCGTACACACAGTCGCCCCCAGCTCCATCATGGCCTGATTGAAGTCGCCGGAGCGCTTCGCATCGAGCAAATCTCCAGCCGCCGTCCACAATTCTTCCCCGGCCAATCGTTTCCCCGACAATCGCTGCAGCACGCGCTCCACATTGCCGTCGACCACAGCAACCGGCTCGCCAAACGCAATGCTGGCAATCGCCGCCGCCGTGTAGCGGCCAATGCCGGGCAGCGTGAGCAGTCCCTCCGCGGTTACCGGAAATTCTCCGCCATGCTCGCGCATGACTACCTTGGCCGCCGCGTGCATCATTCGCGCTCGCCGGTAATATCCCAGGCCGCTCCAGGCCGCGAGAACACTGGCCTCCCGGGCCGTGGCCAGCCTTTGCACGGTTGGGAAGCGCCGCAGAAATTCCTTGTAGTGCTCGAGCACCGCGGCCACGCGCGTCTGCTGCAACATGATCTCGGAAAGCCACACGCGGTAGGGATCGCGGCTGGCTCGCCAGGGTAGATCGCGCGCATGCCGGTTATACCAGGCAAGGAGGCTGCTGCGGAACCTACGCTGCTGAGGAATGGGAAAAAGACTCTGCCTGGATTGTACCGTTTCCGCGCCTCCCAGCTTACGCAAGGCCGGGAACCAGGAATGGATTTCTTACTCTGACCGTGCCGTACCTGCGCCCGTGTTCAAAATCTTCAGAGAGAAGTTCGGTCAAGCCATAGTGCTCGGCATAGGCCCAGAGGTGAGCGTCATACCAGGGGAACTTATACGCTGCCATTCCCAACAGCGCGGTGCGAAACACTTTCTCGTTCGGATAAAGAATCTGGAACTCGTTAAGGAAATCTTCGGCTTGACGCCACGCCTCTTCCTGGCCGAGAAAGGGCCCTGTTTTCCGCGGCTTCGTCACCGCGTTCACAAACTCCACCATCGCCTGATGTGGGATGCGGAGAACGCTGGCTGCCGCTCCCCGCCGCAAAAGATCGCGCGCCATCGCCCGCTTCCTCGAATCGCCCGGATCGTAGCAGTAGACTAGAATGTTGGTATCAACGAGGGAAGCCACGCGGCAACCCCCGCTCATCGTTATATAAATCCTCTCGCGTCCAGCCACGATCGCGGCGGGCGGGCTTTCCTCGATTCGCTTTCAGCTGCCCAGCTTGCAATTCGTCCACGCGCGCCATGCCCGCGTCGAACAAAGAGACCCGCTCTTCGGCTGTTAACTGTTGCCCAGCCTTGGCTTTGCGCCGTACCAGTTCAACCCGAATGCTCTCTCCCGCAGGAACCCACTCTAGCTCGTCGCCAGGCCGGATGCCGTACTGGTCGGCAATCTTCTTGGGCACGGTCAACTGCAGCTTGGAAGTCACCTTTGGCATAATCCTTACTTTATCAAGGATTCTATCCTTACTGCAAATGGGTTGGGACGAAGGCCGCAGGGGTTGACCATTCTGATCTCTGCATTGACCGCGGCTCCGCGGCACGAAATAATAATCACCTTGATACCGCAGCTTCGCGTGATCGCATTCGCGCCAGCGGCAGTAAGGAGCACCATGAACGACTTCAACCGCAAAGTCGAGGACGCGTCGGCGCGAGTTAGCAAAACGGTCGCCGAGGCCGCCGAACGGCTTGAGAAAGAAATCCCGGAATTCATCAAATATCTGAACGATGAGGTCGTCCCCGCCGTGCGCCAGCATTCCACCAAGGCCCTGCGCGTGGCCAGCGTAAAGCTCACCGAACTGGCCGACTACATGGAGAAGCAAAAAGGTACAGGCAAGTGAAGCTTCTGGGCGCGGGCTGCGCCCCGTTGATTTGGGTTGTGCCGGTTGCGATCGCGCTGCTCACCAGTTGCGGCCATCCCAAACCGGTCGCGGTGAACGTGCCGCCTCCGCCCAGCCCGCAACCTTCCACCCAGCCGACGCCAAATGACGAAGAAGCCGCATCGGTCCATCCGGGGACACCCTCGGCGACTGCAGAGAGCAACGTTGACCTCGCGGAGCCGAAGATTCCGGCTGGGACTTTGCCGCTGGCCACGGAAATCGGCCGCGCAAGCTGGTATGGTCCGCCCTATCACAATCGCGTGGGATCGAATGGCGAAGTCTACAACATGCACGCCATGACGGCCGCGCACCGCACACTGCCGCTGGGTTCTATCGTGCGAGTTACGAATCTGAAGACCGGCCACACGGCGCTCGTGCGTATCACCGACCGTGGACCGTTCATCCCCGGCCGCGTTCTCGATTTGTCGCTGGCGGCGGCGCGCAAACTAGATGTGTACCTGCCCGGGGTAGCGGAAATTAAAGTGGAAGTGATGCAATCTCCGGCGCCGCTCGAGATCGGCGGAAAGTGGGCGGTACAGATCGGGGGCTTTCCTGAGCAAGATACCGCCAGCGAGATCGCCCATCACCTAGCGCGCCGCTATCGCACCGCCAAAGTGCAGCGCTTCGCCAGTCCCGCGGGAGATTGGTGGGTGCGGGTGCGCGTCCTTGGAGATGATCGCCAGCGCGCCCAGGCCGTGGTCGCGGAAACCAAAACTCCGGAGGGCGCAGTCTTCCTGGTCAGGTTGGATTAAAGCAGTGGTCAGGGGTCGGGGGTCGGGGGTCAGTGGCCAATAAGACCGAGGGACCCTTACTGACCATCGACGACTGCCGCTGACCACTTCTGCTATGCTCTCGCGAAGTTCCCATGATGACAGACGTCATTCCGGGGTCGGCACGTCTTCGCGGCTTGAAACTGATCGCCGGCGCGGCGGCACTTTACTTCGCCTTGCACTTGCTGGGCTTTCAGAGGCTTTTCGAAAACGACGCCGAGGGGATCGGCGCTCTCATCCAGATCATCGGCACGCTCTACAGCGTGGTCTACGCGTTCGCTATCTATGTCATCTGGGGACAGTTTACTTCCGTCGAAAACGAGATTCAGAAAGAGTCGGGCACGTTGAAAGACCTCCTCCTCTTCAGCCACCAACTAAAAGAAGCTATGCGCGAGCCCATCGTGCGGGCCGTCAAGACCTATGCCAGAGCGGTGGCAGAGACGGAATGGAGGGCGTTGTCCGCCGGTGAGCAAACCGGCAACACCGACAAATTGTTTTCAGCAGTCATTTACAGCGTCATAGAAATGAAACCTGAAGAAGACACGGACCGCATCCTCTACCAGAGGCTACTGGAGATTGCGAACCAGCCAAGCGCGCACCGCGATGAACGGCTGGCACTCAGCGCCAAGCGCATGCCGCAGACTCTGGTAGTGTTTGTCACCCTCACGGCGTCCATAATTCTGTTTCTGCTTTTCTTTTTTCCGTTCCGCAATCCCGTGCTGGGCGCGGTTTCCGTCGCGATTACGACCATGCTGCTGTTCTTTGCCCACTTTGTGCTGAGTGATCTGGATAATCCCTTCGAAGGCACCTGGAACGTAGGCTCTGAGCCATTCGCCGAACTGGTTACAAACTTTCGCTAGGCTACGCTGACAATCCCCGGCTCAAATGTTATCGTTTTCGCGAGGTGAGCCCCGTGACCCCCGACCCTGCCAGCAGCTGTCTTTTCTGCCGCATTTTGCGCGGCGAGATTCCCGCGAAGAAAGTTTACGAGGACGAGCATGTGTTTGCCTTTGAAGACATCAATCCCAAAGCACCGACGCACGTGCTGGTCATCCCGAAGAAGCATTTTGCCGGATTGAAGGAAGCCCAGGCTGAGGACGCCGAAGTGATCGGCCGCTGCCATCTGGCGGCTGCGCAGATTGCCCGCGAGCGCAAAATCGAGGAGGGATACCGCACCGTGCTAAACGTGGGACCCGGCGCAGGGCAGTCAGTATTTCATCTCCACGTCCACCTCGTGGGGGGACGTTCACTGAATTGGCCTCCGGGGTAGAACACCTTTCTCAGTTGTTAGTTTCTCTCGGCTCTCAATAGACAGTTGACCTCGTTTCGCCTGTGTAATTACAATGTAATTACAGGAGAAGCCTACATGCGATTGCAACTATCCCGCATCGGTAACTCGCGCGGAATTCGCATTCCCAAGCCGCTCATCGCGCAGTGCGGCCTGGGTGACGTGGTGGAACTGCGCGTGAGTGCCGAAGGTCTGGTCATCGCCCCTCATCGCGCTCCGCGCCACGGCTGGAGGCGGGCTTTCGCCGCATCACAGTTGGCGGGCGATGAAGTTCTGCTCGGTTCAGTTACAAACGCGTTTGATGGCAAGGACTGGAAATGGTGAGCAACCCCCGACGAGACGAAGTATGGCTCGTCGCTCTCGATCCGTCCAAGGGGTCGGAGATCAGGAAAACCCGCCCTTGCCTGGTAATTTCACCTGACGAAATGAATGAACCGCTGCAAACGGTTATAGTCGCCCCAATGACCACGACTCTGCGCGGATATCCTACCCGAGTGAACGTTACCTTTCGACGCAAGGCAGGGCAAGTTGCTTTGGATCAATTGAGGGCGGTGGATCGTCAGCGTCTGGTGCGCAAGCTTGGCCTTATATCGACGACAACGGCACACGAGGTTTCTAGCTTGTTAGTAGAGATGTTCGTCCGCTGAACATCTTGACGTCTCCTACTGCACCGTCGAATTCTCATCTTCCGGCGCTCCGTGCCGGCGCAGCAATTGCGGAAGATTCTGCGAGAAGGCCGAACGCGGCAGAACCATGTCGCATCCCACCTCGTGAGCCTTTTGCTTCAGATCGCCTTGCACGTGGGAAAGAAAGCCGATGATGGACGTTCCCTTCTTGAGTTTCGACTTCAGCTTTGGGATCAGCGTGAGCGGCTTGGCGTTGGCGTTGTTCAGATCAAAAATTATCAGCGAAGGCTTCTCTTCGCCGTTCTGCTGCATGCGCTCGGCCAGGTCCTTGTCGTTCTTGGCAAATTCGACCTTCACGTTGAGCTTGCGCGCCGTCTCCTGAATCTTAGCGGCGAAGAACAGGTCGTCGACGAAGGCAAAGATGCGCGAGTTGGAGTCTTCTTTCAGCGCGGGCAGTGGTTCGGGATCGGCGGGCGCAAAAGGCGCAGCGAAGCCGGGGCGAGGGCGCCGTGCTCCCTGGCCATTGTTGTTGCCGGCCTGAGCGGCGCGATAGCTGTGATCCATAGGCGCGGTGTAAATGCCGTCCTGGTTGTGGCGCGACTGGCTGGGGCCGGCGGGGCGGGGACCGCGGGCATTATTAGGACGGCGTCCACGACGCCGTCGGCCTCTTCCTCCGCCACCGGAGGGTCTTCCTGGTCCTGCGTTCATAGTCCTCTCAAAGCTGCTGGTCCGGGATTTGCACCCGGTGCAGTTGAATAAAATCTCACGATTTCAGATTCCCCATTGGTTGCGGCAGGCTCGCACAACGTTGGCGCACAGCCACTTTTCTTGCGGGGCCTTCTACGCTGACTCAGTTCCCTCACCCGATCAAGTCTGGCGAGCGCGTTCCCGGCTCACGGCTCGTTTCCCGTGTGGGATTGCGGGTTGAGCTGGACGCAATCGTGGTCGACCGCTCTCTGGTGAAACAAACTCGTACTGGTAAAAAATTCTAAAATGTTGCGTATCGGTTATCCGTTATCGGAATCCGTCGCGCCGCCGGGAACGGCCTGGGACGCGGAAGGCCCACGCGGGAACGAGGCCAATGAGAACAAACTCATGGTACTCGCCCGCACGCGCCTGCGCAAGAGCCAAAGTAACCATCTTTTGCACAGGAGGCCATGACTGTCAGGATGCCGCTTACTGGCAGGGCCTCGGCTTTCGGGCTTCGGGGACAGTCCCGGCAGAGCCGAAGCGCCGCTCCCTGTTTACTGCGCCGTCACGTTGAGAGTTATCGTGAGGGGCGAATACGGCGGATTGGGGGTCGTGGCATTCACGAGCGGGTTCGCGCCGCCCGTGGTAGCGGTGATAGTTACCGTATACGTTCCAGGGGTCGAACCCTGGTTCGGAGGCGTGGTACTGTTGCCACCACCGCTACTGCATGAGCCCAGCCATACGGTGGAGAAGCCGAGAACGATAATCAGGCTAAGCAACCTCAAGCTGCGATTACTCCCGCCGGCAAAGAAGATAACTCCGAACAAACCGGGGAGCAGCAACGCATAAAAGATACGGCTACTACGGCCCAGCGGCGGGCGCAGTTGCGTCGTCGGAGCCGTAGTCACCAGATTCACCGTGACCGCGGTCGCGTTGGTGGGCTGGCCGCCGTTCGGAAGCTCGCACTGAATTTCCGCCGCAGAAAGCGATGGGCTGCCTGTGCAAGTGTAGGTGAGCGGCAAGGCTGTAGTGGTGTTGGGAGCAGTACCCACGATGAAGCCATTCATACCAGTCACAGCCACCTGTACCGCAGCGGTTGCTCCCACGGCTACAGAGTAGGTGCTCGCAGTTGAGGAGAGGCCAAAGCTCTGGTTGGTCGCGGTCACCGTCAGGCTGACGCTTGTGGTGGTGGATAGCGAATTTGTCGGGGTAATGGTGATGGTTTGCGCGCCCGAGGGTAGCGCCATATTGGCCACCGTGGCGATCGTTACGACGGTGGTCGCTTGGTGCACACCGTCGAACGTGACCATCGCAGGATTGAAGCTGCAGGTCCCACCCGCGGGCAAGCCCTGGCAACTGCTCGGACTGAAGTTCACGACCAGACCGGTCGAACCAGCGATTGGCGTGAGCGTTAAAGTGGCCGATGCTGATTGTCCAGCCGGAACCGGACTGGGCGTGAGGCTGCCCGCTGAAAGGGCAAAATCCGGCGAGACGTAGGCCTTCCAGGCGACGGCGAGTGCGTTGGCGTCCACGGAACCGAGCCCGGTCACGAGGTTGTAGCCGGTGGGTGCATCTGAGTCGGACGCATTGTAGCCGAATGACCCCGTACCCGAGGACCCGGGACAAACCAGCGCAGTGGGCCAGGGTTGGGCGGGTGTGTCAGCTTCGCAGTAAACGACATTGGTTCCGCTCGTTACCTGGTGAAATACGCCGGTAGTGTTCGCGGCCAGGTAGTAGAGGGTTGGGTTGACGTTGCTAAGCCCAGCCGCCGACGATCCATTCAGATATTGATTGATGATCGTCACCATCCCGGCAAAAATTGGTGCGGAAGCTGACGTGCCGCCGACGAGCGAGGAACTGACGAAGGGTGGATCGTTCGGGTTCGTGTTGGGAATGCCGGTGACGGCAGTTGCAATGTCGGCCATCGTGCCGGTGCCACAACTACTCGTGGTCTCCGTATCATAGGGGCTGGTCGATGAAAGCTCCTCGACCGGCGTGCAGTAGACAAATCCGGGGAAGTTCGGCGAGGCGAGAAGGGAGACATCTGGAACCAGGCGTGTGTTCTGGCCCGAGATGGTCACTGTCTGCCAGGAGGGCTGTGGAAAACCGGAGGCGCAGTCCGAGAAGTCATCGCTCTGGATCGAGCAGTTGCTGGCTCCTCCGCCGCTGGAAACAATGTTGTACTGTTCTTGCACCTCGAGGGCCGTGTCTTCGGTGGGGGTGGGAAACGCAGCGGCTAGTTCCACGTCGTCGTTCCAGGCAATCTCCGAAATGTAGGAGGCCACCGTACCGCCGTCGTTCGTGGAATTATTCGTGCCCCAGTCCGAGGCATTGTACGGGTAGCTGATTGCCGTGCCCCCTACGGCAGTGACCTCGGGACTGCTGGCCGGGTAGCTAACCGCCAGACCGCCTACCGCCAGATTCATGGTGCCGGGTATGGGGTCGCAACTGGCGGCTCCTGAGTCGCCAGAAGAGTTCATGAACGTAATGCCGAACGAGTTTGCTG
>Ga0181525_10003549_pt1 | contig 12279 bp, 13 predicted proteins | sample PEATcosm2014_Bin_48_FD_121100 | JGI IMG/M metagenome (GOLD analysis project Ga0181525, IMG submission 121100) | Peatland microbial communities from MTU Mesocosm Facility, Houghton, MI, USA - PEATcosm2014_Bin06_10_metaG | ecosystem: Environmental > Terrestrial > Soil > Wetlands > Peat | place... | reverse complement strand
TTGCCGGCCGAGCCCACCGGCAACGTGTTCGAGCAGGGCTTCGTGCCGAACGTCAACGCGTTGGGCCGGCGCCATCCGGTGACCGAGGATCTGCCGGGCTTGCCCGACGACCCCAATGCGCCGCCCAAATGGGGACGCTGGTTCCGCGACGTCGACGCCATGCCGCATCGCGGCACCACCATCATGACCGGCTATGGCGGACACCCGCTCTTGGTGCTCGACCGCGTCGACAAGGGACGCGTCGCTCAGCTGCTGTCCGACGAAATGTGGTTGTGGACGCGCGGCTACGAGGGCGGCGGGCCGCAGGCCGAGCTGCTGCGCCGCATCGTCTACTGGCTGATGAAGGAGCCCGATCTCGAGGAAAACGACCTGCGCGCCACGATCGCGGGCAACCGCCTCGACATCACGCGCCAATCGCTCGCGGCCGACGACAGCCCGGTCGAGGTCACCGGCCCCGACGGCAAGAGCCGGACCGTTCAATTGACGCCACAAGGCGGTGGGCGCAGCGGCGCCAGCCTGCCGGTCGATCAGAGCGGGCTCTATCGCGTCTCGGACGGCAACCGCACCGCGCTGGCCGCGGCCGGGTCGCTCAATCCGATCGAGATGTCCGACGTGCGCGCCACCGACGAGAAGGTGAAAGACGATGTCGCTTCCACCGGCGGCGGCGTGTTCTGGCTCGGCGAAAACGGCGTGCCCGAGTTCCGCCGCGTCGATCCTGGACGGTCGGCCGCCGGCTCGGGCTGGCTGGGCTTACGCGCCAATGGCGATTACGTGGTGACCGGCGTGGCCGAAACGCCGCTCCTGCCCGGCGCGCTGGCGCTGCTGCTCGCGCTCGGATTGCTGATCCTGGCTTGGCGGCGCGAGGGCCGATAGACGGCCCGGCGCCGGGGTGATAATTTCCCGCGCCGTTTTATCATGACCGACATCCCCGCCCCGCCCGCGCCCGAAAGCGAAACCGCCGAACAGCTTTTCCAGACGCTGGTGCTTTTGCACGACCAAGGCCGGGTGTCGCTGCGGCTCGATTTCAGCCGGCTCAACCACATGGACAGCCCGGTCGGGGTCGAGGCCGACAGCAACATCTGGGTCTATGGCGGGCTGGTCTTGACCGGTCTCGCCTTCTGGTTCGGCGACGTCTATTGGGCGGCGGGCGTGGCCGTGGCCGGAATCACGGCCTATTACACCGTCGGCCGCGCTTATGTGCGCCGCCGGCTTGCGCTTCGCATCGAGGAGCGCGCGTTCAAGGATCTCGCCCTGTGGCAGAAGCTGTGGCGATGGGGCGGCGTCGCCCTGGTGCCGGCAACGGGCGGCGAGGCCTGCGCGGCGCCCAAGGGCAATTGGATCGCGCTGGTGCGGAGCCTGCGCGACTCAAGCGGGCCCTAGTAGAACGCCATCGTCTCCGCGCCCTTATGGGTGTCGAAGCGGTGGACGAGCTTCATGTCGTCGAGGTCGATCACCGAGACCGAGCCCTGGTTGTGGTTGGCGATGAAGGCCTTGCTGCCCTGATCGGGGAAAGCGATGCCCATCGGCCCTTTCTCGACCGCGAACAGCCGCTGACGGCGCAAATCCCCGGTGTCGAGCACCGCGGCCATGCCCGAGACGTTATAGGTCACCACCACGTGCCGGTTGTCGGGCGTAACCCGCAGCCGCGTCAATTGCGGCGGAAACTCGCCCAATCCTTCGACCAGGATGCTGCCGGCGACCGTGTCGCTCTTGGGATCGATCACGCTCACCTCGGGCCGCGCGCTCGAGGCCTGATAGACGCGGTTGCCGTCGGGCGCGACCGCGATGCCCTGGCATTCGTAAATGAAATTGGGAATCTGCTTCACCAGCTTGCGGCTGGCGACGTCGATCACGCTGATCCAGTTGAGTTGGCGGTGCGGCGCATAGATCTTGCCGCCATCGGGCGTCACCGCCAGCCAATGGGTGCGATGGCTACCCACCTGCACCTCGCCCGCCACGATCCCGCGCACCGGATCGACCACGACCAAGGCGTTGCTCAGTTCGGCGGTCGACCACAGCATCCCGGCGCGGTCGAACATCATGCCGTGCGGCGCCAGAAAGGGCGCGATCTCGATGAAGCCGTCGAGCTTGCGTTGCGCCAGATCGATGACCGCGATCTGCGTGCCGGGCCGGGTGTTGGTGCCGACGATGCCGTTGCCGTAGATCGAGACATAGGCCTTGCGCCGGTCGGGCGACAACGCCACTTCGTGCGGATGGTTGGGGAGCTTGATCTCGTCGACCAGGGCCAGGGTCTTGGGATCGTAAAACGCGACGAAGGAATCGACCTTGCAGACCAGCACCGCGCCCGCAGTTCCGGCCGATGCGTTGGGATCGGCGCCATGCTGCGCCGGTTCCGCCGGAGGTAGTCGTGCCCCGGCCCGCTGTGCGATACCGCCCTCGTCCATGGCGCCGGAGCATAGCCTTTCAGGGGGGTGGGCGGGAGGCGTCTTTTCGGCTAATTTCCCGGCCCCGGAGGAGGATTTCTATCCCCATGTGGCGCCGCATATTTCCACCCATCCATCCGGATGGCTGGCGTTTCATCGCCGCCTTCGCGGCGGCGACGCTGCTGCTGTGGTGGCTCGCCCGGCCGTTGGGCTGGATCGGCCTAGCGTTCACCGTCTGGTGCGCCGCCTTCTTCCGTGACCCGTGGCGGGTCAGCCCGCAACGCGCCGGGCTGGTGCTCGCGCCGGCCGACGGCACGGTCGTGACCATCGATGAAGCGGCGCCGCCCGCCGAGCTGGAGATGGGAACGGCGCCGATGCGCCGCATCGGCATTTTCCTGTCGCTGCTCGACGTGCACATCAACCGCGTGCCGGCCGCCGGCAAGGTGGTGAAGCTCGCCTACCGGGACGGGAAATTCCTCAACGCCAGCCTCGACAAGGCCTCGGCCGAGAACGAGCGCATGGCGATCCGCCTCAAGACGGCGGACAGCGACATCGCCGTGGTGCAGATCGCGGGCTTGGTCGCACGGCGCATCGTCTGCAACCTCGTCGAAGGGCAGGAGGTGGCGGCCGGACAGCGCTTCGGCCTGATCCGTTTCGGCAGCCGCGCCGATCTTTATTTGCCGCTGGCGGTGGCGCATTTCGCGGTGATGGGACAACGCATGATCGGCGGCGAAACGGTGATCGCCGATCTGTTCGCCCGCGAAGCCGCGCGTTCCGGCGTGGTGCATTGACATGGCGCTGAAACGTCCGCGCCGCTTGCGCGTCAAGCGGATTCCCAGGTTCTCGCTCAACCGGCTGATCCCGAATATCCTGACGCTGCTGGCGCTGTGCGCCGGCATGACCGCGATCCGCCTGGCGCTGCTCAACCGCTTCGAGCCCGCCGCCGGCGCCGTCATCGTCGCCGCCGTGCTCGACGGCATCGACGGACGCATCGCGCGGCTTTTGAAGGGCACCTCGACCTTCGGCGCCGAACTCGATTCGCTGTCGGATTTCGTCAGCTTCGGCGTGGCCCCGGCGACCCTGCTTTACATCTGGACCATGGATGGGCTGCACGGCATCGGCTGGGCGCTGTCGCTGTTGTTCACGGTGTGCTGCGCGCTGCGCCTGGCCCGCTTCAACACCCAGCTCGGCTCGGACCTGCCCTCCTACGCCACCAACTTCTTCACCGGCGTACCGGCGCCGGCCGCCGCCGGGCTGGTGATGCTGCCGATGTTCTTTTATTTCGAGACCGAGGCCGATTTCTTCCGCTCGCCGATCCTGAACGGCATCGTACTGGCGTTGGTGGCGGCGCTGATGGTGAGCCGCGTGCCCACCTTCTCCTTCAAGAGCTTCCGCATCCCGCGCGAATGGGTGCTGCCGATGCTGCTGTTGCTGGCGGCGATGGCGGCCTTTCTCACCACCGAACCCTGGATCACGCTGTTGATCGTGGGCGCGCTTTATATCGGCTCGATTCCGTTCAGCATCCATTCCTATGGCCGCCTGCGCCGCGCCTCGGCGCCGCCCATCTTCCCCAATCTCTTCTCCTAGGCTCCCGATCAAGCGGCTGTGATGTGCGCCCCCGGCGTCGACGTGCTAGAAGCCGCCATTCCGCTCGAGTCCGGTGTCAAACCCCTGCCAAACGGCGGTCTTTCCAAGGGAGCAAGATTGATGCGCAAGCACGCCTTTTTGATCGCGGCCTTGATGGCCGCCCTCGTGTTGCCCGCCTGCATGCAGCAGCAGCCGGCGCCGGCCCCCGCGCCGCCGCCCCCGCCGACCCGGGTTATCATCCGCGGCACGGTCGACAGTTTCAGCCAACAGACCCTGGTGGTGAAGACGCATGACGGCAGCAAGGCCGCCATAGCGCTCGCCGCCAATTACTCGGTCCGCGGCGTCGCCAACCGGCCGCTCGGCAGCATCAAGCCCGGCGACTATATCGCCGCCGCCACGCGCACAGGCACCGACGGCAAGCAGCACGCGATCGAGGTGCATATCTTCCCCGAGAGCCTGCGCGGGCAAGGCGAAGGCCAACGCCCCGGAGACATCCAGCCCAACAGCCTGATGACCAACGCCACGGTGGGCCAAGTGACCAAGACGGCCAGCGGCGGCGCGATGCTGACCTTAAGCTATAAGGGCCAGTCCACGGACGTCATCGTTGGGCCGAAAGTGCCGGTGGTGGCCTATGTACCGGGCGATTCGAGCCTTCTCAAAAAGGGCAAGACGGTCGTCGTCTTCGCGCAGAAGAACCCGGATGGCAGCCTGACCTCCGCCACCGTCGCCGCCGAGAAGAACGGCGTCAAGCCGCCGATGTAACGCGACGGCGGCGCAACGCCGCTGCCCACGTCAAATCGCGTTGACAGAAGGACGCGCGGGCTATTCTGATCCTCCCTGGGGGAGAAAAAATCGGAATGGCGGCGCGTGAACCGGTCATTATCGTCGGCGGCGGCCCGGCCGGGCTGGCGGTAGCGACCCAGCTTGCTCTCAAAGACGTCGACGTGGTGGTGCTCGAAGCCGAGCCGAAACTGCCGCGTGACCTGCGCGCCGGCAGCTTTCACCCGCCCACCATCGAAATGCTCGACACCATCGGCGTCGGCCAGGAATTTCTGTCCTTGGGTTATCGCGTGCCGCGCTGGCAGCTCCGCGGCCGCAAGGAAGGCGTGATCGTCGAGTGGGATTTGGCGCTGATCGCGGACGTCACGCCCTATCCCTTCCGCTTCCATTGCGAGCAGTTCAAGCTGACGCCGCTGCTGCAGAAACGTTTCGAGGGGCTCGGCGGCAAGGTGCGTTTCGCCCACCGCTTTCTCGATGCGACCCAGGATTCGGACGGGGTCGCGGCGCGGGTCGAGACCCCGGGCGGGATCGACGTAATTCGCGGCAGTTATCTGGTCGGCGCCGATGGCGGGCGCAGCGTGGTGCGCCACGGCATGGACGTCGCCTTCGACGGCTTCACCTGGCCCGAGCGCTTTCTGGTCATCGGCATCGACCGCGATCTGGGTCCGCAGGGCTACACCATGAACGCCTATGTTTCCGACCCGGTCGATTGGTCGGCGATCTTCAAGATGCCGCATGAAGGACCGCCCGGATTGTGGCGCGTGCTGTTCCCGACCGATTCCAACGTGCCCGAGGAAGATGTGCTCGATGCCGGCTTCATTGAACGCGCGGCGCAGAATTTCCTGCCTTGGGACCGGCCCTACGGCATCGTCCATAAATCGACGTATCGCGTGCATCAGCGGGTGGCGAGCGACTTCCGCCAGGGCCGGTTCCTGCTGGTGGGCGATGCGGCGCATCTCAACAACCCGCTGGGCGCCTTCGGCCTCAACGGCGCGCTGCATGCCGCCTTCAACCTGGCGCCGAAGCTGACGAGCGTGTGGCGCGGCGAAGCGCCCGAGATTCTGCTCGATCAATATGTCCGCCAGCGCCGCGCCGCCAACGTCGAATTCGTGCAGGCGCAGTCGATCCACAACAAGCAGCTGCTCGAGGAACGCGACCCCGCTTTGCGCGCCGAGCGACTCGATACGTTGCGACGCATTGCATCCGATCCCAAGCAACAAAGAGACTACCTGCTCAAGAGCTCGATGATCTGGAGCGTCCAGCACGCCGCGGCGATCGCATGAGGCCTGGCGAAAAACCGCCGCCGCCGGCCGGGAATCCGCCGGCAACGCCAAGGCTTTATTGACAAGACCGCCGGCTTGGCGTTGCATTCCCCGATGCGGCTTTCGCGCTATTTTCTCCTGCTGGCGACGGTGTGGGTGATCGCCATGACGTGGCGCATTTATCCGCAATTCGGCGACGGGTTGCGCATCGACGGGCGGGTCACCACGGTCGAGGACTATGTCGACGATTCCTGCAGCCAGCGCGTCGGTCCCGCGGCCCAGACCTGCCTGGCCGAAGCGGCGGGCGAGGCGCAGATCCTGTTGCGGCGAGAGCAGGGCAAGTCGATCCTACTGATCACCGCGCCCATCCTGCTTTATCTTCTGGCCTATCTGCCGCGGCAGCTCGCCGGCTTGACCGCGGGGCGGCGTTTGCGTCTGCCGCGCGCCGTCCTGTTCGCGCTTTGCGCCGGGTTGTGGGCCTTGGCGCCCCTGGCCGCGCGCGCCGGCGAGCAGAACCAGGAGAGCGAACTGAAATGGCACGCGGCCGACCTTTGCACGCGCGCCGCGTTCACGAAGTTCCCCGACTATACGACCGAAGGCAATATACGGCGCGAGAACTACCGGCGCGCCTGTCTGCGCTTCAACGGCCTGCCGACCCCGGACGGCCCGGCGGCGGCGCAATCGAACTAGCCTTACTTCGGGTTCAGCGGTTTTTGCCCTGCCCGGGCGCCAGCGACGCCGCGACCCAGGGCCCGACCTGGCTGAACACCTGATGCGTCGCATTGTCGATGGCCTCGACCACGGCGGGCACGGCATTGGACGAGGCCGGCGCGGTCGCGACGAAATCCTTCTCGGCGGCGATTTCGCCGTTGATCCTGACCAGCTTGAAATCGATTTCGACGCGGGCTTGAGTCGCGCCGCCGCGGATTTCCGCTTCAAAATGCCGGAGATCCGAGTTCAAGGTTTCGTCCGCGCGCAAATTCACCGAGCTGCGCGCCACGGCGGCGAACAAGCCGGAACGCTCGAGCGTCTCGACCAGCATCGATTGCAGCAACTGAGGCGCGTAATCGGTCCAAGCGGCGTCGGCGTAATACTCCAAGGTGGTCGGGCTTTGCGTTAGCGCGATCCGAATGCTGTCGAGTGCGGCGGTCGATTGTGGCACGGTGACCAGGAGCTGGAGCTGCAGCCTCGATTTGGGCGCGGTGGCCGGCGCCGGCGCGGGAGTCAGGCTGTAAAGATCGGGAGAAGGCGGCGGCTTGGGCAGGACGCTGCCGCAGGCCGCCAGCAACGGGACCAGCACGGCAAGCACGAGAAGACGGGGTGCGCGCGTCACTTCGGGTTGTAGCCTTTCTGCTGGTCGCCGTAGAGCAGCCGCGTCGGATCGCGTTGCAGCGAATCGGCGAGATGCGACAACTGGGTGACGAGGCCCTGCGCCTGCGTGATCAGCTGGTCGAAGCGGGATACGGTCCCCGACATCTCGCCCAATATCGCGCCGATGTCCTGCTTGTGCAGGGCGGCGACATCCGTCACCTGGCGCAGATTGTCGAGGGTCTGGCTCAACGCCACGCGGTTTTTGTCGTTGGTGATGTCATTGAGCTGATCGGCCAGGATCGAGAGTTTTCCCAGGATTTCGGGCGCCGCGTTGACGACCTGCTCGAGTTGCGAATGCTGCGCGGTGATCACGGGATAGGGCTGGTCATCTTGCGCCACGAGCTGGGGCGCGGCGCTGTTGAAGCCGGTGATCTCGACATAGGCACCGCCGGCGAGGCCCTGCAACTCGAGCTGGGCGACCGCGTCGCTCTTGATGACGATGGTGGGCTTGACCTCGATGGTGACGCGCACGCGCTGGAGATTGTTCGGATCGATCCCGATATCGTGGACGCGGCCGATGGGCACGCCGTTGTAACGCACGGTCGAGCCGCTATCGAGCCCGGCGACCGAGCCTTCAAAATAGATGTCGTAGCGCGCCGCCTGGGCGTTGAACTGGGCCTGGACCAGCCACAGCACGCCGGCGACGAGCAGCGCGATGAGGGCCAACACGAACCCTCCGACCAGGACATATTCGGCGCGCGTTTCCATGTCCTAACGATGCCTTTCCCTTTTTGGGCCCGAACAGGACCCGATCCTCCGGTCTCGCATGGCCCGCTTCCCTATTCTTCTTTCCCGGCGGCCCGCGCCGCCCGGCCCCGCGGCCCGCAAAAATAGGCCTGAATCCACGGATGGGGATCGCGAACCAGTTCCGCCATTGTGCCGATTTTGAGACGGTTGTCGACGAGCACGGCGATGCGGTCGGTGATCGCCTTGAGACTGTCGAGATCGTGCGTCACCAGGAACACGGTGAGGCCCAGCCCCTCCTTGAGATCGCGCACCAGGGTGTCGAATTCGGATGCCGCGATCGGATCGAGGCCGGACGTCGGCTCGTCGAGGAACAGCAGGGTCGGATCGAGCGCCAAGGCGCGGGCAAGGCCGGCGCGTTTGCGCATGCCGCCCGACAACTCCGAGGGGTATTTGCGCCCGCTATCCGCCGGCAAGCCCACCAGCGCCAGCTTGACCGCGCAAATTTCGTCCATCAGGCCGGGCGGCAGGTTGAGGTTCTCGCGCAGCGGCACCTGGATGTTCTCGGCCACGGTGAGCGAGCTGAACAGCGCGCCGTCCTGGAACAGCACGCCCCAGAGCGCCTCGATCCGCCTGAGCGCGGCGCCGCCATGCGTGTTGACCTCCTGGCCGAACACCTCGATCGAACCCGCAGTGGGCGTCGTCAGCCCGACGATGGTCCGCAGCAGCACCGATTTGCCGGCGCCCGAGGCGCCGACCACGCCCAAGACCTCGCCCGCGAACAGATCGAGATCGAGGTTGTGGTGAATCACCCGCCCACCGATGCGGGTTTCGAGGCCGCGCACGCGCACCACGGGCGCGCCGCGGCGCGCCTCAGATACGGAGGAACGAGAAGAGGATGGAGAAGGCGGCATCGAGCACGATCACCAGGAAAATGGATTGGACGACGGAAAGCGTAGTATGACGGCCGACGCTCTCGGCGCTGCGCGCGACCGACAGGCCTTCGTTACAGCCGATAAGCGCGATACAGGCGCCGAAGAACGGCGACTTGATGATACCGAGCCAGAAGCTCCAAAGCGAGACCGCGCCCCGCAGCTGCTCCGCGAACACCGGAAAGGGGATGCCGAGATCGGCCCAGCAGATGAAGGCGCCGCCCGCGATACCCATGAGATTGGCGTAGAACGTCAACAGCGGCAGGGTAAGGACCAGCGCCAGAAGCCGCGGCAGAACCAGCAACTCGATCGGATCGAGACCCAGGACGCGGATAGCGTCGATTTCCTCGTTCACCACCATGGCGCCGATCTCGGCGGTGAAGGCGCTGCCCGAGCGGCCGGCGAGAATGATCGCGGTCAGGAGAACGCCCAGTTCGCGCAGGAAGGAGACGCCGAGCAGGTTGACGGTATAGATCTGGGCGCCGAACTTTTCGAGCTGGGTGGCGCCCTGATAGGCCATGACGATGCCGACGAGAAACGAAAGCAGCCCGACGATGCCGAGAGCCGAGACCCCGGTCTTCTCCATCTGCGCCACCAGCGGGATGAAGCGGATACGGCTGCGGCGGCGCAGCGCATTCAGCATGGTGACGACCACCAGTCCGAAGAAACCGAGATGCAGGCGCGTGGTGGCCAGGATGTCGACGGTGCGGGCGCCGACGTAATTGAGCAGTATGATGTACCGGGGCGGCCGCGGTTGCGGCGGAACGGCCGTCTTGATCGGCTGCTTTTGCAGCTGCCGCAACAGCGGCGCGAATTCGGGCGGCAGATTGTCGAGCGACACCTCGGCATCGCGCTTTTCGAGCGCGCGCTGCAGACGCAGCAGCAGCCAGGCGCCGGTGGTGTCGAGCGCCTCGAGCCCCGTCAAATCGATGCGTACGCGCCGCGCATCCCCCGCCTTGACCGCGGCGAGACGGATGTCGATCGCCGCGGCCTCGACCGCGAGCCACTTTCCTTTCGCGGTCAGCACCAGCGCGTCGCGTCCGCGCGTTTCCTCGATCCAATCCGCCGCCATGGCGCCCCCCTGGAGCCCAGTCTAGGGGCAAAACCGGCTTGGCTCTAGACACGGAATCCCGGCTAAACTGCGGCGTATTCGATCCCGGGGGGAGCGCGAGAACGCATGGATTTGAAGACACACATCCGCGGGGTGCCGGATTTCCCGAAGAAGGGCATCCTGTTCTACGACATCTCGACGCTGCTGGCGCATGCCGGGGCCTGGCGGGAGACCATGCGCCGGCTCGCCGACGCCCTCAAACCACACAAGCCGGACCTGCTGGTCGGCATCGAATCCCGCGGATTCCTGGTGGCGGCGCCGCTCGCGCTCGAGCTTGGCTGCGGCTTCGTCATGGTGCGCAAGAAGGGCAAACTGCCCGGCGCCACCATCCGGTTCACCTACGAGCTCGAATACGGCAACGACACCATCGAAATCCAGGCTGACGCGATCAAGCCGGGCAGCCGCGTCGTGGTATTGGACGATCTGCTCGCCACCGGCGGCACGCTGGCGGCCGCCATCAAGCTCTGCCGCCAGGTGGGCGGCGACGTCGTGGCGTCGGCCTGCATCATCGAGCTCAGCTTCCTCGACGGCCGCAAACGGCTCGACGTGCCCTTCACCGCGGTCGTCAGTTACGATTCCTGAGCGTGGTCACGTTTTCGGCTTCATCAGCCGGCTCGCGGCGATCACCAGCACCGTCACCAACAGCAGGATCAGCGTCGCCAGCGCGTTGATCTGCGGGCTGACGCCCATGCGCACGCTCGAAAAGATCACCATCGGCAAGGTGGTCGCCGCCGGTCCGGTGGTGAAACTCGCGATGACCAGATCGTCGAGCGACAGCGTGAACGCCAACAGCCAGCCCGCGGCCAGCGCCGGCGCGATCAGCGGCAGGGTGATGACGGCGAACACCTTGATCGGCCGCGCGCCGAGATCGAGCGCCGCTTCCTCGAGCGAAATGTCGAAGCTCTCGAGCCGCGCCGCGACCACGATGGCGACATAGGACAGGCCGAGGGTGATGTGGGCGATGGTGATGGTGAGCATGCCGCGGCCTTCGGGCCAGCCGATGGCGCGCTCCAGCGCCACGAACAGCAGCAGCAGCGAGAGGCCGGTGATGACCTCGGGCATGACCAAAGGCGACGTGGTGAGCACGGCGAAGAGCGCGCGGCCGCGGAAGCGGGCGAAGCGCGCCAGCCCATAACCCGCCAGCGTGCCGAGAATGAGCGAGCCGGTCGCGGACATGAGCGCGATCGACAGGCTGGTCAGCGCCGCGTCCTTGATCTGCTCGTTGTGCAGCAGCTCGCCGTACCAACGGGTCGAGAATCCGGCCCAGACCGTGACCAGGCGCGAGGCGTTGAAGGAATAGACCACGACCGAGACGATCGGCCCGTAAAGGAACAGATAGCCCAGCGCGAGCATGACCAAAAGGAATGGCGACAGCCGCTTCATCCGGCCATCCCCTTGGCCAACAGGCGGCGGATCTTTCCCATCGGCCATATCAGCAGCAGCAACATCACCACCGCCACCGAAGCCGCCACCGGCCAATCGTGGTTGGTGAAGAACTCGTCCCACAGCACCTTGCCGATCATCAGATTGTCGGGTCCGCCGAGGAGATCGGGGATGACGAACTCGCCCACCATCGGAATGAACACCAGCAGCGCCCCGGCGGCGATGCCGGGCAGCGACAGCGGCAGCGTCACGCTTAAGAAGGCGCGCAGCGGCCTGGCGCCGAGATCGGACGCCGCTTCGAGCAGCGTCCAGTCGAGCTTTTCCAGGCTCGCATAGAGCGGCAGGATCATGAACGGCAGGTAGGAATAGACCAATCCTACCTGCACCGCGAAGGCGTTGTTGATGAGCGCCAGCGGCTCGTGGATGAGGCCCAGCGTCAATAGCGCGTTGTTGATGAGCCCGTTGCCCTTGAGCAGGCCGATCCAGGCATAGACGCGGATCAGAAAGCTGGTCCAGAACGGCAGGATCACCAGCAGCAACAGCCGCGTGCGCCAGGCATCGGGCGCGCGCGCGATGGCATAGGCCATCGGATATCCGATCAGGAGACAGATCGCGGTGGCGACGGCGGTGAATTTGAGCGCGTTGAGATAGGCCCTGGCATAGAGGCTGTCGCTCAGCAGGAAGGCGTAATTGGATGCCGTGGCGTGGATATGCCAGCCGCTTTCGTCCTGCGCCAGCAGCGGGGTATAGGGCGGAATGCCGATCGCCTGATCGGCCAGGCTGAT
>Ga0181525_10003548_pt1 | contig 12281 bp, 2 predicted proteins | sample PEATcosm2014_Bin_48_FD_121100 | JGI IMG/M metagenome (GOLD analysis project Ga0181525, IMG submission 121100) | Peatland microbial communities from MTU Mesocosm Facility, Houghton, MI, USA - PEATcosm2014_Bin06_10_metaG | ecosystem: Environmental > Terrestrial > Soil > Wetlands > Peat | place... | reverse complement strand
GCAACGTGGACGCGGAATATTCCCAGATAAACGCAGGCGGCAACGTGAACATTCAGGCTGGATATGACGACGACAGTTCAGAAACGGTGACATTGAATTACGACGACATCACCGCCGGCAATAACATCACGGTTCAGGCGCCGGGCACCGTCAATATTTACGGTGAATATGCCAATGGCATCAGCGCCACCGGCGGGACTGTGGACATTGAGTCCTATTACGGCAACGTGAACATTGACAGCACGACGGTCAACGCGGGGATTGACGTGGACATGACCGCCGACTATGGATACCTGAATGTGGGTCCGCAGGATGACGTGGCGATAAACGCGGGTGGCGATATCAACCTTAACGGATATTATGGTGTGAATGTGGAATACACCACCGCCGATGCGGGCGGCAATGTGTCTGTGGGCTCGTCGTATGGCAACATTTACGTTAACCAGGCGACCTTGTTTGCTGAAACGGGGAATGTGAACCTGACGGCTAATGACGGGGGCGTAGACGTGGATGGCGCGAGCAGCATACAGGCGAATGACACTGTGACTGTGAATGCCTATGGATATGTGGACATTTACGATTATAGCGCCATATACGCATATAATGATGACGTAAACATCACCTCCGATTACGGGAGTGTTGATCTGGATTACGGCACCACGGTCAGCGCCGGCTACGACGTGAACATTTCTGCGGGTAATGAAGACGCCTACGGGTATGACGATTTGGAGTCGGTGACGCTGTATTACAACACCATCACGGCGGGTGACGGTGTGTTTGTGACCGCGCCGGGTTACATTGGTGCTTACGGCACAGGCATCACGACAACCGGATCGGATGTTGACCTGACATCGTATTACAGCAGCGTGGATCTGGAGAACACCTCCATCAGCGCCGGTGGCAATGTGAACGTTGAGAGCTACGACACGTTGTATCTTGGATACTACTATTACAACTATGGTTATTACGGTGATGGGAACAACCAGATTAGCGCCAACGATTCAGTGACGCTCACGTCTGATGACGGTGACATCAATGTGGATGATTACAGCTTGGGCGCGACGACGGGGGATGTGGGCATTTATGCGGACTACGGCAACGTGGACGTGGAAGACTCCGCGATCAGCGCCGGCAATAATGTGGATATCCAGGCTGGCTATAATGACTACTACGGTTACGACGATATGGAGTCAGTGACGCTGAATTATGACGACATCAGCGCGGGCAACAACGTCACGGTGCAGGCGCCCGGCGACATCAGCATTTACAGCTATTACGATTACGGGATCAGTGCCGGCGGCACCGTGGACGTTGAATCCTATTACGGAACCGTGGACGTTGAATACGCTGTAATAAATGCCGATGGCGACGTGGACATCCAGACCGACGGCGGGTATGAGGATCTCAATGTTAATTACACGACCATCGGTGCCGGTGGCGCGGTCAACATCATCTCCTACGGCGGCTATACGACGGTGAATAATGACACCATCACGGCCACCGGCGACGTGAGCATCACAGCGGATGACTATGACTGGGAAAACGGCACTTTGACGATGGATAATGACACGATCACAAGCACGGGCGGCAATGCGAACTTCTATACTCCTGGGTCTGCGGTGATATCCGGCACGGATATTGACGCGGAAGGCGGAACGGCAACCATCACCACCTACTATGGCGATGTGACCATTGAAAATAGTTCAACGGTGGGCGCCAGCCAGGATGTTGACGTTTATGCCTACTACGGCAACGTGGATGTGGAAAGCTCGACAATCAATGCCGGCGGGAACGTGGACCTCGAGGCTGGATATTATGGTTATATCAACAATGCCGACACATTGACTTTGAACAGCGACACAATCACTGCGGGTGATTCGGTGGCCCTGAATGCCTACGGTGACGTGTATATTAATGACACAACCTCCATCACGGCAACGTCCGGCGATGTGGACGTTAATTCCTACTACGGCACGATTGACATGGAGGGATCTGAAATTGATCCGGGCGGAGACGCCAGCATGGAGAGCAGCGGGACCCTGACGCTCGGCGCGGACACCAGTGATACGATTGATGCCGGCGGGGCGGTCAGCCTGACGTCGGATTCCAGCGATGTGGATGTCTATGGAAGCTCCATTTACTCCGGCGACTCGGCCAACGGCGGCTCGACGACCATCACTGCCAACAACGGGAACATCCTTTTGGAGGGTGACTACATCACCGCGTATGGCGGCGGATTGGACAACGGGAACATCACGATTTCTGCGGGCGGAAACATAACATTCAACAGCGATGAAAATTACAACATCCTTGCCGATGGGAACGTGTCCATCACCAGCGCGGGGACGGTTGGAGCCGGGCTGGGTTCTCCGGCCGAGCTTGCAAGCGGTGGCGACATTGAATTTCAACACACGGGTATAATCGCCGGTTCCACTGAACTGGTTGATGAAGGTTCGCTTAATTCTGGAGCTTCCTTGACGGGTGGCTCTGTGAGCATCTCCGCCGAAAACGGAAATGTGTATATGAATGACAATGGCATTGTGGCTTATGCTGGAAATGCAGAAGGCAGCGGGGACGTGAGCATTTACGCCTACTACACGGTGGATCTGGAAAACACATACATTTCTGCCGACAGTGATGTCAGCATCGAATCCGGCGATACACTGACGCTTGGGGAATCCAGCGGTAACGAGATTGTTGCCGGCGGCGGGATCAGCCTGACATCGGACTATGGCGACGTGGATGTTTATAATGACTACTACCTGGACGCGGGCGGCGACGTGGATATTTATGCCAACTACGGCAACGTGGACGTGGAAAATGTGCAGATCAACTCGGGAAACAACGTTGACATAGAGGCGGGTTACGATGATGACGGTTCGGAGACGGTCACGTTGAACTATGACGACATCAGCGCTGCCAATGACATTGCGGTGGCCGCTCCGGGCGACATCAACATTCTTGGCGTTTACCAATACGGCATCAGCGCCGGTTGGGACGTGAACATCGAATCCTACTACGGGAACGTGAACATCGACCAGATGACCATCACCGCCGGTGACGATGTGAACATCTCTGCGGACGACGGCCACCTGACGATCGGGCCTTCTGATAATGTTTCAATCTCGGCGCAATGGGACATTTCGTTATGGGGTGAGACTGGCGCGACGGTGGATTACACCACCGCAGAGGCGTATGACGAGCTGGATTTGGGCGCGTATAATGGAGAGGTCTATACGTATGAAACGAGCCTGACGGCGGACACCGGCGATGTGAACATCACTTCGGACTACGGGGACGTTTATCTGGACACAGGCACCACGATCAGCGCCGGTTACGACGTGAACATCAACGCGGGATTTGAAGATTATTGTCCCTCTGCCGACGAGTCGGTGACGTTGAACGGTGACACCATCACGGCGGGTGACGGGGTGTATGTTTATGCCCCGGGTTCCGTTTATTCATACGGCAGCAGCATCACGGCGAACGGGTCGGATGTTGACCTGACATCTTACAACAGCACCGTGGATCTGGAAGACACCTCCATCAGCGCGTTTGGGGATGTGAACGTTGAAAGTTCCGACACGCTGTATCTTGGATATTACGACGGGGCTTACGACAACAATCAGATCAGCGCCGGCGGCTCGGTGTCGCTCACGTCTGATTACAGCGATGTGAATGTGGATGATTACAGCGTTACCGCCGGCGCGGAAGTCGGCATCACATCGCCCACGCAGGTGAATATCAATTCCAGCACGATTCTGGGTGGCGGCAATGTCAGCGTGACCTCCGGCCAGGGCGTTTCGATTGACGGCGGCTCCATCAGCAGCACCACCGGCATCGTGGATATCACGGCGGGTAACAATAGTTACGAAGATGACATCGTCAGCGCGGCTCATGCTCCGGAGAGCATCGGCGGCAGCGCGCCGTCCTTCGTTCAGCCGGGCGCCCTTTATGGTCCCGTTGATTATATTGACGAGGAGTCCGCTTATATCAACGACCCTGACACGGTTGACCTGGAGGCCAACATTGATGCGACGGTCAACAGTTCCGAACTGATTTCGGACGGCGGCGATGTGATCGTCAATTCGGGCGGGACCGAGGAGATAAATGACTCCTATATCGAAGCAGATAACGGCTCGGTTTCCCTGACCGCCAGCGGGGATGTTTACCTCTATAATAACGAACTGTATGCAGACGACGGCGACGTGACCGTGGAATCCTCCGAAGGAAATGTAACCGTTGATTCTTATAATGACATTTACGCCTACCATGGCTCTGTGGACATCTACGCCGACTACGGCAATGTGGCCGTCAATAGTTCCTATATTTACGCGGATAACAACGTGGACATCGAGGCGGGCTATGACGATTACTATGGCTCCGAAACACTGGCGCTGGATAATGCCACAATTAATGCTGGTGAATCGGTTTATCTGGATGCATGGGGCGATTTGACTGTGTCCGATGACTCCACCATCACTTCTGTGATTGGCGACGTGGAAATTGATTCCTATAATGGAAACGTGGGAATCACGAGTTCCACCATTTATGCCGGTTACAATGACAATCTGGACGTATCCGGCACCACCATTTCATCCGGTTCAGACGCGGATGTCACGGCTTACGGCCCCTATGTTTCCATCCATGCCGGCGGCACGGTGGACATTGAATCGTCGTATATTTATTTCGGCGGAAACGTTGACATTGAAGGCGCGCAGATCACCGCAGGCGCCGGTGAGGGCAACAGCGGGACCGTGAACATCACTTCGGACGGTTCGCTCTATGTGGGCGGCTATTCCGACACGCTCAACGGCGACACTGTCTCTGGCAACGACATCACCATTTCTGGTGGCTCCACCATCACAAGCAATGGCGGCGATGTGAACATCAACAATGACGCCAACGCCTCGAGTTACGACTATGACGGAATTCTGATTGAAAACAGCTCGGTGGATTACGGCAACATCAACATTACCGGCTCGACCATCACGGCCAATGGCGGCAGCGTGGATATTTCAACCGTCGGTTCCGATCTGGCTGACTACGTTAGCATCAGCGATTCCACCGTTTCCGTCAGTGACATCTCCATTTATAATTCCACCATCACGGCCGGCAATGACGTGACCATCTCGGCGGGCGGCTATCTGACCATCGGTGCCGAGGATGACGTGACGATTACTGCGGGTGGCGACATTTGCCTGTGGGGCACATTCGGTGCCACCGTGGATTACAGCACCGCCACGGCGGGCGGCAAACTGGATTTGGGTGCGGATGGAAATATTTCCACTTACGAGGCGAGCCTGGCGAGTGGCACGGGTTATGACGTGAATGTTATTTCCGACTACGGCAACGTGGATATGGAGAATTCAACGATCAACGGTGGTTACGACGTGAACATTGAGGCGGGAAATGATGACGACGGATCGGAGACCGTCACGCTGGTTGACGATTCCATCACCGCTGCGGATGCGGTGAATGTGAACGCCCCGGGCGATGTGAATATTTCGGATCTCACGGATATTTCCGCCACGGACAGCGGTGTGAATGTCGAGTCGTATTACGGGTATGTGAATATCTATGACACGACCATCACCGCGTCCGGCGACGTGGACATCACCTCGGACAATGAGTCGGTGACGCTGAATTCCGGCGACGCGGAACTGGGTGATGATGTCCAGTCCATTAACGGCAGTGTGAATGTTTACGCCAACTACGGGGATGTGGACATTGAAAACTCCACCCTCGACGCGGGGTCTGACGTGAATATTGGCGCGGGCTTTGACGATTCTTACTCCTGCGCCAGCGAGACGGTGACGCTGGATTACGACACCATCACGGCTGGGGATGCGGTGTATGTGAACGCGCCGGGAGATGTTAATATTAACGACAGCACGAGCATCACTGCTACCGGAAGCGAAGTGGACATCGAGTCCTACAATGGCAATGTGAATATTGACAGCACGACGATCAACGCCGGCGGCCAGGTGGACATCTCCTCGGATACAGGTTATCTGACCATCGGACCGGGTGACGACGTTTCAATCACGGCTGGTGGCGACATCAATCTCCAAGGGGTTGAGGGTGGAGATGTGGAATGCACTACTGCTACTAGTGGCGGTGCGATTGAGCTTACTGTCTGGAATGGCGAGGCATATCTCGATTATGACAATTTCTCCACCACAAGCAGTGGTGCCATTGACATCACGGCGAGGGAAAGCGTTGATGTCTATAACAGCACGATCGACGCGGGCGGCAACTTGAATATCACGGGCGATAGCGGCGGCGGTTATGGGAACGGCTCCGTTCATACGCCTCACTCCCTGCTTGTTTCGGGCGCATCGTCCGAACTTTCAACGGAAACACCGGCATATGTCGCACCCTTGGAAACCTTTATCTCAGATCCAGTTGATGTGGAGGACCAATACATCGAAGACCCCGGCTCGGTGATTCTGGCCGCTTTCACCGGTGACGCCTATGTGTATGAATCAACGTTGGAATCCGACGGCGGGGATGTGGACGTCTTCTCGACGACGGGAAACACGACCATTGATAACAGCAGCATCTACGCCGATAACGGCGCCGTGAACATCAGCGCCGCGCTTGCCCTGAATCTCTACAGTGACGGCGTTTACGCGGAGAACGGCAGCTTGGGCATTTCTTCTGCCGGAGATACCTCCATCCAATTCACCGGCCTCTACTCTTATTACGATGCCATCAACATCCAGGTCGGCGGTGATCTGACCATGGAGAATGAAAATTATTTAAGCGCCGACGACACTGTGGATATCACCGTGACCGGCAACGCTGCCATTGAAAACAATTATGGGATATACTCCACATACGGCGATGTGGACATCACCGCGGGCGGCGCCCTGACCATGTATTACACCACTGCCGAGGCCGACGACGGTAACGTGAATCTGACCGGGACCGGTTCGGCGGATATTGAATATGACGATCTGTATGCCGACAGCGGAAACGTCAACGTTTCCACCGGGAGCGGCGGATTGACTATGGATTACAACGACGTGGAAGCCTATGATTCCGTCGTTTTGAATTCGGGCGGCGATATTTATCTCTTTGATAACTACGATTTGATTGCGGATTACGGCGATGTGGACATTTATGCGTCCGACGCGTTGACAATGATTTACAACTATGATGTCGAGGCGGACAATGGCTCGCTGGATCTGGACGCCGCCGGTGCCGTTTATCTCTATGACAACGATTTGTATGCCGACAGCGGTGATGTGGGCATCTATTCCGATGACAGCACGGTGGACATCGAGGACACCTACATCAGCGCCAGCGGCAACGTGACCATTGAAAGCTACGACACTCTTTACCTCGGCTGGAATTCCAGCGGCGAGGAGATTGATGCCGGCGGCGCGGTCAGTCTGACATCCGCTTACGGCGACGTGGATGTGGCGGATTACGATATTTACTCCTATGCTGGCAGCGTGGATATCACTTCTGTCAACGGTAGCGTGGACTTTGAAAGTTCGGAAATCTACGCGGACAATGACAGCAGCATTGATATTGAGAACAGCGGTCTTACCGCCGACCAGGACGTGAACATCAATACTTCCGGCGGCAGCGTCTCCTTCTCCGCCTATGGCTGCGATGGCATTTATGGTTCCACCATTGATTTGGGCGGCAACATCACCATCGCCTCCGGTTCAAGCATCACTGCGGCGGGTGGCGTGAATATCACCACGACCGGCTCGTTCTCGGTGTCTGGATTCTACGACACGGTCTCCTCGTCCACCATTTCTGGCTCCGATATCAGCATTTCCGGCTCAACCATCGCGGCTAACGGTGGTGACGTTGACATCACGGATAACGGCTACTTCTCGCTCGGCGCCTTCTACGGTGCGGAGATTGATTCCAGCACCGTCTCTCTTAACGAAATTGACATTAACAACTCGACCATCGCCGCCAACGACGGCGATGTTGTCATCGCGAACAATGGTTCCTACTTGCCGGGCTGGGTTTCCATCAATAGTTCCACCGTAGGAGTCAACGATATCAACATTGGAAATTCCACCATCACCGCCAGTGGTGACGTGGACATCACCAGCGGTGGAACACTGACTCTCGAAGGCGTGGCTCCTACAACCCTGGTTCTTTCCACTGGCGACACGATCGAAGCCGGAGGAAGCGTCAACCTGACGTCGGATGACGCTGATGTTGATGCTTACAGCGCCTCCATCACTGCGGACAACAATGATGTGAACATTTATGCCGATTACGGCAATGTGGACGTGGAAAATTCGCAGATCAGCGCCGGCGGCAACGTTGACATCCAGGCTGGCTACGAAGATGACGGTTCGGAGACGGTGACGCTGGATTACGACGACGTCACTGCGGCCAGCGATGTCACGATTCAGGCGCCCGGCAACATTAACATTTACGGCGATTACGATCTCGGCATCACCGCAACCGCCGGGACTGTGGATATTGATTCCTACTACGGAAATGTGAACGTGGACGACACGACAATCACTGCGGGTGCCGATGTTGACATGAGCGCCGACGACGGAACCCTGAACGTGGGTCCGCAGGATGACGTGTCAATCAGCGCGGGCGGGGACATCAATCTTGACGGATATTCCGGTGTGAACTTGGACTACACCACCGCCGGGGCGACTGGCAACGTGTATTCGACTTCGCAAGGTGAAATCTACACTTATTACACGAGCCTGACCGCTGACAATGGCGTTGTGAACCTGACCGCCTACTACGGGGACGTGGATTTGGAACACAGTCAGATCAGCGCCGGCAGCAGCGTGGACATCCAGGCTGGATATGATGACACCGTCGATTCCTACGGCGAGACGGTGACGCTGAACTACGACGACATCAGCGCGACCGGCGGAATCACGATTCAGGCGCCGGGTAACGTCAATATTTCCGATGTTTACGACACGGGCATCAGCGCCGGCGGCACTGTGAACATTGAATCCTATTACGGCAGTGTGGATCTGGAAAGCGCGGCGGTCAGCGCCGCCGGGAACGTGAGTGTCACCTCCGACTCGGCGAACGTCACGGTCAATAACTCGACTGTGGCATCCACCGGCGGCTCGGTCAGCATTGGCAACGCGGTCAACGCCACGACCGGCTATACGACGATTGAAGGCAGCTCGACGGTCCAGGCGGTGACCTACCTTAGCGTCAATTCGCCGGACGGCATCCTGCTCAACGGCACCAGCGGCAGTTTCTCGGGCAGCACGCTGAACCTCAATTCCGGCAACGGGGCCCAGTCTGACACCATCCAGGTGCTGAATGCCAACCTCTCGGCCTTTACCGCGATCAACATCGCCGGCAACACGCTGGATATTGAATACTCGAATCTCGGCAGCGGCGTTGTCAATCTTGGCAGCTTGAGCGGAATCGCAAATGTTGACAACGGTGTCATTGCCTATGAGGCTAACCTCATCAGGGATCAATGGAACGGCAGCTACATCACGCAAGGTCAGATCGGGAGCGGAATAGGCACCACGCCAGGTGTGTATTCCCACTCAACTGCTCCTTGATGCCCTGGCGCGCGGGAAAATGGATGGCGACATTGGGTGATGATGACCGCCAATTTTGATGTTGCATTAGTCGGATGATTGGGATATTTCAATCGCGAGGGAATCGGAATCAAATGAAAATGATCAAAATACTGGCTGGAATCTCGTTGTCCTGTGTTGTTCTGTCGGCGGTTTCGCTGCGGGCGCAGCCCGCGCTGGAGAGCCAATTGCAACAGCAGGCGAACTTTCAACACAACATGGAGCAGCAGAAGCCGCTCCTGGGCCTGAAGGCGGGCACCAACGCCCCGGAAACTTATCCCGGTGAAAACCCCGACATCGGCGCACAGCACATCATGCGCATCGTCCCTCACCGCACCTATTGGGAGTTCCGCGCGGACAGCGAATACCTCTACACCGACAACGCGCAATTGGTGCAGAATGGAAAGGTCGAAGCCACCGAGTTCGTCAATTCCATTTCCGCCGCGTTCGCGCCGTCCCCTTACAAGCTGGGATATGGCCGCTTCTCGCCCAGTGTCGGCTTCATGAGCCAGTGGTATAACTACGGCTTGGGCGGAAACCACACAATCCCCGGCAATCTCCCGATCAGCACCATGGATTTCAACGTCCAGACCGCCTTTGCCCGCGCGCAGTATTTGATGCAGGATAGCTGGACTCTCTTTGGCGAGTTCGACTACACCCGTTTGTTGGATCAAAACAGCCCTCCCGGTGCCTACCGTTACCAGGAGTTCTATCAGGATTACACCCCCAGCCTCGGCTTGCAAAAGGTCTATTCGGTGAGTGACAAGAGCGTGCTCGCCATGTCCGCGCAGGCCGACTACCACGATTCATGGACGGGGAACACGGGGAATGCCCCGAACAATGACCAGAACCGGATGGACGGCATATTCAGCCTGTCCTACAGCTACGCGTTCAAGCCGAGCTTCGTGGTGCAGCCCTATTACCGCTTTCAATACACCCGCTATAACTACAACACTACAGTAGGTGTTAGCCACGCCCCGATCCGCAACGACTATTTGAACAGCGCCGGCTTCTCGGCCGCCTACTACTACAACCCGCAGTGGGGGCCTGTCACACCGAACTTTTCGCTCCGCGCCTTCATCAACTACGACGTCAAGAATTCGGATGATATTCAGCCGACTGGTGCGGGAGGTGGGGCGCAGCGGTATCACGACTACACGGTCGGCCTGGATCTGGCCTGCACGCTCCGCTTCTGATTTATTTGGAGATTCCAAAGGGAAACGCCGCTGGCAAATAACCGGCGGCGTTTTCTTTCGTCAGGTCTTAGTGATGACAGCCGCAGCCGCTGCCGCAGGAGCCTTCTTCCAGATCGGCATCCGTCGGGACGCGCCCAAGCTCAAAGGTCTTGGTGACCTGCTTCTGGATGGAATGCTGAAGCTGGTGCAGTTCCTCCTGTGCGTCCAGAAAGCCTCGGGCGGCGGGATTCGTCAGCAGCGCGTCGCGGTGCTTTTCAAAATCGGCGATCTCCACGCTGTCGAGCGTTTGCCCGTTGTGCTGCTTTTCGTGGAGCGCGTTGCCCTTGCTCATCACGGTTTCATATTGGCCGCGAGCGGCGGCATCGGCCATGAACGTGTCAATGCGGCGGCGGATGGACGCCATTTCCGGCTGTTCAACGATGGTCTGGCACAGTTCGCGTGTTTTTTCCTCAATTTTTGTCGGCATAGATTTTAATGTTGCGCACAATAAACCACATCCGCCGGCGGAATGCAATGGCATTGACATTGCCGGCGCAAACCTGTAAAAACTGCAAACTCTTATGCAACCCATCCAACTACAGTGGATTGATTACACCATTCTGATCGCCTACGTCGCCTTCGTGGTCGGCATCGGCTGGGCGCTGGCGCGCTACATGAAAAGTTCGGCGGACTTTCTAACCTCGTCGCACTCGATCCCGACATGGGTGACGGGTCTGGCGTTCATATCCGCCAACCTCGGCGCGCTGGAACTGGTCGGCATGGCGGCCAGCGGCGCAAAATACGGCATCGCCACCGCGCACTTTTACTGGGTCGGCGCGATTCCGGCGATGGTCTTTTTGGCGGTGTTCATGATGCCGTTTTATTACGGCTCCAAGGCGCGCTCCGTGCCGGAATATCTGCAAATGCGCTTCAACAAACCGGTGATGGGATTGAACGCCATCGGGTTCGCCGTCATGACCGTGTTCGCATCAGGCATTTCCATGAACGCGCTGGCCAAGCTGCTGACCAACCTGTTGCCCTGGCAGCTTAGTTTGAATCTGGGTTTCACTCACCTCGGCAGTTACGATCTTTATTTGTGGATTTGCTCCGGCGTCGTGCTGATTTATGTTTTGAAAGGCGGATTGACCTCGGCCATTTACACCGAGGTGCTGCAATTCTTCATGATCGTGCTCGGCTTTGCGCCCGTGGTTTATCTTGCCTTGAAGGACGTGGGCGGCTGGAATGCGATGACCACCCAGCTCCACGCCGTCGCCCAAAATCCGCAGGCGCTGGATTTGAACACCAGGTCGTTTGGACCGGACGCCTGGACGAGCGCGTGGAAACCGTTGTTGAGCGGCACGATCGCCCATCCCGACAATCCGATGGGTGTGGACTGGATGGCCGTTGTGTTCGGCCTCGGCTTCGTGTCCAGCTTCGGTTACTGGTGCACCAACTTCCTCGTCGTGCAGCGCGCGATGGCGGCCAAAAACATGACCGCCGCGCGCAACACGCCGCTCATCGCCGCCGTGCCGAAGATGCTTTTTCCCGT
>Ga0181525_10003547_pt1 | contig 12282 bp, 12 predicted proteins | sample PEATcosm2014_Bin_48_FD_121100 | JGI IMG/M metagenome (GOLD analysis project Ga0181525, IMG submission 121100) | Peatland microbial communities from MTU Mesocosm Facility, Houghton, MI, USA - PEATcosm2014_Bin06_10_metaG | ecosystem: Environmental > Terrestrial > Soil > Wetlands > Peat | place... | reverse complement strand
TTGGCAGGGGCTAAAGGCATTCAATTCGTCGTGGGAGGCGGTGAATACTCCCACCAACTGCCTTTCTACATGGAGGGGAATGGCAACTTCCGAGAGGGTGGATTCTTCACAGCCAATGTAATACGGGTCCAGGCGCACATCGGGCGCGTAATGCATCTGGCCAGTGGATGCGACGTATCCAACCATGCCTTTCCCGATCTTCAGGCTGTGGCCGGGGCCGCACAGCTCGCAGCCGGTGCAGCTACGGGCGCACACCAGCGACAGTTCGCCTCGCTCCTGGTTGTGCAGGTAGATGTCAGAATCCAGACACCCGAAGGAACGGGCGATCTCGTTTACGACCTTGTCAACGAGCTGGTCGAGGTCAAGGATGGAACTGATTTTCTGAGCGGCCTTTTGCAGCTTGAGGAGATCCTCAATCTGATCCAGATTAAGCAGGGGAGGGCTCGGTGGAAGCGATGCTGTGAAGTTTGGACTGGCTGCCATGGTTCTACTCCCAAATACATATACGTCAGTACCTAGAGATGATTCATTTGACGGTTAAGACTCTTTTTTGCAAGACCTTCGGCCGCCTTTTTGCCGACGATTCTGGGCGGATGACGGGCTAATCTGAGGTTGTTCTCCAGCACTGACTCTCGACGAAGTTGGCCGCGTTTTCAGGGGTTCGCGCCGGCAGACGCGCCTGGGTTCCGGAATGCCGTAATCGCTAGCGAGCAACCGGCGTCATTCCAAATTCAGTGAACCCGCCACGCGGAAGAACGCCACCGATTGCGCATACTGAAAGACAAGACTCTCTCCGTCGGTCCCCGTCAGGATGGGCGTGCAGTTATAGCCCCCAATTGCCGGAACCCGCAGTGGCACCCACTTCGACGTTGCGCGGTCAAACGAGTAAGTCGCTCGGGCGAGTGGGGATCTGTCCTCGATCTGCAGAGTGACCATTCCAGAGTCGGACAATGCCAACGCGTCGGCCCTATCGTATCGCGAGGGAGCCGGCAGCCCGGGGTAACTCTGCACTGCCATCGTCGCCGTCGATATCTCGATGTACTGCCCGTTTTCCTCTCGAGGCGCGAACCAGCCGAGACGATCGCTCTTGGCGACGAGGAGCCCCGAGGCGAGGCGAAATTGCTCATGGCGCGTCTTAAACCGCGATTGCGGGAGCGCGCTGCCAAGGAGCTTTCCGGTCGCATCGAAATGCCTTAGGACGCCTGCTTCGGGATCGAGTCCGGGAGCCTTGGTATCCCAGTTGATCATTTCGTGGCCAATAGTCCAGACCGTTCCGTCTGGCGCAACGCTGAGCATGTTAGGAAAATATGGCGTGGTGGGAACCAGGCGCTGAGTCTTACCATCTGCGGAGATCCAGGCGATGAACGGGACGGCGCCTTGATCAGATGAATATTGGCCCGAGAGAACGATCGAGCCGTCGGTCCCGCGATCGTAGTCATGGGACCAGACCTGAGCCCCGTTTGGTGCTCGGACCGTCGCCGAGGAAATCCAGTTGCCCTCCCGATCCAGCGTATAGACGGCTGGAGGATACGTGCCAAACTCCCCATACAGGAACGCGCCGTGGCTCCATTTGATTGCCCCGTGCGTAGGGTCGGCGATACCGTGCAGCGTGTCGGAGCCGCTCTCACGCACTAACTGAATGCCAGGCGCGTCCGCTTCAAAGGACACGCAAGCGAAAGCGAACACCACCAAAAACGCGAGCGCGCAACGCTTCAGACTCATAGTGGGCCTGCCTGTCTAGGTGGTTCGAAATGGGCCGATGCCCCTGGCCTGCCGCTCATACGGGACCGGGCCTCGCCATCAGTCTTCATTATTATCGAATTCATATGCTTGTGGAAGAGTCCCGACCATGGCGCGCCGCGCACCCAACTTGAGGCGGCCTAAATCGGATCGCGCGAGGGGCGCCTTTTCGGGGTCTTTGCGTTGCTATACTAATTTTTGTCGCGCCGGTAGCTCAGCTGGATAGAGCGTTTGGCTACGAACCAAAAGGTCGCGTGTTCGAATCACGCTGGACGCACCAGTCTAACCCTTTTCCACTCATAAGTTTGCGGATCCTAGACCGGCGCCCGATTAGAACGCTGTTACTCCAGGGATCAGTTGTCCTTGTCATGGGAACGGGTGAAGCTTGGATTCGCTGCGCTCGAACGTTTGTACGGAAGCACAAACGACCAGCGGAACAAAATGGCTTTCATGGCGGTCAGACAGACGGATACTGAATTCACTCAGCAATTGTTCACGCGAATCGGGAATGACTGGAGTGGCGCAGTCTGGAGAACAAAAGAGCGGTTCGACGCCGCCAGAGCGCCAGTTCCGGCATCGAACTGAACGGAGCTTCGAAATGCGGAAACAGTGACACGCCGTGCCCTTTTCTTTCCGTGGCTCTGGCAGGCGGTCGTGGCCCAGCTTGTAATGCCCGTAGTCCTCTTCGTGCCAGCCGCGATCCTCACTCACGGCGCAATCCTCAACCAACTCAGGAACCTGTCGGAACGGGGCGCGTCCCCGATGTCCTGGGTCTTTTGGGGGCTAATCCTGGCGGCCTCTTGCGGCGCTGGGGCATTCGCGCTGTTCCTCCTGAGCCGAACCCGCCGGACCGATGCGACGTTGATCGGCTTCGGGAACAAACCCGCAAGTGGTTCGTGGAAATGGCTGCTGGTGGCTTGCGCGGCGGTGCCAGCGTTGTGGTTGCTCGGATCGATGGAATCCGCACTGTGGCGCCTGCTGAACCTCGGCCCTTCGAGTACGAGTCCGCTACTCCTGTCGCTGGCGAAGACTGGAGGCTGGGCACTATTCTTGGCCATAGCGGCGATAGTCATCGTGGGTCCCATCGCTGAAGAGTTACTGTTCCGGGGGCTTCTCCTGGGCAAGTTCCGCGCGCATGGCTATCTGGTTTCGGGGACGATTCTCTCGGCGGTAGTCTTCTCGTTAGCCCACGGAAACCCGCGCCATTTCTTGGAATTGAGCGCGATTGGCCTGCTCCTGGCCTGGCTATATCTCCGAAACCAATTCGCTTTGGCCCTCGATCGCACTGCATTCATTTTTCAATGCCCTGGCCGTGGGGTTTGTCATCACGCGGCGAGGCTAGACCGAGTTGGCGCCCGGCTCGGCACCCGAAGAAAGGTTAGAATTGTGCCGCTTTGCTTCGCTGTTGCAAAATCCGATTCCCGAACTCCCACCCGTTGCGAGTGCGATCTCTCCTGGCACCTTTCCGGCAGTTCTTTCTGGTCTCGCGGCCCGAGGTCTGGCTAGCTCAATGCCTTTGCGAGTCAAATGAGTCCTTGCCGTATCGCAAAGTTGTCGAATCCTCCAAAGCCGAGGAGCAACGCATTCGGATCAGGCTCATAGTGCATCGATCGACGGCGAAAACTTCAACACCCTGAACGGCCGCCAGCTCTTCCGCCCGTCGTGAAGTCATTCCATTCTTGAGTTACCCGATCGTGTAGAGGCCTGCCCTGACGTTAGAGATCTCAAACAACCCACCCAGATGTTGCTTCGCTCCTTCCATGAGTGTTGCGAGGCGCTCCGCATACAGATTCCGCATCCTTCGCAGATGACGTGCCAAATGCCCGTCTGCCATGAAGTCGCAAAGCACCGCCTGGTCGAAGGATGAATTCCGGAAATCGGTTCGGTAGCGAAAACCCAGGAAGAAATCTATTAACTGCGGAGGTAATACCACGTAGCCCACGCGTAAGGCTGGGAATAGCGTCTTACTGAACGATCCGATGAAGATGACGCTTGAGTGATTATCGAGGCTTTGCAGGGCAGGCAAAGGCGGTCCCTCAAACCTGTATTCGCTGTCATAGTCATCTTCGATAACAAAAGCGCCGGCGCGTGAGGCCCAGCTAAGAAGGGCCATCCGCCGCTCCAGCGACATCGTTACCCCCAGTGGGAATTGGTGAGCCGGCGTTACGTAGGCTCCCTTCGCATCCGGACAGATCTTAATTCCGGCGGAAACAGACAGCCGGCAAACATCGCCCGAACGTATGCGCTGTCGGGCCGCCCGGCTGAAGCGAGAAAGGTGCTGCGGGAACTCGAGGATTCGGCAAAGGAACACTATGTTCCGGCCATGTATATCGCGGGCATCTATGCCGCGCTAGGCGAGAAAGGCCAAAGCCTCATGTGGATCCAAAAAGCATACGACGAGCGGTCCGATTATATGGTGTATCTCAAGACGGAGCCTTCGGTGGACATGTTTCGTTCGAACAAGAGATTCCAAGCATTGCTAACACGAATTGCTCGTGAGCCACAGCCCTGATTGGCTGCATAAGCTTGGTGCTAAACTCCCCATGCGGGAACGCGCCATGGTTCCATTTCACTTCGCCGTGCGGAGGGTCGGCGATACCGTGCAACGTGTCGCTGCCGCTCTCGCGCACTAACTAATGCCGGGCGCGTCTGCTCCAAAGGACGCCCAAACGAAAGTGAACACCGCCAAAAAAGCGAGCGACCATCGCTTCAGACTCATAGTGGGCCTTTCTGTCTAGATGGTTCGAGTGCTCCGATGCTCCCGGCACGAGGCTCACGCGGCACTGGATTTACCATCAGTCTTCATTATCGAACCCATATGCTTCTGGAAGACTCACTAACTTAGGTAACAGTCCCGGAGTTTCGGCCACCTCGTGTCGCGTCGCATAAGCAGCCTTGTGCTTGACGCGCGAGTTCGGCCCTTTTACGATGGCTTATGATTCGACGATTGAACTCAAACGCGGGACGCATTCCAAGTCTGGACGGCATACGGGCAATCGCGATCGCTTCAGTTTTGGTCTGCCATTTTTGCGGCGATCTCTATGGCACGAATCCGTTGAACTTGGGCGAGCTTGGCGTTCGGATTTTCTTTGTTCTCTCCGGTTATCTCATAACAACGCTGTTACTGAAAGAACTGGAGCGAACCGGAAATATCAACCTCCGGCATTTCTATTTCCGGCGCACCATGCGGATCTTCCCGCCGTTTTATTTTTATCTTGGCGTAATGCTCGCATTTTCTATATTTCATTTGAGTTCTCTGACGGTCTCCGCCGCTTGGCCGGCCTTGACATACACAAGCAATCTCTTCCGCAAACTTGGTCCTTCCAGCTACGCGATAACGCATACCTGGTCGCTTTCGATCGAGGAACAATTTTATCTTGTATGGCCGCTTCTGCTGGTTCTGGCCGGCAAGAGGCGCGCCCCGTGGCTCCTCGTGTCGGTTCTTGTGCTAGGGCCACTGGTTAGAGGCTACATCCACCTTTGTTGCGGCGTCTCGATTGGAGGGTGGGACCTATCTCGCGTCGGGCTCCCGGACCACATCGCGACTGGATGCTTATTGGCGTTTTTTCGCGTCACGCTACAAGCGAACGCCGCCTATATTCGTTTGCAACGCTCTCGGGCCTTCATTGTAGTGCCAGTTCTTGTCGTTCTTGCGAATTCCGAGAATAGCCATCTAGGCATAATCGCCGGCGCCCTGCGGCTTGCGCTTAACGTCTTGATCGCGTTATGTATTGACTGGGCCATCACCAACCACACCGGCATGTTGGGACGTGCGCTCAACTCACGGATTCCGTCGTCAATTGGAGTTTTGAGCTACTCGCTGTATCTATGGCAGCAGCCTTTCACTCATCTACACTTGGCGCAGCCGGCAATTTATCTCCATGGCAGATGGCAAATTATCGCCACTCCAGTCATTAGTCTCATCAGCATTTTCGCCTGCGCCTGTTTCTCTTACTTCGCGGTGGAGCGCCCATCGCTCCGTTTTCGCGAGCGTCTCGAAGCCGGCACGATTCGCTCCGATCGCGAGAACGCATCTGTACCGGTTACTGCATCTGCTTTGGTCTCCTGATGGAACCGTAAGCTCGTTACTCCCGGCGATCTTAACGGCGCGGCACATTCAGCTCGAGGCGGCCTAAATCGGATCACGCGGGGGCGGGGCTTCGGGGTCCTTGCGTTGCTATACTGATTTTGTCGCGCCCGTAGCTCAGCTGGATAGAGCGTTTGGCTACGAACCAAAAGGTCGCGTGTTCGAATCACGCCGGGCGCACCAAACCAACCCTTTCCCACTCATAGTTTGCGGGCCTTCGGCGGGCGCAACGCCAGGCGCCGGTTGCGTAACGGTCTGGGCGCCTTTTTTCGAAAAATCTATCTGCTCATTTGTTGTTCCAGTAAGGTGCGCGACTGCTACCGCACCGCCGGGCTCAGGAGTGCGCGAATAAAATCGCTGTCGCTCGGGTCCGTTGTGCGCGATTGTTGAAGAGATGAGCTGCTGGGAAAGGGCTTTGGATCCCGACTTGACGGTAGATGGAGTACTCGACCGCCCGCATGAGAGCAGCCGGAAGCAAACCGCCCGGCGCAATGCGGCTTCGCTATTCTCCGAGTTGCGAGACCCATTGTCGCGCTATTTGCTCCACATCGGCCATAACCCCGGGGACATTGAAGAGACTGTGCAGGAGACCTTCTTGAAGCTCTTCCGGCACTTGAGCGCCGGTGGCGAGGAGACCAACTTGCGCGGCTGGGTGTTTCGCGTGGCGCATAACGTCGCAGCGAACGAACGGAGACGGCGCCGGCGGATGGAACCACAGGATAGAGAGGTGTTGTCTGGGCACGCCGCAGTCGACCCTAGCAGCGGCCCCGAACATCTTGTGCTCGAAGACGAAAAGCGCAAGCAGCTTCAGCGGGCGCTCAACCGTCTGCCTGAGCCACAGCGCGCCTGCATTCACCTGCGCGCCGAAGGCTTGAAATACCGCGAGATTGCGCAGGTGCTCGGCATCGGCGTCACCACGGTGGCGGACCATCTCAAACACGCGCTCGAACAGTTGGGGGAGGATTGCGATGGAAGATAATCGGACTCAATCGGGCTGCTCGCACCCGTCGCCGGGCCAGTTGATGCAAGCCTTCGACGGTGAACTGGGTTCAAGCGAGCTCGCTCGCGTGCATGCGCACACGGCCCATTGTGAAGTTTGCCGGTTGGATTGGGCCCGCCTGCAACGCGCCACCGATCTTGTGGCCGAGCTGCATCAAGCCACCCGCCCGATTCCACTGGCTGCGCTACGCCTTCCGGCCGAAGAAACGCGGACGCCCTGGATTCTTCCGTTTAAGAAACCGTGGGCGATCTCCGGAGCCGCAGCGCTCGCGTGTGTCGTGCTCGCCGCTGCGTGGTTATCTTTGTGGACGGCGCCGCACAACGGACTTGAACCAGTTCGCCAGAGGCCCAGCGCTCCGCCGGCGGCCACGACTACGGCGGCGTCTCCGGTTCGCACGCCAAACACCTCGCACCCTCGGGTTTTGCAGGGCGGGTTGCAGGCCGCCAGGGTCAATCGGTCTTCGCGTGGGAGGGCCGTGACCGCGCCTCAGACCGCCGGACCACCACCTCAGGCCCCCCAGTCGCAAACCGCCCGAGATGTTTTCTGGTCGCTGCCTTACTCCAATCCCGCGCTGGCATCACAAGGCGGAGAGTTGATCCGCGTTGCTCTCCCTCGGGAAGCGTTTGTTATGGCCGGCGTCCCGTTGGCAATCATTCCGGCCTCCGGGCCAAGCGACCAGATCTCCGCGGACGTCTGGCTTGGCGCCGATGGTCTGCCGTTCGCCATTCGCCCGGCTTCGTACCGCACAACCTCTCTTCATCCTTAACTGGAAAATCGCAAAACTTATCGTCCCTCGAAAGGAACTAACTAACTCATGTCAATCAAAATCGCAATATGCTCTAACTTCCGTGAGCACTTAGTATGGCTGTTGAGGACTAGGGTGGCGTATTTCGCCAATACCGCTCCCTCTGGTCGCAGCTCGCAGCGGGGGCAAAGTGGCCTCTTGACGCATCGCTATTTGCACTTAGGGATCGCTGTTGTGGCCGCCGCTGCCTTCGCTGCCTCTCTCAGCGCTCAGGAAGTAACCAACCTCGGCCCGAAGAATGTATCTGGCGAAGGTCCCGCGGGAGGGCAAAGGATGTTCTTTCTCTCTTCCGACGCCAACGTCGACGGCAAAGTCGTGACCGGCGCTCCATTCTCAGCCACCGAAACCACCACTCTCACGCAGACTCTGGCCAATGGTACGCACATCGTCCAGAAGCAGGAAGCCTCAACGGCGCGCGATTCGGCGGGGCGCACACGGCGCGAGCAGAATCTCTCCAGCATCGGACCGTGGTCCACCGCAGACAACAAATCCTTAGTGTTTATCAACGATCCAGTGGCGAAAGCTCACTACGCACTCGAACCCGATGGGCAGACGGCTGTGAAGAGCACTCTCGGAAGCAGTCCGGGAAACTTAGCCTTCGTCACTAGTGATGGTGGGTTTGGGGGACCCGGAGGCCAGCCCGTGGCAATAGCCCGATCGGCGTTGAGCGTTAACGCCGACATCGTAGCGGGCGCGAGGGTCACTGCAGACGCACCGATGGTCCCGCCGCCGCCTCCGGGCGCAGGGGTCATGATCTTTTCACACAGGGATGGCGCGGATGCCTCAAGCGACAATGCCCCCCCATTGGGGCTGCATCAACCGAGCCCGGATTTTGCCAGCGTCGAGACGCTTCCGAGCCAAATGATCGAAGGCGTGAAGGCTGAGGGCAAGCGCACCACCACCAGGATCCCAGCTGGCGCAATCGGCAACGATCAGGACATCTTCATTACCTCTGAGGTCTGGTTTTCGCCTGAATTGCAGACTGTGGTTCTTATGAAACGCAACGACCCCCGAGTGGGCGAGAGCGTCATGAGCCTGTCCAACATCCAGCGGAACGAGCCCGACCCATCGCTGTTCCAGGTCCCGGCGGGCTACACCGTGAGGGATGCCGACGCCATGTTCAAGGCCAAGGGGCTTCTGGACCAACGAACGAGCGCGGCTCAGTAGAGGCGCGAATCACCTCCGGAGACGAAAGCGATCATCGCGGTGCACCTGCAGGGCAGTCAGGCAGACCTGCATTCGATTCTGGCCGTTGAACACTTGTGCGCTCCCGTCTGATCTTCGCGGTGACGACAGCAGCGGATTAATCCATACCCAGGCTGGCTCCGCTTGCGACCGGACCAGACCCGCCACTGATCTTATCCAGCTCAGTGCTGTTGGTTTCGTCCGGTTCCGGGGTCTCGATTATCGGTGTAACCGAGCGATGGAAGGCCGTAGAACGTGTTGGTGGCGACCAGGTTTTTCACGTCATCGATCGTCTTCCCCGAAGGAAGGGTGTATGTACTCCACTCCCACCAAAGTCCCATTGCTATCCCCTTTCATTGGTGATCCGGCGCCGACGAGTATACACCGGGCCGCGGGAGGTTGATTTGACAGGAGAATTCTTTTTCCAGGCCGAGCGTCAGCCGTACGTGAGGTCGGTGCTCTGTCCGACCTCGATAATATATCCGTCGGGATCGCGAATGTAGCAGCGTGTCTCGCCGTATTTGGGGATCGGCTCCGTGATGAACGTCGCTCCTCGACTTTTCCATAATTCATAGCACGCTTGAATATCCGCAACGCGGAAATTCATAAAGCTGCTGATGTGATTGGGATCGGGGACGCTAAGAGTTACCGTCGGCTTATCCGGGGTCGGCCCGCCTCCAACGTTCAGAATCATCCAGATATTCGCAAGCTGAAGGTACCCAGGCGCGTTGCCGTCACCCAAGCTCAGGATGCGAGCGCCGAAGACCTTTTCGTAGTAGCGAGCCGATCGCTCAATGTCGGTGACAGTGAGAAAATGTGCGATGCTGATCCCCTCTTTCGGGGGCATCTCATAGCTGTTCTGGTCGATTTGTACGCTGCCCATTTGACGACTCCAATTCCAATATCGTACATCTTGCACGCCACCCCAGGGGAGCCCGGCATGCATGACGCGCCACCCATAGGGAGCTTCGGGAACGGCCCGCTCTCACCTTTGTCCGGTTCGCCGACCAACCAGACACATTCCCAAATCCCGCGCTTCACACAAAAGCAATACAACATCGTAGTCAGCGGCCAGCAAAACTCACTGGCGTTTCATGACGGCTTCTCTTGCAGAGGCACATGCACCCCCACAAATCAATGTAGGGGCAGGTGAACAGGTGAGCTCAAGCGAACTGCTGCGCATCAGGCTAGATTCATCCTGCGTAGCAGCGACTCGAATCGAGGATGACCCCGCAGGTTCCTGAAAAGGAACGAGCCTTTGATTCCATAGATCGCGCCGGAGCGCCGCTCAACTGCGCGCTCCAGCCAATCGATGGCAGCGTCGCCTTCGCCGAGGCCGGCATGGAAATAGGCGAAGTGGTAGGGCGAGACGAATTCGCGGGTGGCGCGATCGCGCAGCTGTTGCAGGATCTCCTGCGCCCGCTCGACATTGCCGTTAAGGGCGTAGGCCTGCGAACTGCCGCCAGCTTACCGGACCTCCTCGACTGGCGGCGCGTGCCAACTCCCGTCAAGAATGGGCGGTTTGGGCCAATACAGTCGAAACGTGAGATTGAAAGGCCCGTTTCCGGAGGGTAGCCAGTTTGACTGGCGATCAGGTCCGGGATTTTCGCTTTGGATATATAAGTCGAGCGATCCGTCCGGATTGAAATTCAGGGGATCACGATCTCCTACGGCATAGCGGTTGATCGGGTTCGCGATGAAATATCCGTCCTTGTCGTATGCTGTGACAGACCAGAACGCTAGTACCGGGGGCAGGTTCGGGGCGTCGAAATGCATCCGGTAACGTGTCGAGCCGCTGAAGGCTCGTCCCGCGCTATCCGCTGAGCTGCTAATGTACACAGCATCTTCGGCGGGATTGGCGCCGACGGCAACACGGGCCGTCACAGCCCGTGCCACATAGTTCGTACCATAACGGCCAATTGTTCCTTGGAAAGAAGTCCATCCCGGTTTGATGGCCGCTCCGGAGCCAACAAATCCCTCAATGCGCGCCATAGCAGACCGGACGCCGAGATTAAGAGCGGCGAGTTGTTCGGGTGTGAGCCTGGACGCGTCGAAATCCTCTCCAGGAACAAGGCCGATGCGAGCGAGATCGTGAACCAGGGCCGAGTCGGCGGCATGCGGCGGATTGCTCTTCATCTCCTTGGCGAAAGCCGCGAAGAACGCGGCTGGGTCCATAGCCTTAATCCGATCCGGTGGCGGCATGCCTCCGGCCGCCTGTGAAGGCTGGATTGTGCCGGATGTCGGCGAAGTTCCCGGGAACTGGCTCAGCGGTACGAGGCGCATGCCTCGCTGAAAGGCGTGGACGTTGTCGTAGTCGCTTGCGCCGTTGGTTTGCGTCCTGGCCAGCAGCCAAACCTGATTTGTCGGCGCATCGAGGCGAATTACGTTTGCCGGAAGTTTTCCGGTCCAGCCTGGTCCAACGACTGCAAACCACGCTTCGCCGGTTCCGGTCGTCCGCTTGCCCGGATCGGCGAAGGTCTCCGTCCAGGCGTCCATGAATTGAAGCAAATAAAAACGCCCACCCGAATCGGCGACGTGGAGTAGCATCGGTTCTCCGGACACGTCAATCCATGCGTTTGTGTAGAGCGTGTCCGCATTGGGGCGGACGATCAGTCGGAAGTTCGCGTCAGGAAAAGCCGAAACATGCACCAAACGACTGACCGGTAGCGCTGACATGGTCGCTTCAAGCAGAACGAGGGGATAGGCATAAATGTAGGCTCGTTCTGCAATTTCCTGGACCTCACTGGCAGCGAGGCTTTGTGAATTAATCGTTTGCGCATCGCTCATGGGAGTTGGAAACAACGAAACGGCCAATGCAAACGCGGAGGCTGCAATCGCGCGACAACGTCCTGTCCTGTACATGCATTCCTCGTGAGCCATCATAGCCGAAACTGGCATGCCGATCCGCCCGGCGACAACGGTAAACGCTATGCCGTTACCGTGGATCAATCGGCGCCGGCCACTTCTCATCGTCGGGAATTACGCAACCAGGTGCACACAGCAGACGCTCTCTTAATCAACCGGCCAAATGCGGGCTGGCGCTGCCACCAGCGCGCAGCCGGTCACTCCTGGCGGAGCGCGCGAATCGGGTCAACCCTCGTGGCTCGCAGCGCTGGGATCAGGCTCGCGAGTGCCGCAACCACAATAAGGAACAGCGCCGCCCCCGCTATGCTCACAGGGTCGGCTGGACTGACTTGGTAAAGCAGAGGCGCCATCTGTGGGGTCGCTGCCAGGACGATGGCGAGGCCGGCGGCGATCCCCAATAAAGCCAGCAGCAAGCCTTCTCTCATGACAGTCTGAAGCACACCCCCAGGGTCGGCCCCCAGCGCCATGCGGATACCTATTTCCCGAGTCCGTTGGCTTACCGAGTAAGCCATAACTCCATAAAGACCTACCCCGGCGAGCAGCATGGAAATGGCGCCGAGCACTGCGAGGAACGACGAGGCGATCCGCGACCCAAACCAG
>Ga0181525_10003546_pt1 | contig 12288 bp, 8 predicted proteins | sample PEATcosm2014_Bin_48_FD_121100 | JGI IMG/M metagenome (GOLD analysis project Ga0181525, IMG submission 121100) | Peatland microbial communities from MTU Mesocosm Facility, Houghton, MI, USA - PEATcosm2014_Bin06_10_metaG | ecosystem: Environmental > Terrestrial > Soil > Wetlands > Peat | place... | reverse complement strand
TGCCCGACCTGGCCCGCTCGCTGAGCAACCTGGGTAACCGCCTGGCCGAGGCCGGGCGGCGGGGGGAGGCGCTGGCGGCTGCGGAGGAGGCATCCGGCATCCGGCGTCGGCTGGCCGAGGCTAGTCCCGCTGCTTACCTGCCCGACCTGGCCGGTTCGCTGAGCAACCTGGGCGTCCGCCTGGCCGAGGCCGGGCGGCGGGGGGAGGCGCTGGCGGCTGCGGAGGAGGCCGTGGCCATCTACCGTCGGCTGGCCGAGGCTAGTCCCGCTGCCTACCTGCCCGACCTAGCCCGCTCGCTGAGCAACCTGGGTATCAGCCTGGCCGAGGCCGGGCGGCGGGGGGAGGCGCTGGCGGCGGAGGAGGAGGCCGTGGCTATCTACCGTCGGCTGGCCGAGGCTAGTCCCGCTGCCTACCTGCCCGACCTGGCCGCCTCGCTGAGCAACCTGGGTAACCACCTGGCCGAGGCCGGGCGGCGGGGGGAGGCGCTGGCGGCTGCGGAGGAGGCCGTGGCTATCTACCGTCGGCTGGCCGAGGCTAGTCCCGCTGCCTACCTGCCCGACCTGGCCACCTCGCTGAGCAACCTGGGCAGCTATCTGGCCGAGGCCGGGCGCGCTGACGAGGCAGACCAGCTACTACGCGAAGTCCTGGCCAGCTTCGAAGACGATCCTCTGGGCACCGGGCATATCCTGCTCGTCCGCGGCCGCTGGCTGCTCGCCCAGCACCGCCTCAGGGAGGCGGTCACCGACCTGGTCGCAGCGATCGACGCGTTCAGCCAGGCCCGCGACCGCCGCATGCGCGGCGAGGTCCGGCAGCTAATGTGCTGGCTGCGGCAAGACGACCAGGCCGCGTTCGACACTGCCTGGGATCAGGCAGCGGGCCCGCAGCCTATCTGGCTCCAGTACCCGGACACCGATGACGAGCTCACCGACACGCTCATCGCCTGGGTGCGCACCCCGGACTGGGAGGCGTCGAGAGCCTACCTCGATGAACACGCGGCCGTGCTGCTGGCCGACCGCGGTGAGGCGGCGCTCGAGCATCTCATCGACCACAATCCTGCCTCGACCGACCTGCGCGATCACCTTGCCCTGCTGCAGGCGACACGCGAATACGGCCCCGATGCGGCCTATGCCGCCCACGCCGACCAGAGGCGAGCCGACCGCGTGACCCAGATCCTGGATGACTGGATCGGTACCCGGACCTGGGAGCAATCCGAGGCCTTCGCCGCCGCCCACGCTGGCGACCTGCTCTCTCCCGCCACCCTGGAGGTCCTCGACGCCAGCGCGAACCGCGAGCCAGGTGACCGCGTGCTCCGGCTGCATCGGGGCCTGCTCGGCTGTGCCGCCGTTGCCGGATTCGACACCGCCTACGCGCTGCGCGCCGACCCGGGCCGGCTCCGTGGGGCGCTCGCCCAATCCGACCTGCCTGCCGACGCGCGCCTGGCGCTGGCACGGTTGCACAGCGGGCAATCCGCCGACGACCCCGACGCCCATTTCCAGCTCGCGGCCACTACTTTGCTCGTGGGCAACCCAGAGGAGGCCGCTGCCGCGCTCTCCGACTGCGCCGACAACGCCGCCCCCTACGAACGGCGCGACTTCGCCCGCCGCCTCCGCGAAGTCACCGCGGACCAGCCCCAGCTGGCGGCGATCGTGGCCGAACTCGAGCAGATCCTCCTCGCCACGCCGGACAGCCAGGCGAATGAGGAATCCGGCGACACCGGCGACGTGGCCGAAGACCCTCTCACTGACCTGTTGCTGGCCTGGATCGGCGCGTCCGCCTGGGAGGACTCCGAAGCCTTCCTGACCAGGCACAGCCAGGAACTGCTCACCCGCCGCGGCTACGCGGCGCTCAGCCGGCTCGCCTCCACCAGTCCCGCCGATGGCAGGCTCGCCCAGCACCGGAGGCTGCTCAGCGCCGTCCTGGCCCAGGGCATCACCGCCGCGTACGCGAAACTGCGAGACGAACTCGCCCAGGCACGACTAACCGAGACGCTCAGCGAATGGGTCAGCCTGGCTGCCAACCCGGCGGCGTCCGCCGCGTACCTGGCCGAGCACGCCGACGACCTGTATCACCCGCAGGCGATCGGGCTGCTGGCCGCCGAATGTGATCGCGATCCCGCCGACCCGCGGCTCTGGCTACACCTAGGGCTGCTCCTGCTCGCCGGCCAAGCAGCCGACGGGTACGCCGCCGCGGCGGCCGGCGATCCGAGCCCGCGCGAGCGGTCCGCGGCCCTACTGTACAGCGGCGACCTCGACCAGGCGCTGGCCTGGGCCTGCCTGGCCCGCGCCGCCGATCCCGGGCCGGGCGCCCTGCTGATGGGCCGGATCCAGACCCGCCGCGACGAACCGGGCCGGGCCAGGGAGGCCCTCGCCACTGCGGCCGAGCAGATCGACGCCGGGCACCTTGCTGAGGTCCTTGACGCCTACGACCGGCTGATCGCCACTCAGCCCGAAGACCCCTGGCTGCACGGCGAACACGCCGACGCCCTGCAGCGAGCCGGTCGGCCCGACGACGCCTTGGCCGCATACGACCGGGCGCTCGGCCTTGCCCCGGAGGAGCCTTCGCTGCACTTCAACCGGGCACAGCTGCTGTTCGGCATGTCCCGGTTCGAGGAAGCACAGGCCGGACTGCTCACCGTCACCAGGCTGCGACCCGGCGACGTGCTCGGCGCCGCGGTGCTGCTCGCCGCCATCGCCTGGCCGGCCGACGCCGACCAGGCACGGCAGCACCTGCAAGCCGCGCTGGCCTCGCCGGGTGACCGGCTCACGCCGTTCTCCCGGGCGTTCTACCGCGCCATCGCGCTCACCGGCCTGGGCCAAGCCGAAGACGCCATCGGCGAGCTGCAGGCCGCGGCCCCCTCCCGGGCCGAGCACGAGACCGGGCTCGACGACGCCGACACGGCCCTGCTCGACCGGTTCCGTGACCCGCCTATGCCCGGCCTGGAACTGCTCCTGCGGTTCTTCGGCCTTCCCACCTGACAACGATCAGCTAGCGGACTAGGACCCGGGAGCTGCGGGAACCGGACGACGAGGGCGTGAAGTAGCGGGCGCCGAAGTAGTAGACGACGGCGGCGAAGACGAAGCCGACGATCCAGGCGATGTCGGCGCCGCCCAGGGCGGTCGCCACCGGGCCGACGATCCACTCGTTGTTCATGAACGGGAACTGGACCCCGACCGCCAGCGCGTACACGATCAGCGCGAACCAGTTGACCTTCCCGTAGATGCCGTCCACCTTGAACAACTGGGGGATGTCGTACTTGCCGTGCCTGATCAGGTAGAAGTCGGTCAGGTTGATCGCGGTCCACGGCACCAGCAGGTACAGCGTGAAGACCAGGAAGTTGGACAGGTCGTGCAGGAAGTTGCTGCTCGCCTCGATGGCGATGAGGGTGCCGATGATGGCGACCACGGTGGTGGCGATGATCCGGGAGACCCGGCCGGTGGTCTTGGAGGCGAGCTTGCCCGACGGCGAGATGATGGCCATGAACGTGAGGTAAGGACCGTAGAGGTTGCCGAAGTTCCCTGCGCCGACGCCGAGGATGATGATGATCAGGAACAGCCACTTCGCGCTGAGCAGCCCGCTGAGGTAGTCAGGGGCGTTATCGGACACCGCGGTGGCGGCGACTACCGCCGCGACGGCCCCGAGGATCATGGCGAACGACGCGCCGACAACCGCCCCGATGTAGGTATAGGAGAACGTCTTGACGCTCGAGGTGTTCTCCGGCATGTAGCGGGAGTAGTCGGACACGTACGGCGCCCACGTGACCTGCCAGGCGACGTACACCGAGATCGCGAGCAGGACGTTGCCCGCGGTGTTGTGCGCCGCGGGCGTGTGGTGCGGCAGCAGCGTTATCAGCTTGATCAGGATGGCGACGAAGATCCCGGTCGACAGGAAGGTAACGACCTTGTTGTAGGAGTGGAACATGTCGTAGCCGAACCACGCGATCAGCAGCACGAAGGCGTTGATGATGATGATGCCCTCGGCCGTCGTCAGGTGGAACAGGCTGGCCACCGCCTGCCCGCCGAGGATGGCGCTGGATGTGAAGTAGCCGATGTACATCAGCACCACGATGATGTTCGGCAGCGCCGTCCCGTACATCCCGAACTGCGCCCGCGACTGCATCATCTGCGGCAGGCCGAGCCTCGGTCCCTGCACCGAGTGCAGCGCCATGTACAGCCCGCCCAGGGCGTTCCCCACGATGATCGAGAAGATCGCCCACGGCAGGCTGAGGCCGAACGCCACCACAGCCAGCACGCCGACGGAGACCGCCAGGATCTGCACGTTGCTGGCCGCCCAGAAGGTGAACAGCGTGTAGGGCTTGCCGTGGCGCTCGTTCGCCGGGATGTAGTCGATCCCGTGGCTCTCGAGGACCAGCGGCTCATCGTGTGCCGCAACTGTGCTCATCAGCATCTCCCCTTACGGCGGGCCAGTGCGGGAAACACCCCTGGCATTATCGTCACTATCCCGGCTCCGGTCGGCGGGCGATATGGCACCAGCTGCCGAAGAATGACCGCCGTTGCTGGCAGCTGCCGCCAATGAAGCGTTCGCCGCGGGTGCATACGATTCTCTGGGGGACCGGGCGGGCACGTCCTGCTCCCGGCACCGTCAAGCGTTTGCTGGAGGCTCGTCATGACCGCGGAGTTCGGCCTGGCCCTGGAGAACTTCACCCCGGAACGGAAGGTTCCGGACCTGGACGCCCTCAGCGCGTACTCGATCGCCGCCGAGGAACTCGGCTTCACCTCGGTGTGGGCGTGGGACCACCTGTTCCTCGGCGCCAGGCGCCCGTTCCCGTTCCTCGAGTCGCTGACCACGCTTGCCATGGTGGCCGCGCGGACGAGCCGGATCAGGCTCGGCACCGGCGTCCTGGTGCTGCCGCTCCGCGAGCCAGCCGTGCTGGCCAAGACGACCGCCACGATCCAGCTGGCCAGCCGCGGCCGCCTGATGCTCGGCGTCGCGGCCGGCTGGTATGAGCGCGAGTTCGACGCCACCGCGGTGCCGTTCAAGCAGCGCGGCCGGGTCTTCGAGCGCAACCTCGACGTGCTGTACCGGCTCTGGGAACAGGACGACCTGACCGGCGAATGGGACGGCCGGGTGTTCACCCACGTGCGGATGCTGCCACTGCCCCGGCCGCGGCCGCAGCTGCTCATCGGCGGGTACGTGGACCGGGTGCTGCGCCGGGTGGCCACCCGCTCCGACGGCTGGGTGACCTATTTCTATACGGCCAAATCCATCGCCAGCGCGCTGGGCCGGATCCGCGGCTACGCCGAGGAGGCCGGGCGCGACCCGGACCAGCTCAACGTGGTGGCCCAGGTGCCGCTGTGCATCGGCTCCTCCTTCGAGGAGGCGAGCAGGCTGGCGTGGCAGTACGTGGACGACTACTTCGACGTGCCGGCCTGGAGCGAGGCGACGAGGGAGTCGTCGGTCCGCGGCACCCCGGAGCAGTGCGCCGAGCAGATCGCCGCGTATCTGGACGCCGGGGTCAAGGAGCTGGTGTTCTGCCCGTACAACTACCAGGACGAGCAGGTGTACCGGCTGGCCACCGAGGTGCTGCCGCTGCTCGGCAAGATCCGCGCCGGGACGGCCTGATGGGACACAAGCCTGCCGGGCGGGCGGTGGCGGACAAGCGGATGACGGCGCAGCAGGCCGCGGCGCTGGTCCGCGACGGCGACCACGTGGCGATCGGCGGGACCCTGTACTCGCGGACCCCGATGGCGCTGGTGTTCGCGCTGCTCCGGTCGAGGCGGCGGCACCTGACCGTGTCCCGGTCGCTGGCCTGCTACGAGATCGAGCTGTTCCTCTCCACCGGCGCCCTGGACCGGGTGGTCACCAGCTGGGTCGGCATCGGCCTGCCCTGGGGCCTGGCGCCGATCTTCCGGCACTACGTCGAGCGCGGCGAGGCCAGCTACGACGAGTGGAGCCACCTGGCCATGGGGCTGCGCTACAAGGCCGGCGCGATGGGCGTGCCGTTCCTGCCCACGCTGACCATGCTCGGCTCCGACCTCGCCGCCGCGGTGGACCTGCAGACGGTCAGCTGCCCGTACACCGGGCAGCAGCTGGCCGCGGTACCCGCGCTCAACCCCGACGTGGCCCTCATCCACGCCCACCGGGCCGACATGTTCGGCAACGTGCAGGTCGACGGGTACCGGCACATGGACGTCGACATCGCCCGGGCCGCCCGCACCGTGATCGTCAGCGCCGAGCAGATCGTGACCCCCGCGGAGATCACCGCCCGGGCCGACCAGACGATGCTGCCGCACTTCACCGTCGACGCGGTGGTGGAGGCGCCGCACGGGGCCTACCCGAACGAGTGCTACGGCCTGTACGGGCCCGACCTTGAGCACTTCGACGCCTACGTGGCCTCGATAAGGGAGCACGGTCCGGCCGCGGGCCTGCGCTACGTTCAGCAGAACATCGACGCGCACCCCGACTTCGCTGCCTTCCTCGCCGCGGCCGGGCCTGGCAGGCTGGCCGCGCTTGAGGCCGAGGCAAGGGAGCTGATGCCGCAATGAGCGACCTGACCGCCGAGGAGCTGATGGCGATCACCGCCAGCAGGCTGCTCGCGGACGACAAGGTGGTCTTCGCCGGCGTGGGCATGCCGCTGCTTGCCTCCGGCCTGGCCAGGCGGACGCACGCGCCGCGGCTGACGATCGTGCTTGAGGGCGGTATCATCGGCACCTCGCTGCTGCCGGGCAAGCTGCCGATCTCCACCAACGAGATGCGCGCCGCCGTGGGTGCCCAGATGCTCACCGACATCACCGACATCTTCCTGTACGCGCAGCGCGGGTACTTCGACTACGGCTTCCTCGGCGCCGCCCAGGTCGACATGTACGGGAACATCAACACCAGCGTGATCGGCAGCATGGCGCAGCCGCGAGTCCGGCTGCCAGGCAGCGGTGGCGCGAACGACATCATCTCGCTGTGCAACCAGGTGTTCATCGTGACCCAGCACGAGCCGCGGCGGTTCGTGCCGCGGGTCGACTTCATCACCAGCCCTGGCTACCTGAGCGGCGGCGACAGCCGGGTTCGCGCCGGGCTGGTCGGTGGCAGCCTCGGCGCGGTCGTCACCGACCTGGCGCTGCTTGACTTCGAGCCGTCCAGCCGCCGGATGCGGCTGCGCGCGCTGCAGGCCGGCGTGACCGTGGCCCAGGTCCGCGCGCAGACCGGGTTCGAGCTGCTGATCGACGAGGTCGGCGAGCTGCCGCCGCCGTCGGCGCAGGAGGTCGCGATCTACCGCGAGCTGCGGGACGGGCCCGCGCGGGTCGCGGCGGGTGCCGCGTGACCGGGCCCGCCGGGTCTCCGCGGTCGCCCCGTCCCCGTCGGCTGGGGCTGATGATCCCCTCCTCCAACACGATGATGGAGGTGGACTTCGCCCGCGACCTGCCGCCCGGGGTTGCTCTGCATACGGCGCGGATGTACATGGAGGACACCACGCCGGCCGGCGAGAACCGGATGCTGGACGAGTTCGCCCTGCCCGCGGCGCGTGACCTCGGCACCGCCCGGCCCGACGTGGTGGTGTTCGGCTGCACGAGCGCCGGGGCGCTGCGCGGCAACGACTACGACGCTCAGCTGTGCGAGCGGATCAGCGAGCTGACCGGGGCGCCGACCGTGTCCACCATCGGCGCGGTCCGCGCCGCGATCGAGGCGTCGGGCGCCGCGAGCGTCGGCGTGATCACGCCGTACGTCGACGAGCTGAACGAGAAGATCAGGGCCAGCATCGAGGCGGACGGTTTCGGTGTGGCCGGCATCACCGGTCTCGGCATTACCGAGAACTTCGCGATCGCCGAGGTCGGCGAGGACGAGATCGTGGCGTTCGCGGAGCGCGCCCTCGGGCCGCTGGCCGCCGCGGGGATCATCGACCTGGTCTTCGCCTCGTGCACGAATTTCGGGGCGATGGCCGCCAGGGCCGCCATCGCCGAGCGGCTCGGCCTGCCGGTGGTGACAAGCAATCAGGCGGTACTCGCGGCGGCCGTGGCCCGGCTGGCCTCGCTGGCTGGAGACCCCGGGCTGGCAGGAGACTGAGTCATGGTGGCACCCGCCTTCGACTACGTGGCGGCCGGCAGCTACGACGAGGCGGTGCGGCTGCTCGCCTCCCACGGCGACGACGCCAAGATCCTGGCCGGCGGCCAGAGCCTGATGCCGATGCTCAACCTCCGGCTGGCCCATCCCGAGCTGCTGATCGACATCAACCCGGCCGACCAGCGGCCGCCGTCGGTGGCCGACGGCATGCTCCGGCTGCCCGCCCTGACCAGGCACCGCGTGCTACTGGAGCACGACCTGGTCCGCCGGGGATGCCCGCTGCTCGCCGACGCCGTCCGGCACGTCGGCAACGTGCGGGTGCGTAACCGCGGCACGATCGGCGGCAGCCTCGCGCACGCGGACCCGACGTCGGAGATCGGCAGCTGCGTGCTCGCCGCCGGCGCCCGCGTGCTGGCCCGCGGCCCGGACGGCGAGCGCGTGATCCCGGCGCAGGAGCTGTTCGCCGGCTACTGGACCACGGCGCTCGACGCGGCGGAGATCATCACCGACGTGCTGATCCCGGTGGCCCGGCCCCGCCAGGGCTGGTCGTTCCACGAGATGGCCCGGCGCACCTCGGACTTCGCGATCGTGGCGGTCGCCGCGCTGGTCGAGCTCGATGAGTCCGCTGCGGTCACCGCCGCGCGGGTCGCGCTGGCCGGGGTGGCGGACCGGGTCACGCTGGCCGACGCCGGGCTGGCCGGCAGCACCTCCGACGAGGATCTCGACGCGGCCGCGGCCCTGGTCGCCGAGCGGCTGGAACCCTCGGATGACGTGCACGCGTCCGCGGCGTACCGGCGCCGCCTGGCCAGGGTGCTCACCGCGCGCGCGCTCCGCCAGGCCCGCGCCCGGGCCGCCGGAGCCGCCGGAGCCGCCGGAGCCGCCCCATGAACAAGATTCAGCTCGTGCTGACCGTCAACGGCCGCGACCACGAGGTCTGGGTGCAGCCGTCACAGACGCTGCTCGACGTGCTGCACGACGAACTCGGCCTGGCCGACGTGCGGTACGGCTGCGGCGAGGGGCTCTGCGGCACCTGCACGGTGCTGCTCGACGGCGAGCCGGTCAACGGCTGCCTGACCCTCGCGGTGCAGGCCGTCGGCCGCCCGGTGACCACGATGCGCGGGCTGCCCGGCCCCGACGACGCGCTGCACCCGCTGCAGGAATGCTTCCTGCGCCGCGGCGCCTCGCAGTGCGGCTTCTGCACCCCCGGCATGGTGCTGACCGCGCTGGACCTGGTGCAGCGCCATCGCGAGCAGGGCCGCGGGCGGCCGAGCCGGGAGGAGATCAGGTACGCGCTGGTCGGCAACCTGTGCCGGTGCACCGGCTACACCAAGATCCTCGACGCGATCGAGGAATACGCCGACCAGGCGGCGCGGCAATGACGACCGCCGATCAGCAGCTGACCGGGTCGAGGTCGGGCTACCGAGTAGTGGGCTCCTCGCCTGCCCACCACGACTTCGTGGACAAGGTCAAGGGGTCGCTGCACTACGCGGCGGACTGGCAGCTGCCAGGCATGCTGTACAGCCGGGTGGTCCGCAGCCCGCTGCCGAGCGCCAGGATCACCGGTCTTGACGCTGCCGCGGCCCGCGCGCTGCCCGGCGTGGCCGCCGTGCTCACCGCGGCCGACGTGCCGCACAACCAAACCGTGGAGCGGGCGAGCGGCGGCCTGGCCGAGCTCGAGGTGGCGATGCCGGTGCTGGCTCAAGACCGGGTCCGGTACTTCGGAGAGGCGGTGGCGGTGGTGGCCGCCGCCACCCAGCAGCTCGCCGACCAGGCGGCCGAGCTGGTGAGCGTGGACTACGAGGAGCTGCCCGGCGTCTTCGACGTCGAATCGGCCCGCGCCGACGGCGCTCCGCGCGTCCACGAGGTCGGCAACACGCTGGTCAACTGGCAGATCCGGTGCGGCGACGCGGCCGCGGCGATGGCCGCCGCCGACGTGGTGGTGGAGGGGGAGTACCGCACCCAGCACGTCGAGCACGCCTACCTCGAGCCGGAGGCCGGGGTGGGCTGGCTGGAGAACGGCGTGCTCACGCTGCGGGTGTCCACCCAGGTCATCGAGCACGCGGCGACGATCGCGCAGATCTTGCGGCTGCCGCAGAGCAAGGTTAGGGTGATCGCGGCCTACATGGGCGGCGGCTTCGGCGGCAAGGAGGACATGACGGTCGAGCCGTTCCTCGCGCTGCTGGTCTGGCGGACCAGGCGGCCGGTGCGGATGATCTGGGACCGGCAGGAATCGCTGGCCGCGAGCACCAAGCGGCACCCGTTCATCATGCGGTACCGGACCGGGGCGAGCCTGGACGGCACGATCACCGCGCAGCAGGTCGAGATCCTCGGCGACGCCGGCGCCTACCCCAACCTGTCGCCGCGGGTGCTGTTCGCGGGCGCCGCCTGCGCCTGCGGGCCCTACCAGGCGCCCAACGCCAGCATCACCTCGGCCGCGGTGTTCACCAACAACACCCCGGCGAGCGCCTTCCGCGGGTTCGGCGCGATGCAGGTGGTGTACGGCTACGAGGGCCAGATGGACCGGCTGGCCGAGCGCCTCGGCTTGTCCCGCATCCAGGTGCGGGAGCGCAACTTCCTGGCCAAGGGCGACCTGCTGCCGACCGGGGAGCGGCTGGACACCTGCGTGGAGATCGGCCAGACCATGCATCGCGCGCTCGGGATGCTCGGCGAGCCTCCCAGGCCGACCGGGCCTGGGAAGCTGGTCGGCCGCGGCCTCGGCTGCAACCGGCACCCCTACGGCCGGACGATCTGGTTCCGCGACCGGGCATCGGCCTGGCTGAGCCTGCAGGCGGACGGCACGCTGCTGATCCGCAGCGGCGTCACCGACCTCGGCGCCGGGCAGGCGGCCAGCCTGTGCCAGATCGCTGCCGAGGTGCTCGGCGCGCGGCTCGACGACATCAGCGTCTACATCGGCGACTCCGCGCTCAACCCGCCGGCCGGCGGCACGTTCGCCACCCGGCAGCTGTACATGTCGGGGAACGCGGTCCTGCACGCGGCCCGGGAACTGCGCGACCGGATGGCGCCGGTGGCGGCCGACCTGCTCGGCGTGGCCTCCGGCGAGCTGGAGTTCGCCGACGGACTGGTGCGCCCCGCCTCGGCGGGCGCCCCGGGAGTGAGCACCGCGGTGAGCCTTACCCTCGCCGAGCTCGCCGCCGCCTGCGATCAGCGCTCCATCAGCACGGCGCACCTGTCTACCTGGCGGGCGGCGGCGGGCGCTTTCGACCCGCGGGCCGGGCAGGGCGACACGTTCCCCGACTACACCTACGGCACGCACGCCGCGGACGTAGAGGTCGACACCGAGACCGGGCAGGTCACCGTGCTGCGCTACGCCGCCTGCCACGACGTGGGCCGGGCCATCAACCCGATGCGGGTGCAGGGGCAGATCCAGGGCGGCGCCATGCAGGGCCTCGGCTACGCGCTCACCGAGGACATGGCGCTGACCGACGGCCACCCGCAGGCGGCCCTGTTCGCCGACTACCTGATCCCGAACGCGCAGGATTACCCGGACGTGCTCGTCGACGTCGTGGAGAGCGGCGAGGGCAAGGGCCCGCTCGGCGCGCGCGGCATCGGCGAGCCGCCGATCGGCAACGTGGCCGCGACCATCGCCAGCGCGATCGCCGACGCGATCGGCGCCCGGCCCGACCGGCTGCCGATGACGCCCGAACGGGTGCTATGGCTGATCGACGCGCGACGAACGCCAGGACAGCAGAGCGCGCAGGAAGGCGGGCTGAGGTGACATCGACATCACTGGGGCTTGGCAGCGAGGTCGTCGACCGCGACGTCTACGGCCGCGCGGTCGACTGGCTCCGCCGGGCGGGCATCCTGCTGCCGACGTTCGCGCAGCTGGCCGCGCCCGCCACCATCCCGGCCGCGGTGACCGCGGCGCTGGCCGGGGTGGGGCCGGACGACGCGGACCCGCGGAACCTGTTCCGGGTGCACTGGTACAACGACGGCGGGCGCACCGGCCGGGCGGCCACGCCGGTGCACGTGGTGCTGCCCAGCGAGCTCACCGGCGTGGACGCGCGGATCGTGGTGGCCATCGGCGAGACGTTCCCGATGATCCGCGCGCACAAGGTGCTCGCGGCCTACGGCTGCCTGGCGCCGAGGATCGTCACCGGCACCTTCGATCCGGCCAGGGACCGCGCCGTCTGGCCCTCGACGGGGAACTACTGCCGGGGCGGCGTCGCGATCTCCCGCCTGATGGGCTGCCGCGGGGTGGCGGTGCTGCCCGAGGGAATGAGCCGGGAGCGTTTCGCCTGGCTCGAGGACTGGGTCGCC
>Ga0181525_10003544_pt1 | contig 12290 bp, 8 predicted proteins | sample PEATcosm2014_Bin_48_FD_121100 | JGI IMG/M metagenome (GOLD analysis project Ga0181525, IMG submission 121100) | Peatland microbial communities from MTU Mesocosm Facility, Houghton, MI, USA - PEATcosm2014_Bin06_10_metaG | ecosystem: Environmental > Terrestrial > Soil > Wetlands > Peat | place... | reverse complement strand
TTCGTCGCGCCTGGCGCCGCTGCCATCGCCGCCCCCCGCACCGGGCTGACCACGACGATGGTCCATCGTCGTGGCGCTAGCCACAGCAATGGTCCATCGTCGTGCCGCGATCGGCATCCCGGCCGGGCCGGGCGCCCGGCGGCGTATCAAACCACATCCCGGACCCGCGACGCGCCGCAGACGCACGTTACCTTGGAACGCTCACGGAGTCCCCCCGATCCTCCCGCAAGCCCGGATCCTCCCAGGAAATCTGGGAATCTGGCCCGGCTCCCCGTCCCGCTCGCATCACCCGCCGCCACCGCACCAGGCCGCCCGGCCGACCTGGCCGCGGTTGGCCCGGAACGGGGCGATCAGACCCGGACCGTCGCTTCTATGGTCAGCCGGCAGGCCGAGCGGTCGTCTGCACAGTTGGTGTGGCCCGTCCTTCCGGGGGCGCTATGCCGGCTTTGCGATCGTCAAGCCAGCAGCGATTCGTGGAGCTGATCGGTGAACGCCTCGCTGGGCAGGCGGTCCGGGCCTCGAGACATCGCGCCCAGGGCGATTCGGATGTCCTCTTGGCTAGCGCTGGAGGCTGCATAGAACCGGTCGCGCCGGGCGCGGCCGGCGTCGGTGAAGGTCGTCATCAACGCGGCAAAGGTCTTGGACACTCTGCGCATGCGGCGAAGCCGCTCGGCGCGCTGCTCTCCGTATGGGCGCAGTGCCGCCACCGTCCAATCGCCTGAGGCCAGCAGCAGTTCGGAAAGATGACGCACGTCGCGCATCGCGAGCGACAGGCCTTGCCCGGTTACCGGGTCGTCGTATCCGCCTGCGTCGCCGAGAAGAACGACGCCGTCAGCACAGGGGTCGTCGCACCAGGTTTGGTCGCCGCTGAATGTTCCGCAGGGCCCTGCCGGTCTGACATCGCCGAGGCCTCGTGATTCCGGGATCGACCGCAGGCCAGCGAATGCCTCGACCAAGCGCTGCGCCCCGGCACGTCCGGCCCACCGGGTCGCTTGCTCGTTCGCATGGCAGGTATAGAGGCGGAGGCGCCCGTCTCCTTGCGGAAACACATAGAACTCAAGATCATCTTCAACGCCGCCGGGGGTGAACTCGTCGTCGGGCCACCGGGATGCGCCCTCGACCAGCAAGCCAGTGACCACATGGGTCGCTGGCGCCTTATTGAGGTGAATGCCGGATTGCCTGCGTACAGTGGAGGTCCGGCCGTCCGCGCCGATGATGAGGCGCGGCCGTACCTCCCTCTCCGTACCATTGAGAAAGGTGATCGAGGGTCGTCTGCCTGTCTGCACTCGCACCTCGGTGACGCCCCGCACTAGTTCCGCCCCCGACCGCACAGCGTCGTCGGCAAGCGCCTGACACGCCTTGGGATGGGAAGCGCACAGCCCACCCCGGACGCCCGGGAAGATAGTCGCCGACCTATCGCTTTTCGCCTCTTCAGCGGCAGATGGGTGAGAAAGCTCGTCGTAGTACACGCTGTAGCGCGCATCAACGGCCTGCGTGGACCGTATTACCTCTTCGAGGCCAAGAGCTTGTGCTTCCAGCACTCCCCACGGCTGCATGTACTCGCCGCGCACCCGGTCGCGATACTCACGCTGGCGTTCAAGTACCAGCACCTCGACACCGCTGCGAGCCAGAACAGCGGCGATCGACGCGCCAGCAATACCCGCACCGACGACAACTACATCGGGGTTGCTCACTCGCATGTGCGACTTCTCCCAGCTCGTCTACGTTGCCGTGATTAGCCGATCCCATTCGCAAGCAAGTCCACCAGCTCGCTGCCGTCACGTCATCGCACGTACAAGCCATCTCGCGATGGCCCGATCGGGCCATCGCCACTGCTTTTTGAGTCAGGCAGTCACAGCAGCCCGGTACGCGCGGCGCGCGCGGCAGCCGCGGCGCGGGTGGGCAGCCGCAGCTTGGTCAAGATGTTCGCCACATGGCGATGCACGGTGTGCGGGCTGATCACCAGGCGCTCGGCAATCTGGGCGTCGCTGAGGCCCTGCGCGACAAGCCCGAGCACCTCTCGCTCGCGCACGCTGAGCTCACCCAACGCGTCGGCATCCGGCTCGCTGGCCGGGGGCGGCGCCTTGATGCCAACAAACGCGGCGACGGCCCGCAGGACCGCGTCACCGTCGCCATGCCACGGCAGGTGGGCGTCACCCGGCAGCGTCACGAGGTCGGCACGCGGCAGCAGCGCGGCTACCTCGCGTGCGCCCCTCAGCCGCATCGCACGGTCGTGCTCGCGATGCACGACCAGCGCCGGCGCACGCACCCTCGGCAGATCGTCGCGCACATCGGTCTCGTAGATGAGCTCAAGCAAACTCGCGGCAACCTGGGCGTCGGCGCAGGCGCGCTGGGATGCGGTGAAGGCCGCACGATCCTCGGGCGACCAGCTGGGCCCGAACATGTCCGCCAGCAAACGACTCCCCAGCCCCCAGTGTGAACGCACGAGGTCGACCATGCCCCTGCGCGCCTCCGGCGGCCCCAGCGCGTGCCCGTCGGCGTAGCTGCCGTAGAGCACGAGGCGGTCGACGCGCTCGGGCCACCTCGCGGCAAAGCTCACCGCGGTACACCCCCCGCACGAGACGCCCATCAGCGTCACCCGCTCCAGTCTCAGCTCGTCAAGCACCGCGCAAAGCGTGGCCGCCTCGAATTCCGGGGTAAACGTCTGACGCGGCCGATCCCGGTCGGACATGCCGGTCCCCACACGGTCATAGCGCACCACCGTCCGCCCGGCCGCCAGGCCCTCCACAAAGCGACGCAGCGGCTCGAAATGCCAGTCCTCGGCCACGTGAGACACCCACCAGGCCGGCAGCACAACCGCTGGCCCGCTCCCCACCACGGCATAGACGACACGCCCGGCATCCGGCATCCGGGCAAAACCCGTGCTCTGTCGCACCTACCCACAGTAGCCATAGGCCAGCCGCCCATGCCATCACGATGACCTGCATTGAGAATCCGTCAGTCCTCGCTCCTTGGGCTCGTCGGTGGCGGATCCTCTCGATGCCTGTCGAGCGTTGTGGACAGCCACTCCCGCCATGGTGAAGCTGTATTCCCACAGGCCGCGGGCGATCACACGCTGAGCTCGGTAGCCGAACTGGCCGGCCGCGTCAGGGACGCCGGCCACCTGCGCCCCGACTTCGTCCTAGACGACCTGATCCTCATGCTCATGGCCAACAGCAGCATCCACGCCAGCTCACCGGCCGCCCGGGTAGCGGGAACTGACCGTTGCCATCGGCGCCTTCATCGACGCGTACAACGACCGCTGCCAGCCATTCACCTGGACCAAGGACGCCGACCAGCTATTAGCGAGAATCAAACCGGGCCGAGAGCGTTATGCAAAACCGGCTGCGAGGAATTCTGGGCCTGCGCGAGCTGTCGGTGCAGGCCGCGGGCAGCAACCTCAGCAGGTTCTTTGCATAACGCGACTTTTGCATAAGAAACCGAATTTCACACTATGTCAGGAGTCCTGGTGCTGGGCTGAGCGGATGAATGATCGAGACTAAATCTCAATGTTTTCTTGCAGGCCTGGATTCGCGGTGCTAACGTTCCGCCGAAAGAACTTCCAGGTCACGTATAGTGGCCGATTTTCCAGGAGGGGAGCGAAAGTGGGGGGGACCTTTAAGCGCCGCGGGCCTGCGGATGAGCGCGGCCGCCTGGCCGAGCTCCGTCCACAGGGCCTCGTCAGCCACTCCGGGGTCGTCAGCGCCAGGCGGTGCGGGCGGCAGGTTGCCCGGATGATGACGCCACGCCCACGAGCCGTCCTGATTCTGGGTGAGCTCATACAGGACCTCCCGGCGCAAGGCCGGCGCGCTGCGCTCTGGCCGCCTGACGGCCAGCGCCGCGAGGGCCTCGGCCGGGCTGGCGAACCGTTCGGCCCCCGGCCAGCCCCGGGCTAGGCCAGGCACCGAACCGGGGAGCGTGCTGACCAGCGCGAGTCGCGGCAGTAGCCGTGGCTGACGCCGGTGCAGCGCGAGCGCGGTACGCCCGCCGAGGCCGCCCCCGACGACGAGTTGTGCACGCGGCGCGAACGACCGGATAGCCTCCGCGACGGCCGATGCGAGCTTGCCGGGCTCGTAGCGCCCGTCCCGGCGCCAGTCCGAGCGCCCGTGGCCAGGCAGGTCGATCGCTACCGAGGGGCGGCCGAGAGCCAGGGCGACGGCGTCCCAGGCGCGGGCGCTCTCGCCGATGTCGTGCAGGAACACCACCTCCGGCGGCCCACTGCCCCAGAACACCCCGCTGACGTGACCGCCCGCGGGCACATTGACCCAGCTCCGGCGGACCCGGGGCGGCCCGCCCGCGACGGTGCCCGCTTCCGCTGCCGTCTCGGCGATGAGCGCGAACTCGTCGCCGAGCTCCGTGAATTCCTCAGATTCAACGGCCATGCGTCCAGCCTCACCCAGTAACTGCCGGTTATCAATAATCTTGATCAGTTTTATAGGAAATGATCACCCGGGGATGGCATGGCCGATCCGGTCTGGTGCGGGGAGATCCCGGTACGATCCCCCCGAGAAGGCGGGTCCGGCCGCCGGGTCCCGCGCTGCGCGTCCGGTCTGCACATTGCGGCCCGCCATCCATTCGGCCGGGACATCGCGGCGCGTACACTCCGAGCATTGGCCTGTAGACGCGGGAGGGTGCAGTGCGAGTCCGGGCTGCCAGTACAGCGTCCTCGATCGCTTTCCGGCTGAAGATCCCGCATCTGAAGATCCCGCATCCGAAGATCCCGTCTCGGGTGAAACTCCCTATCGGCCCGTCCGAGCTTTCGCTGCGGCCCATGATGTGGATGTTCCTGGCGATCCTGATCACTTTCCTCATCACCAGGATCGTAACCAGGCTGATCCGGTCGGGCAGCGGCGGCCGGGCCGGCCTGGGCAACGTGCAGATCGCAGGCCATCACATTCATCACCAGGTTCTCGGCATCCTGATCATCATCGGCACGGGCATTGCCCTGGTATCGGCGACGCCGCGGGGGGCGGCGCTGGACGGGGCCGCGGCCCTGTTCGGGATTGGGGTCGGCCTCACCTTCGATGAATTCGCGCTCTGGCTGCACCTGGAGGATGTCTACTGGACCGAACAGGGGCGCAAGTCGGTCGACGCGATCTTCTGTGTCCTGGTGATAACCGGAACGCTGATCGGCGGGGCTGACTTCGTGACCGGCCGGATCGGGACGACGGCGTGGTGGTCATCGGTCGCCGCCATCGCCGTCAACCTCCTGCTGTGCGTGATATGCCTGCTCAAAGGCAAGGTCGTGACCGGCGTCATCGGCCTTTTCATCGGTGTCGCGGCCCTGGTCGGCGCCATCAGGCTGGCCAAGCCGGGGTCATGGTGGGCCGCGCACCGCTACGCCAGCCGACCACGGCTGGCCAGACGCGCCGCCAGCCGCTACGACCAGCGCCGCGAGGAGCGGTGGAACCGGTTGCGAGATCTCGTCGCCGGCACCCCTTCCCAGAAGGGCCAGGCCGACGGCGTCGACCGCGTGGCGTGAGTCGGGGACTCGCACCACGGATCGTTCGGCATAGAAAAGATCCGTGACACCGGCGGGCGGCGGTGCTACGGTCCCGGCCCCGAGGAGCGGGCGCTCGTCCGCTGGCCGCGTGCCGGGCACCGTTTCTCCCTGGTCGGGTTCGAAACGAATACCCAAGGCATAGCCGTCGGCACCAACGGCTAGCTGAGGATAACCCGCAACGGCACCGTCTGACGGGCGCGCCGGACGCGTTTCCTGAAACGACTGAGTTTGAAGGCAGATACAGCTATCTTAGCCTCTTAGTGATTTCTTGATCACAGAACGTATACGTATCGCCCGTTGCTTCCTCGGTCTCGGGAGGACTCATCTATGCCTGGTGGCAGTCACCTGTCCGGAACACGGGAGGCCAGCGGCCATGGCGAGGCGATGTCCCACCATGGGCTACTGGCCTGGTGGCAGCGCCGGTCGTGGCGGATGGACTTCGCGGTGCTTGCGAGGGTCCGCGACGGCCTGAAGAGGCTTGACGCGGAACCCGGCGGTCACGAGCCGGCGAGCGTTCCGCTCCCGGACACCGCGGGCGATGGGCAGAGCGCCCCGCCACCCCCGGAAGCGGAAACTTGCGCGGAAGCTCCGTCCTCTGCCGATCCTGCCGCGCAGGACGTGACCGCGGACGTGCTGCCGGACTCCGCGGTCGTGTCGATCCGGGACACCTTCACCATCCTCACGGCAGCGGGCGAGGAGCCCGCCGGCTACTTCTATGCCCGGCTATTCGCACGTCACCCGTACTTGCGCAGCATGTTCCCGGCGGCCATGGACGTGCAGCGAGACAGGCTGCTCCGGGCTCTCATGCTGATCGTCGAGGGCCTGAGCAGCCCGGAGGATCTGGTCAGGTACCTGAGCCAGCTTGGCCGGGACCACCGCAAGTACAGGGTGGAGCCCGTGATGTATGACGCCGTGGGCGAGGCACTGATCGCGACGCTGCGCGCCTACGCCGGGCCAGCGTTCACCCAGGACGCGGAGGCAGCGTGGGTGCAGGCCTACCAGGCCGCCTCGGCGCTGATGATCCGCGCAGCCGAAGACGATAGCGCCGTCGGTCCCGCGTACTGGACCGCCGAAATAGTGGACAACGAACGGCGGGCGCCCGGGATCGCCGTCCTTACCGTCGCGCCCGACCAGCCGCTCCCCTACCTCGCTGGCCAGCACGTAACGGTGCAGACGGCGCGCTGGCCGCGGGTCTGGCGGCCGTACTCGGTCGCCAGCCGACCCCGCGAAGACGGCCTGATGACCTTCCACGTCCGGGCAGTGCCCGGGGGATGGGTCAGCGGCGCCCTCGTCCACTACACCGCACCCGGCGACGAAGTCATCCTCGGCCCGGCCCTCGGCACCATGACCCTTGAGCACGCGGGGCAGCGAGACCTGCTCTGCGTGGCCGGCGGCACCGGGCTGTCCCCGATCAAGGCCATCATCGAACAGGCGATCCGGGAGTCCTCGGCATGCCCCCGGCAGATCTTCCTGTTCTGCGGTGCCCGGACCCGTGATGAGCTGTACGACCTGCCGGACCTGTACCGGCTGGCGGATGCCTACCCCCGGTTCCTGCTCACGCCGGTGACGTCAGACGACCGGGTGTTCGACGGGATGCAGGGAAATGTCGGCCGCGTCGCGGCACGCTACCTGCCGCATCGCGAATGCGAGGCCTACGTCGCCGGGCCGGCCGCAATGGTCCGCGAGACCATCCGGGTGCTTGCCAGAGCGGGTATCCCGCCGCAGCGCATCCACTACGACGACGCGCTGCTGGCCGAGGATCGGCGCGCGGGCGTTCCCCGGGCACCGGGCGGGACCGGGGAGGCCGACGACGCCGGGGACACCGGTCCGCCGGACGCATCGGCGCCGACCGAGCAGCAGGACGGGAACGCACCGGACGCAGGAACCGGGACTGGCACCGGGACCGGGACCGGGACCGGGACCGGGACCGGGACCGGGACCGGGACCGGCACCGGCACCGGGGCTGGGACCTGGACCGGGACGGGCACCGGCACCGGGGCTGGGACCTGGACCGGGACCGGGACCGGCACCGGGGCTGGAGGCGAGCCGGCCGAGGCGGCAACGCGCCGCGAACCGCTCCGCGCGGGCAGACAACCACAATGGAGGTGACATGAACGGGCATCCCTTACTGCTCCCCTGGCGTCGCTCCCGCCGGGCCTCCCCGACGCCTCCCGCGACGGTCGACATCGCCGAGGCCGAGCAGTTCGACATCGCCGAGGCCGAGGAGTTCGTCCGGAACTTCCATGCCGAGAACCCCGGCGCCGGGGACCTCGGGGAGCGCCTGGCACAGGTGCGCGCCTGCGTCAGCCGGACCGGCAGCTACGAGCACACCTTCCCCGAGCTGCAGTGGGCCGCCCGGGCCGCCTGGCGGCACGCGGCCAGGTGCTCCGGCCGGGACAAGTGGCGCACCCTGCGGGTGCGGGACCGCCGCGCGGTGTCGGACCCGCGACAGGTGGCTGCCGAGACCATCGCCCACCTGCGCGAGGCCACCAGCGGCGGCCGCGTCCGGTCCTGGATCACGGTGTTCGCCCCGGACACCCCGGAGCAGCAGGGCCCGAGAATCCTGAACTCGCAGGCGGTCAGGTACGCGGGCTACCGCAAGCCCGCGGGCGGGATCACCGGCGATCCGCTCAACGTCGGTCTCACCGAGCTGGCTACCTGGCTGGGCTGGGAAGGTGACGGCACCGCGTTCGACGTACTGCCCCTGGTGGTGATGGACCCGGAGGCGCACCTGCACCTCTGCCAGGTCCCGCGCGACGCGGTGCTTGAGGTGCCGATCAGCCACCCTGAGTTCGGCTGGTTCGCCGAGCTGGGGATGCGCTGGTACGCGGTGCCGCTGATCACCGACATGTACCTGGAGGCCGGAGGCATCCGATACCCGTGCGCGCCGTTCAACGGCTGGTACCAGGCCAGCACCGAGGTGGGCGTGCGGAACCTGGGCGACCCGGACCGGTACAACATGCTCCCGGCGGTAGCCGCGGGCATGGGCCTGGACGTGTCCTCGGTGGCGACCTTCTGGCTGGACCGGGCGGCGGTGGAGCTGGCGGTCGCCGTCCAGCACAGCTACCGCGCGGCAGGCGTGATAGCCGCCGACCACCAGACCGAGGCCCGGCGGTTCATCCGGTTCGCCGAGGCCGAGGAGGCTTCCGGCCGCCCGTGGTGCGCGGACTGGTCGTGGGTCAATCCGCCCATCAGCGCCAGCACCACGCCGACGTTCCACCGGACCTACCCCGATCGGGTCCTGCGGCCCGGGTTCTTCCGGCACGAGGACGCGGTGGCGCTGCGGATGCGCGGAAGCGGCGGCGGGTAACGATTTACAGGTCGTACTGCGACGCCTGCAAGGTGTACAGCTCCGCGTACTGGCCGCCCAGCGCCATCAAGGACGCGTGCGTGCCCGACTCGATCACCGAGCCGCCCGCCAGCACGTAGATCCGGTCGGCATGCCGGACGCTCGCCAGCCGGTGCGTGATGATCAGCACCGTCCGGTCCTGTGCCAGTGTCCGGATCGAGGAGAACAGCGCATACTCGGCGCGCGCGTCCAGGGCCGCGGTCGGCTCGTCCATGATCAGCAGCGGTGCCGTCCGGTAGAAGCCGCGGGCGGCGGCGATCCGCTGCCACTGCCCGCCAGAGAGCTCGGCGCCGTCCTTGAACTGGCGGGCGAGGAGCGTGTCGTAGCCGCGGGCAAGGCCCGAGATCACCGTGTCCGCCCCGGAGGCTGTCACCGCGGAGGCCAGCAAGGCCTCATCGAGCGACCGCCCCATCGTGATGTTGTGCCGCACGGTCAGCGGCCAGTTGGCGTGGTCCTGGGCGATCACCGCGATCCGCTCCCGCAACGGCTCGCCCGCTAGGTCGGCCAGCGACACCGAGTCCCAGCGCACGGACCCGGAAGACGGACGGTACAGCCCGGCCATGACCTTGGCGAGGGTGGTCTTACCCGACCCGTTCTCCCCCACCAGCGCGACCACCTCGCCGCGCCGGATCTCCACTGACACGTCCCGCAAGGCGGGCTCGGACGCGCCGGGGTAGCAGAACGTCACCTCCGAGACGGCAATCCGCGCGAACTCCGGCGGGACCGGCGCCGAGCCGGCCGGCTCGAGCCGGTTCAGCGCATCCTCGCAGAACGCCAGGTAGTCGGAGAAGTAGAGTCCCTCCTCATAACACTGGTTGACCGCGTACATGAGCTGCTGTAGCGACGCCTGGGCGGAACGGATCGCCAGCACCGCGGTGCCCGCGACCGACAGCGGCAGCACGCCCGCGGCGAGCAGGCCGCCGAGCGATGCGTAGACCCCGGCGGTGGCGACGCCTCCCATCACGCTGCCGAGCACCCGGGTCACGGTCTGGCGGCGCGCAGCGGTCAGCTCGGCGTTCCGCGCGTAGGCGGCGAGCCGGGACACCCGGCCGATCAGGAACGACCGCATCGTGAACGAGCGCAGCTCGGCCGCGGTCCGTCGCTGCCCGATCAGGTCGGTCAGGATGTACTTCCTGCGGTAGCTGTCGATCAGCGCGAACCGGGTCACGTACCGGATCCGCGCCGATCGCACCGCGGCCCACGCGCCCGGCACCTGCGCGACGAGCAGCACCGCGAGCAGCACCGGTTGCAGCACGCCGACCACCGTCGCCGCGGCGGCGATCGCGGCGAACGCGGTCACGAAGTTGATCACGTTGTTCACGAGCTGCGACGCGGAATACAGTCCTCGCTGCTTGGCCCGCTCCAACCGGTCATGGAAGTCCGGGTCGTCGAACGCGGCGAGCTCCACCTTGGAGGTCAGGTCGAACAGCCGCACCTCCACGGCCTGGTCCACCTGCGGCTCCAGCCGGCTCTGCGCCCAGCCAGCCGCGGCGGAGATGCCGGACCGCGCCGCCGTCGCCAGCGCGACCAGGATCAGCGACGGCAGCGCCGCGCGCACCCGGTGCGGGGTGGGCCCGGCCGCAAATAGAGCCTGGAGCACCCCGACCGTCGCGAACAGCGCATACCCGGCGAACACCCCGGAGACCAGGTTGAGCCCCAGCGTGGACGCGGTATCCAGTCGGCTTGCCGACCACCCCAGCCGCACCGCCTGACCCACCAGCCCTGGGAACCGCTGCGCCACATCGCGGAACCCCACCGAGGCCATCCGGGCGTCGTAGGCGCGCCAGTAATTGGCGGTGAGCTCCGCAGTCTCCTCGTCGGCCGGCGCCTCGCGCGCCGCTCTGGCCCGGCGCAGCCGGCCAGCCAACCACGCCATCCTCATGTCCCCAGTATGTGAGGATCCGTTTACGGATAGCTGCGCCAGATGAACTTCGCCGGGGCTGCCGTCCCGCGCGAGGTCAGGTGTCGAGCGACAGGACGGGCGTCGGGGACTCGATGCCGGGGGCATCGGGGATCGGCACGACGGCCGTACCGATCGCGAAGAACTCGACCGTGTGCGAGCCCCAGCTGTGGCGGTTCTCCTGAATCTGCACGCCGACGATGCCGGCCGCCTGGCAGCTTTCCGCTTCGTCCTGCATTCGCGCCATCGCCAGCTCGCGGGCGTCGTACAGGGCCTGGGTGAAGTTGGTCAGCTCGACGTTCTGCCCGGATTGCGCGGCCGCCTGGAAGAAGCCGCGGTGGCCGACGTGATAGACGCAGCTCCCCATCACCATGCCGACCGGCCGGTGGCCGGCCCGGAGCAGCGTCCAGAAGTCCTGGCCGGAAAGATCCGATGTGAACGGACGGCCATTCGGGGCACGGTTAGGCTCGCCGCGGCCGTGCCGGATGGCGGTGCCGATCGCGATGAACTCGGCCAGATCCTCGCCCCAGTCGTGGCGACCGACCTCCAGCCGCACTCCGATCACCCCGTCCGCGCCGAGCTCGTCGGCTTCTGCCTCCATCCGCGTCATCGCCAGCTCCCGCGCCGCGTACATCGCCTGGGAGAGCGTGGTCAGCTCGACGCCCCCCGTGCTCGGCGCCTGGAACCCGATGTGATAAATCGACGAGCCGATCACGAGCCCGGCCGGCTCGAATCCGGCGTCCCTGACGAGCAGGAACTCGTTGACCGACAAGTCGCTGGTAAACAGGCCTTGCTTGCCCTGCGCCAGTCGCTTCAGCCCGTCCGCCGGAATGCCCGCGGCGGAATCAGGATCCTGGCTCACCGTGGTCACCACCCTCCCGCTCAAGTCGCCGGACAGGATTCACGGACAGCGGCGCGGCCCCGGCACCGGAGCCGGGCGACGGCCCGCTCACGCTCGCGATCGCCGTGCCGATCGTGTGCACTATCAGGATCATGTTCTGGTTGCCGTCCGTGAACTGATCGCGGTCGATCTGCAGTCCCACGATCCCGTCGGCTCCGAGCCGTTCCGCCTGAGCCCGCAAGTCAGCGGATGCGTAGGCGTACACGTCCGTCACGGCGGCGCTGAACTCGGGTCGCTCCCGGCCCTTGGGCGCGGCGGCAGCCGCCAGGCCGCCCAGTCCCCAGTCGTTAAGGACGTCCCGCCCGGCAGTCGCCAGCATGCCCAGCGCCCGCCGCCCCTTCGGGCCCGCGGAGCCCGGGTGACGCCCGACCATGTTGGTGGTGAAGACCACGCCCACCGCGGCGAATCCCTGCAGAACCAGCTTCCAGTAGTCCTGCACGGAGAGACTGGTCAGGATCGGGTCCTGCTCGGCCGACCCGGCCGCCTCGTCGACCACGGCGGTGCCGGTCGCCACGAATTCGATAACCGCCGACCCGGAATCCGCGGAATCCTGCTCGCTCTGCCTGATGTGCACGCCGGTCACCACGAGCGCTCCGCACGCCTGCGCCTCAAGCCGCAGGCGATTCAGCGCCGTTTC
>Ga0181525_10003539_pt1 | contig 12299 bp, 8 predicted proteins | sample PEATcosm2014_Bin_48_FD_121100 | JGI IMG/M metagenome (GOLD analysis project Ga0181525, IMG submission 121100) | Peatland microbial communities from MTU Mesocosm Facility, Houghton, MI, USA - PEATcosm2014_Bin06_10_metaG | ecosystem: Environmental > Terrestrial > Soil > Wetlands > Peat | place... | reverse complement strand
CTCCAGGGCGGTCGACACGGCGTTCCAGTTGCCGGAGGCGGTGATCGTCTTGCTGATAGACGGGGCGGCGGCGAGCGTTTGCCGCAGTGCCTGCGTCCTGGTGATGAGCGCTTCGCGGACGCCCGCGGTGGCGGCGAACACCGCGCACAGGGTGAGCAGGCCGAGCGCGACGTAGATCCCCCGCGGCAGGTACCGGCGCCTCATGCCGCCTCCGCCGCGCGCAGTTCGGCCGCCGGATCGGGGCGGCGGAACACCACGAGGGCGGCCGCGAGGGCGGGAAGCACCGCTACCGCGGCCGCGAGCGGCACCGTCTGCGGCAGGTCGAACAGCGGCACCGCCGGCGGGACCGGTGCCTGCGCGGCCGTGCTCAGGGTGACCGCGGGGACGAGCAGCCGGGCGACGACGATGCCGAGCAGCAGGCCGAGCGCGGCCGAGGGCACGGAGAGCAGCAGCTTCTCCGCGAACAGCTGCGCCGCGGCGGACCGCTGGGCCACGCCGAGCGCGGCGAGCAGCGCGTTCTCCGCGCGCCGCTGCCGCACGTTCGCGGCGATGGAGACCCAGAAGCCGGTGATCGCGAGCAGCGCCGCCGCCGCGGCCATGGCGAGCAGCGCCTGCTGCGGCGCGGCGGACAGCGGGTCGCCGGTGGTGGCGGCGGCGAGCGCCGCCGCGCTGGTCACCGACGCGCCCGGTGGCAGCGCCGCCGTCAGCGCCGCGGGAACCTGGCCGCCCGCCGTGGCCAGCCACCACTGCGTGACGCCGAGCGGGGAGCTGCCGTGCGCGGTGAGATACGACTGCAGGGTGGTGAGGTCCATGATCAGGGCCCCGTGTGCGGCGTTCGGGCCCGTGACGGTCGGGAAGGCGTCCACCTGCGCCACGATGCGCGCGGGGACGGTGATCCCGTTGATCGTCGTCGCCGCGGTCGAGCCGACGCTCGTGTGGTTCGCCTCATCGAACGCCCGGGTGGCGATGGCCGGCACCGCGGCTGGCGCCAGATGGCCGGCGGTCAGGGTGACCTGCCCGCCGAACGGCTCGATGACCGTTTGCCCCAGGTCGTTAACGAAGCTCCATTTGCCGTAGCCGGTGGTGAAGGAGACCTGCAAGCCGCCGGGAACGAGCCGCTGGCCGGCCGCGGCGGCCGCCGCGGCCGGCCCGGCGGGGGGCTGGGAGTCGAGTTCCGGTGAGCTGGCGGCCGCGTTCCAGCCGGCGAAACCCGTCTTAGTGAACCCCGTGCCGGTGACGGTCAGGTTGACCTCGTTCTGGAATGGCCGCTCCGGCATCACGTAGCTCACGGTGAGCTGGGCGAGGCGGAGCGGGTAGGCGACCGCGGTCCCGCCCAGTGAGGCAGAGAGCTGGTGCGGACGGCCGTCCGCGGTCAGCGGGCCCGACAGGGGCAGCTGGAAGGAGCCGCCGGTCGCATCGGTGACCGTGAGCACACCCGACACCGAGCTCAGCGGCGCGGGGCTCAGCGTGGCGGTCAGCTGGATGCTGGCCGGGCGCCCGGCGGCGGCGGTCCCCCCGGTGCCCGCGGACGGCGCCAGCTTGCCGAACAGCGCGGACGGCGGCAGCGGCGACTGGTCGCCGCGCAGCCGGACGACCCCCGGTGCCTGCGCGGCGTCGACGGCGACGACCTCGCTGGGCAGCGCCACCGGGTCGGCGGCGACCGCCATCGCGCCGGTGACCCCGGCGGCGTTGCGCAGGCGCGTGGTCGCGCCGGGGGCCAGCGAGTTCGCCAGGTCCACCCGCACGTCGGCGCCTGCCGTGAACGCCGCCTGGTCGGCGGCCGACCGGTGCCAGCTCTGGTGCTGCGCGAGCGCCAGCGTGCCGGTGGCGACCGCCATGACGAGCAGCAGCGCGGCGCCTCCCTGACGCAGCGGCTGGCGGCTGAACTGCCAGGCGGCGAGCGCGCCGGTGAGCCCGCGGCCGCCCGCGGCCAGCCGGTCGGCGGCCCGTGCCGCGGCGGGCAGCAGCCGCAGCGTGAGCACCGTGCCCCCGGCGAGCGCGAGCGCGGGGGCGAGCGCGAGCACGGGGTCGATGGCCGCGGGCGCGCCGTTCGCGGACGTGGAGACGGCCGAGTAGCGGCGCAGCTGCCAGCCCGCGAGGACCGCGAGGACGATCAGGCCCAGGTCAGCGCCGGCCCGGGTGGCGCTGGCCAGCGCGGCCTGGCGGCCGCGCCGGACCCGGGCCGTGCCTGTCGCCGGGCGCAGCACCGGGTAGAGCATTGCGCCGGCCGCGAGCAGGGCCACGATGACGGCCGCGGCCAGCGCGTCGGTCCAGGTGCCCGTGGCGGTCAGGCTGATACCGCCGCCACCCGCGGCCCCGGCGCCCGTGCCGTAGAGGGACCCGCCGAGCAGCCGCGCCAGCCAGATGCCAGCGACGCCGCCGGCCAGCGCCGTCAGCACGGTCAGCGGTATTACTTCGGCGGCGGTCAGCCGGGTGAGCTGCCAGCGGGTCGCGCCGCGCGCGGCGAGCAGCGCGGTCTCGCCCTCGCGCTGGCTGCTGAGCAGCCGGGCGACCGCGATGAGCGCCGCGACGGTGAGCACGAGCAGCTGGAGGCCGCTGATGGCGAGCAGGGACCGGGCGAGCGCGAGGTTGCTGCCTATGCCCGCGAGGACCGTCGGCAGGCTTGAGCTCAGCTGCAGCCCGCTGAGCGTGTTGGAGTTGTTCAGCGAGCTTTCGAGCGACGTGACCGCGCTGGAGACCGCGGACAGCCGGGAACCGCTGAAGGCGCCCATGTCGGGTTCCGCGACCCAGGTGCCGCTCGCGGCCGCCAGCCTCGCGGGGAAGGCCGACGGCGGCACGACAAGCGGCCCGTAGCTGGTGAAGCCGCTCGCCGTGCTCGACCCGCTGGCGGGCAGCGAGTCGACCTGCCAGTAGGAGGCGCCGGCGCCCGACAGCTGGCGCTGCGCGTACAGGCCGGTGAGGGCGAAGGTCAGCCGGGCGCTCGTGTTGCGGTCCTCAAGCTGGAGCACGTCCCCCACGTGCAGGTGCAGCAGCGCGGCGCTGGTCGCGGGGAGCGCGGCGGGTATCTCGCCGGCCGGGCCGGACGCCGACGGCCAGCTGCCTGACACGAGCACCGCGTGGCTGGCGATGCCGTCAAGCGCGGCGGCCGCGAGAAGCGGCGTGGTGCCCGGGCTGGCGCTCGCCGGCCGGGCGGGCAGCGCTCCGGGAACCAGGCCAAGCGGATCGGACCAGGTGCCCGACCAGAAGGCGAACGGCACGCCGGACAGCGCGCCGCTGACCGCCGCGCGCAGCGCTGCCGAGGTCGACGCCTGGTCGCCGCCGCCGAACGAGCCGTTCGCCGCGAGCGCGGTGCCCGGCGCGGCCACCAGGTCATGCCGCACCGCCTGCGGCAGCGCCTGCCCGGCGAACACCGCGAGCGCCGCGGCGACGGCGGCGGCGACCAGGGTGGTCAGCGCCGCCGCCGCGAGTACCACCCAGTGCGCCGTCATCCGGCGCGCGGGTAGCGGTCCTCGCGGTGCGATCACGGAGCCCAGGATTTCGCACAACGGGAAAACCTGGCAATTCCCCCAGATAACAAAGCATCCACCCGTTGGGTTGCGTCCAAACGAAAACTGGCGACTAAGGACCAATGATCGTGGGCGTCGCGATGCTGGCGCTCGGCGCGGTGCCTGACGGGTGCGTGGCGGCCGGGTGGACGGCGGTAGGCCTCGCCGTCGCGCTGCACATCTTCGGGCAGGTGCTCCAGCTATCCCACTGGGTCCTTGACGTCTCACCCTTCACGCACGTCCCCAAGTTGCCCGGCGGCACCGTGAGCGCGACGGCGCTGGCCTGGCTGTGCGTTACCGGAGTCGCACTGTGCGCGCTCGGGCTCGCGGCCCTGCGGCGGCGCGACGTCTAGTACGGGTATGCGGCTTATTACCGGCGGATGAGACGGCGAGTTGTCCGCAAGTTCCGCGCATCACGTCGGCCGGAGCGCTACGTTGGGTCGCGGACGGCCTACAAGCTGCCGGGCAAATGTCCGGTAATGGGACGTCTTGCCAAGATTCTTACTTGAGTGAAAACCTGATATGCCCGTTCAGGTAGCGAAGATACGCATTTGCCGAGATGATGTTGTGACCTTGCTGAACCGTAGGTACCACAGACAACACGAGGTGACCGCCATATGAGGAGCGGATGGCCGCATACCGGGGATGGCCAGGGCATGATGCCGGCCGACCAACGGGGCGCCTTCGGCCCGGACGTCTCGTGGCCCTCGGGGGGATACGCCCAGGGCTCGCACCCGTACGCCGCGTTCAGCGGGGCGGGCTACGGCGACGGCGGCTACAGCGACCCCAGTTACCAGGGGCCGGCCGCTCAGGATGCGGGTATCGCGGGCACTCGGACCGTGCGCGGGTTCGTGGAATCCGGCCAGCAGCAGTCAGGTTACGGGTCCACCGCCGCCGCGGCGGGCTACGCCCAGTCCGGGTACGCGCAGCCGGGGTACGGTCAGTCTGGCCAAGGGTACGGACAGTCCGGCTATGCCGGGTCGGGCTACGCGACCGGCGGGCAGGTCGAGATGGGGCACCCGCAGCAGCCGGCCAGCTCCTACCAGGGCGGCGACCGCCACAGCCAGCCGTGGGATTATGACCAGCCGCTCCGTTACGACGGCGAAGACGACACTTACCAGGCCGTCGACAAGTACGCGTACGGCCAGCAGGATAACGGTGCCGTGCGGTACCAGCCGCCCGCCTACGACCCCGCCGCCTACAACGGGTCCGACTACTCCATGCCCGGCGTCAACGGCCCGGGCTACGACCTGTCGGGCATCATCGGCACGAGCGACTTCGAGGCGGTCGGCTACGACGAGCCAAGCTACGGGCGCCTCTCCTACGACGACCCCAGGTACGACGACCCGCGGCGCTACTCCGGCCCGGTGAACTCAGGCCCGCTGCCGCGCTACGACGACACCCGGTTCGACGTGCCGCGTTACGACGACACCCGGCTAGATAACTTGTGGCTGCCCGGTGCCGACGTCCGGCGCGAAACGGGGCCGGCCGGGTACGGCAATGACGGTTTCGGTGGCCGCCCCGCACGTTCTGCGCCTCCGGCCGCGTTCTCCAGGCGCGGCGCACGCTCGGCGGACACGCGTTACGACATGAAGGCCCTGGTCGAGCCGGGCGACAACACCAGGTTCGACGTCCCGAGGTACGACGAGACGCGCATCGACAACCTGCGCGCGCTCACGCCGGCCAGGGGCCTGCGGACCACGGGCACCGCCGTGCTCGCGCCGCCGGCGACCCGTCCGCGCAGCTGGGCCGAGGACACCTCGCTCGATCACTTCGCCGACCTCGACCTGACCGACGAGCCGGTACCCGCGGCGTTCACCCGCACGCTCGAGCGGCCGCGGCAGGACGACGACACCGCCACCAGGCGCGCGGGCGGCCGCCGCCGCGGTCGCAGCGGTGATCGCAGGCAGTGGATGGCGCTCGGCGTCATCGCCGTCGTCGCCGCGGGCGCGATTGCCGGCGTGCTGGTGAAGAGCGTGTTCTCCCGGTCGGACGGCCCGGCCCACGAGGTCGTCGCCCCGCAGGCGGCTGACGGCTTCACCCGGTCGGCCAACCTGGAGAGGCAACTCGGGGTGAGCGCCGAGGCGGCGAAGGTGAAGGAGGCCAGCGGCGGCCAGGCGAGCGACGTGGTGTCCGCCGTCTACCAGCAGGGCAGCATCACCCCCGGCAGCAACACGCAGATCTTCATGTTCGTCGGCGGGAAGCTGGCCGGCGCCGATCCAGGCGCGTCCGTGACCAACTTCGAGCATTCCTATCCGGGGTCGGTAGCCGTGTCGCCGGGTTCGCTCGGGGGGCAGGCGGCCTGCACCGAGACTCATCTCAACGGGCAGAGCGCGTCGATGTGCGTGTGGTTCGACAACGACACGTTCGGCACCGTGGTATCGCCGACCATGACGACCGCGAAGCTCGCCGCCACCATGGACGCGGCGCGGCCGAGCCTTGAGCTTTACGCGAAGTAAGGTCCGCTAGGCATCGGGCTTGCCGGTGCCGGGCTTCTTGCTTTCCTCGGTATCCGGGCCTGACTCTGTCTTGGGCTGGGCGGCCTCCGTCCCGGGCTGGTCGGCGGCCTGTCCGGCGGGGCGGCGGATCGACAGCCGGGTGACCGCGAGTACGAAGGCGAGCGCCAGGGCAGCCAGGCCGGCCAGCTGGGCGTTGACGACCGAGGCGCCCGCTGGCAGCGCGGAGGTGTCCGCGACCCGCCTCGCGCCGCCCACACTGGGGAAGCTTGGCATCGGTGACGGGTTGACCGTGGGGAACAAGCCTGCCGCGCTGCCCGCCTGGCTCTGCGTGGTGCCTGGGGCGAGGGGCGGGAGGCCGGCCGGCGGGAGGCCGGCCGGCGGGAGGCCGACGGACGGGAGGCCGGGGAGCGAGCCGACCGGCAGCGGCGAGATGACCGTCATCGGCGGCTGCGGCGCCTGCGGTGGCAGCGGCGGCTGCGGCGCCTGCGATGGCGGCTGCGGCGCCTGCGATGGCGTGGCGGGTGCGGTCTGCGTGGTCGCCGCGGTGCCCGGCGCGGTTATGGCGACGGACGCGGATGCCCTGGCCGCCGTGGGCAGCGCAGGCGCGGTGCCGGTGACCGTCAGGCTGACCGACTTGACGGCCGAGGCGGCGACCGGGACGGTCACCTGCGCCTGCAGCTGCCGGTGCGCGGACTGCGGGTCAACCGCGCCGAGGTCGCAGGACGACGTGCCGTCTGACTTGCCGCAGCCGAAGCTGAAGCTGGCCGTTCCGCTGGCCGCCGGGCTCGCTTGCAGCGTGATGGCGGCCGCGGTCGCGGTCGCGCCGGTGGTCCAGGCGCTCACCGTCCAGCGGACCTGCTGACCGCGCTCGCTGCTCGCCTGCGCGGCGGTCACCTCGACGCAGAGGGCGGCCGGCTGGGCGCTGGGCGTGGTGCTTGGCGTGGTGGTCGGGTCGGGTGGAGTGGATGGGTCAGCCGTCGTGGCCGTGTCGGTACTCGATGTCGCCGTGGTCGCGGGGTGCGTGGGCGTGGCGGACGTGCTTTGGGTTGGCGTGCGGTCTGGTGCGGTGCTCGGGGTTGCCGTCGGGGTGGGCGCGGTAGTCGTCGACGGCGGCGCGGGTGAGGTGGAAGTCGTAGTAGGCATGGCCGAAGCACTCGGTGACGGCGCGGGCAACTGCAGCGACTCGCACGACTGCTTGCCCGCCGGCGCGGCGGCAGTGGCCGCGGCGACCGTGGCCGTGGCGGCCGCAGTCGTCGTGGCGGCCGCAGTCGTCGTGGCGGTCGCGGCGACGGCAAGGCTTACCCCGGAGACGGCCGTGAGCAGGACACTTCCCGTCACCAGGGCGACCGCAGCGGGTCGCGGATGCGCCAATCGCATGAAACGCCTACCGATGCTGCTCGCTACTGCTCGGAACGGCTCACTTGGCTACGCCAGTCCTTACCCGGTTGGCTCGGATCATCACGGCCTGCGATGAGGCGGTCACCTTTTTTGGGGCCGGGCGGGGGACACCCGAGCGGAGAACTCGGCACAAATGAGCGAACCGTGAGGTTGCAACGACTGTGCGTAGCGTGTAGAGTTCAGTTCAGTGACGTTCTGCGTGCGGAGCGTGAAGCTTCCGGGGCCGTAACTGGCCAGGGGACGGAAGCGGGAGTTGACTAGGGGTTCGCGAGGAACCACCGCCAAGGCGCGCCAGGCAAGGACATGCGGCTGGCTCGCAGGGGCTCGGCGGTGGCAGCAATCACTCTTAGTGACGTAGGTCACGGTCGGTTTTTGTGTGATCGTGGACTGAACGCGGGTGCCGTCGTGTTTACTAATGACAGTTAGGCACCCAGACGTGAGATGGTTGCTCCCCTGCGACACGTTGCCCTGACCCGCATCAACGTCCACGTCCCCTGCTGTTGCTACGGTGCGTCGCACCGGCCAGCAGTGCTGCGGGTGAAACGCGGAGCGCCTCCTGGATGGGGCGCGCAACCAAGGGTTCTCTCTTGTACTCCCGTATCCACGCACGCATGTCCAGCTCCATCAACTCGGCCAAGCGCGCCACTGCCGGCCTCACCCGCACGCACTCGCGCCTGTCAATCGTCGCCGCCTCCGCCGCCACGGCGGGCGTCCTCAGCGCGGCCGGCTTCGCGGTCGGCTCGGCGCCGTGGTCGGCGGCCGCGGGCGATGCCGCGAAGACTGTCCAGAGCGGTTCGCAGTCGACTTCTGGCCACCCGGCCGCCGCCTTCGACGCCGTGACCGGCGCCAAGGTCCGACTCGACGACCTCCGCTCGGCGGCCATCAGCGGCGGCACCACCCATCAGGCGGCCAAGCCTGCCGTGGCCAAGACTGCCAAGGCCGCTCCCGCCAAGCACACCGAGAAGTCGGCTCCGGCCAAGCATGAGGCGAAGCGCACCGCCAAGAAGGCGGCCCCCAAGGCCAGGCCCGCCGGGCCGTACCACATCTGGGACTCGGTGACGCCCAGCTCCCTGCCGGCCGGCCACGACGCGGCCGTGTACGCCAACGGGGCCTACGCCGCCTCGGCCAGCCAGGTCGGCAACCACAAGTCCCTGCTGTGGATCGACACCAACGGCACCAACCCCGCCGCCAACGTCCTGGACGTCGAGCCCGGCGACGCCACCCCGGCCGCCGCCGCCGCCTGGGCCCAGCAGCGCCTGGTCCACCACCCCCACTGCGTCGCGATCATCTACACCATGCTGTCGTCCTGGGAGGCCGTCAAGGACCACGTCGCCCACCTGCCCAAGGCCCAGCAAGACAACGTCCGCTACTGGATCGCCGACCCCACCGGCGTCGACCACATCGTCCCCGGCGCCAGCGCCACCCAGTGGTACTGGGGCACCAACGTCGACATCAGCACCGCGACCCCGAGCTTTACCCAGGCCGGGTAGCGAACCGCGGTCCACCAGATCCTGTCGCCGGGTGCACGCCACCCCGGGCCGCACCCGGCGACAGGACCACCCAGCACCGGCGGCATCACAGCCCAACGTGCGCTATGCTCACTACGCAACGCGCGAACCGCGCTGCGACAACAGAACAGCGCCTCCTTAGCTCAGTCGGCAGAGCGTCTCCATGGTAAGGAGAAGGTCAACGGTTCGATTCCGTTAGGGGGCTCCCGAACGTAAGCGCGAAAAACGCCACTCCACCAGGCTCAAGACCGATGGGGTGGCGTTCTTGCTTATCCGGCTGCCTACGGCTGTGGCCGGTCTCCTACGGCTATCTTCGCCGAATACGCGCCCAAGTTCTCAGCCCGCTGGCAGCTGAAGCCTTGGCTGGCCATGAACAGGGTGTAAGCCGACAGCGGTGCGGAGTCGCTCTCGAAGCCGCACCGCTGGTCGATCACTGGTTAGAGAGTGAGGCGGCGCCATGCCGTCGCGAACTTCTCCCGGTCCTCGAGGGTGCCACCGCAGCCACGGATGACCGCGTCGATTCCGTCGAGCCGAGGCGGCAGCTCGTTGCGGGCGAGCATGGCTTGGATCGTCGAGGCGACCGGGCTTCCCCCGGCCCGCTGAGAGATCATCCGGTACGACGGATTCCCGGCCCACTGCCGGTACTGGCGCAACATCGCCATGAACCTGGTGGGGGTCTCGGCATCACTCGGGTCAGGACGGAGTACCTCACCGTGGTCGGCGATAACCGGCAGCGGCTCGGTGTGCGCCCGGCGCCCCTTGCGCTCAAGGGTCTCCCGGAGCGCCCCCTCCCGGCGCATCAGGTCAGCGCGCAGCCGCGATAGCTCCCGTGCCTCGACCTCGATCGCCTTGCGGTCCTGCGTGATCCTTGCTCGCTGTCTGGCCACGATTTCACGCTCGGCGGTCAGGTTATCGCGCTCAACTTCGAGAGCAGCACGATCCCGCTCGATAGTTCTGCGGATCCTGCGGTCTTCCTCAAGGATCGCCCTGGCACGGCTGACCTCATTTTCGGCCTCTTCTAGGCCAGATTGAATCAGGCGCCCTACGTCCTTTGCCCGGCCAGCGGCCATCAGGTCTTCGAGTCGCAGACGCCAGTCGGCGGGAAGAAGCGGGACCTCGCCGTGAGCGCCCGCCGCCCTCGGTCCGGTTTCGTTAGGTTCATCGACCACTAGGTCAAGGGGCAGGGCAGCCTGCTTGCTGGTCCCGGGATTATGCGCGGCCCGGCCAGACGGCCCGGACGCCGTGGCGTACGGGTCCGTCTGGCGTGGGTCAGCGGACTTTCCGCTAGTCACTTAGCGGCCCTTGCACCGCCCGTCGCACAGTGGCTACTGCCGGGACACTGACAGCCGCCGCCACTGCGGCGATCACTGCGGTGACAGCGTCGAGAGACCAACCCTCGATCGCGGCCATGAGAAAGACCACCAGTATGACGACCAGCACCGCGGTGCGCGGTCGTCTTTCGATCCGGGGCGGGTATTGACCCCTTACGCGAATCGCCATTATTGTGATCAAGACCCTTCATATGTGGCTATGTTGCCCTGCTTCGCGTCTACGAGACGTGAATCGACTGAGATGGGCGAGCCTGTAAGACGGTAAAACGGTAAAACGGCAGCAATGCCCGACCATGGCGTGAAGCTGGTTGGCGCCTGGCGTCTCGCGCGTGATGCCGGGGACTGGCTGCTGAAGAACAACCATACTGGGGCAGCAGGGGCGTAGCCAGCGATACGACTGTGATGGACGCTACCGCACAATATCGGTCGGCTGTTGGGCATATTCCCAGGTAGTGCGCCTTTGTTAGATGCCTGGGCATGGTCCAGAGTCATTTCCGTTCACTTCTGGCCAGGCCTATCCGGAACCAGAGGGAAGCATTCGGAACTATCCTGTCGCGTACAATTTTGTTCGCGAAATTGCGTGATTCGGTCAAATCGTGCACTATGGGTCTGCCTGCACTGCACAGTCGCCAATGCCGGAACTTACTGGCCCTGGTGGCGCCGTGGCCCGATCTAACTGAGATGGGCGAGCGACGGATTAATGTACGACAGGCACTTGGGGGCGGGCCCTATGGCGGGGACCGCCCCCAAGCATGATTCCGGCAGGTACCCGACCTGGGTGAGGCACACCCTGCACAGCCCATCGTTGGGGGCAGCGCTGATGTAGGCAGCAGCGTGCTTGGTGCACGTCCACCCTGGCGCCGAGCAGTACCCCGGCTACGGGTTTCGGCCCGGCTCGCCTTCGTCCTCGGGAGGTTCGGGCTCGGCGGGGTGGTCTTCGCCAGGGTCGCCGAAGGCTCCTCGATGCGCCGCCTGGCGATGGCGTCCTGGCCGTCGAGGCACTTGGCGTAGATCTTGAGCAGGACAGCCACGCTGTGACCGGCCCACTCGGCGACCTGGGCGGGCGGGATGCCGCCGTTGAGCCACGTCGAGACGCAGGCGTGCCGCAGGTCGTAGACGCGGGCGGCCAGCGGCGAGGCGCACTCGGCGGCGGCCAGCGTGTCGCGGCGGGCCCTAGCCCATGATCGGCGCTAGGTGATGGACGCCAGTTCGCGGCCCTGGACCCCGGCGAAGACCAGGCTGCCGGGAGCGGCGCGGAACTCGCGGAGGTGGGCGCGGAGAATCCTGGTGAGCGGCGGTGCGACGGGTACCCGGCGCCACTCGCCGACCGGGCGGGACTTGAGGTGCCGGTGGTCACGCTGCCTGCCGTCGTCGGTCCACTCGGCACCCGCCTCGGGCGCGGCGGAGCAGAACCGCAGCTCACCCCAGTTGTCAGGTGGCTCTTGCCATGTGCCGGTGTCCGGGTTCCGCACCAGCGGCGGGAGGGTGATGCTCTCTTTGCGGAGGCTGACGGCTTCCTCGGGGCGCAGCCCGGTGTAGTAGATGACGGCGAAGAACGCGACCAGCCGGGGGCCGCCCGGCGACTGCCCGCGCACCGCGGCGAGCAGCCGACGCGCTTGCGCGGGGTTGACGACGCAGCGCCGGTCGACTTCCTGGGCAGCCTTCGGCGGCTTCCACTTGACGGCCTTGACCGGGTTGGCGGCGAGCAGCTTGCGCTCAACGGCGTACTCAAGCGCGTTGGCCACGATCTGGCGGTTGGTCTGGCCGGTCCAGGCCGCCGCTGGCTTGCCGTCAAGCAGGGTTCCGGCGGCGTCGAGAACGCTGCGCATCACCTCCGGAGCGGCGAGCGCGGAAACGGGCCTGGTCTTGCGAGACAGCCATCTCAGGATCGCGGCGGCGTTCTCGGGGGCCTGGGCGCGGCGGGCTGTGTCGCCGGGGTGCTCATTCTGCCGTGATGACCTCGGCGACGGCTGCCCGACATGAAGCCGCGGCAGGTCGCGCTGCTACGGGGCGTGCACCTGCCGGCCCGGTCGTGCGCGGATTGCCCGCTGTCTGATCAGCTGCCGGGGCGGGACAGGTCGAGCACGCTGCTCGCCG
>Ga0181525_10003538_pt1 | contig 12299 bp, 20 predicted proteins | sample PEATcosm2014_Bin_48_FD_121100 | JGI IMG/M metagenome (GOLD analysis project Ga0181525, IMG submission 121100) | Peatland microbial communities from MTU Mesocosm Facility, Houghton, MI, USA - PEATcosm2014_Bin06_10_metaG | ecosystem: Environmental > Terrestrial > Soil > Wetlands > Peat | place... | reverse complement strand
TACGTGTCGCGAAAGAACCGTAACAACACCAAGTTTCGCTGCCGCTCCTGCGGCAGAGTTTCACACGCGGATGTGGTGGGAGCGAAGGGTGCGCTCGGACGTTCCGAGGACAAACACATCCTTCTCGACGATCACTACCACCGCGTTGGAGCCATCCTGAGAGAGCGATACCGGGCACGTCGCCGGGACAGTTCCTCAGGTGCGCACACCACCGCGCTCGCACCGTCGAGCCGGGGGCTCACCGAGGGCGGCCCTTGAGCCCCCGTAGCCACGAACCCGGTTGTGGTCAGATGGGCGTCCTATCTGGCCATGGTCTGGGAAACGGTCCGAGGTCCGATGAACCGACGCATCCGCAAGAAGAAGATGATGGGGGAGTTCGACTGGAAGGGCTTTCTGGTTCGCTGCACCTTCGAGCCCCCGCTCCAGGACCAAGAGGCCAACGCCTTCTTCGACGACTACATCGCGTTCTGCGAGCAGCACGGTCTCATGACCGGTGGCGGCATGACGGGCGCAACGCTGGGGCAGTTCGTGACCAAGTCTCGCCGAGGCCGACGCATCGGCCGTACAAGCTGGCGCCACGCCATGATGCACTGCACGGACGCCGATCGCGCCCTTGTCCGGGAGTACCTCGCGGGGCGCCCCGAGACGCATACGCTGGAGATCAAGCCGCTCGTCGGGACGGCGCATGGTCTCGCCCACGCTTACGAGTGAGGCGCACGATGCCTATCGAGGTGCGGTTGACGTTGAGGTGTGACCGGTGCGACGACACGTGCGACGCCACCACCCTTCTTGGAGGTAGGAAGCTGGACCGTCTTCGGGTCGACATGTCGGAGGCGACCTTGCCACCCGGGTGGTGGGTGGGTCGACGCGGGGACGGCCGCCACGCCGTTCGTTCCGAGATGAGCTGCGGCTGTCCGGAGCACGCTGGGGCGCTTCGTGGCTACTGAGAGACGCGGAAGCCGGACGGCCGGACGCCCCACACGATGAGTGACGAAATACGGCATCTCCGCGACTGCAACGGCGAGCCGTGCGAGTGCGGCGCGGATCCAGCGCGGTTCACGACGCGCCTCACGGAGGAGCGCTGCCCAGTCTGTGGCCAGCGCCTGCCCGTTCCGAAGATAGGCCTCCTGCGATCGGAGTACGAACGGCTGGCGCCCGCGCACTACCGCCGTGAGCCCGATGAGCGCGTCCGGGTGCTCCATCCCAACGGGGCCGAGTGCGTGATCGAGTACCTCGTCTACGGTCGCCTCGTCGAGGCAGAGAAGCAGAGGAGGGGCATGGCCGCGCGGGAGCCGTCGTTGAGCCAGTGGTTCGAAGGACTCTTGGCGGATGCATCGGAGCGCCGTCGCCTCGACCGCGTCGTGGCCGCGGCTCGCCAGTCGGAAGGCGATGCGGGCGCTACATTGGCGAAGGTGAAGGAGGGAAGAGGCATGAGCAAGAGCGTTCCGGTCTTCTACACGCCCAAGATGGTCGCGGACTCCGAGTCGTATTCGCCCAGCTCGGCCAAGCCCGCCCAGGTGGTGGCCTCCTGGCAGCGTCAGTTCGCGATCACAATCATCGAGCCGGTCCCCGTGACGATCGACGAGTTTGCGCGCGCGCACGATGCGGAGTTCGTGCGCGCTGTCCTTGCGGGGGAGTGCGCCAACGGTTTCGGGAACCGATCGCCGGCCATCGCACGGTCGCTGCCGTACACATCCGGCGCGATGCTCTCGGCAGCGCGCCATGTCCTGGCCTCTGGCGGCGCTGCTGCCGCGCCGTGCTCGGGATTCCATCACGCTGGCTACGGCCCTCCCGCTACTGGCTTCTGCACCTTCAACGGCCTGATGGTCACCGCGCTCGCGCTCAAGCACGAAGGCGCGCGGCGGGTCGGGATCCTCGACCTCGACATGCACTACGGCGACGGCACCGATGAGATCATCCGGAAGTGCGAAGCGCATAGCTGGGTCCGGCACTTCACGGGGGGCGCCAAGTTCACCGAACCGGAGCAGGCTGCCGAGTTCTTCGAGCAGCTGCCGGATGTCCTTGCGTCGATGGCGGGCTGCGACATCTGCCTCTTCCAGGCCGGCGCCGATCCGCACGTGGACGATCCGCAGGGTGGCTGGCTGACGACCGAGGAGCTTCGCCGCAGGGACGCCATGGTCTTCGACGCGCTTCATCGGCTCAAGATTCCCGTCGCCTGGAACCTGGCGGGTGGCTACCAGATGGAGCCCGACGGGAGCATCCCCAAGGTGCTGGAGATCCATGACAATACGATGCGCGAATGCGTCCGGGTCTACGCCTGATCCAAGAGCGGGCCGAACGCGAAACGCGCGGTTGCAAGGCTCTCGCTCCCAGCTTAGGTTGAGCGGATGGAGCCACGCTTTCGCGGCCGGGCGATCCGCGGACCCCAGCTGAGTTCGGGATGAGCAGGAAGCGCGATTGCTACCAGGTGCTGGGGGTCGCCCCGGACGCGTCCCCCGAGGACATCCGCAAGGCGTTCCGCCGTGAAGCGGCCAAGAATCATCCGGATCGTCACCCGAACGATCCCGTGGCCGAGAGCAAGTTCAAGGAGATCAACGAGGCCTACCAGGTCCTCTCGGACGACGCGAAGCGTTCGATCTACGATCAATTCGGCTGGGAAGGGGTGGAGCCCTACGCAGGGGACGGCGACGGGCACGGTTTCACGGGCGTGCAGGACGTCTTCAACACGATGCAGGAGGTCTTTGCGGAAGCATTCAGCGGAGCCTTCGGCTCGAAGATCCCTCCCGGGGTCAGGCAAGGTCCCGCGCGGCGCGCACACGTCGGCGCCCGGCGTGGCCAGGACTTGCGGATCGAGCACACCCTAACGCTCCGCGAGTCGATCTTCGGATGCGCCAAGGTCGTGCCGGTGCGCTCGGCCGTGATGTGCTCGGAGTGCGAGGGCAGCGGCGCCCGCCGCGGGACGCAGCCCGAGGTCTGCCGCGGCTGCTCGGGGTCCGGGCAGAGAGCGCAGGCGCGCGGCTTCGTGATGTTCTCGCAGCCCTGTCCCCAGTGCGGCAGCAGCGGGCGCATCGTCGCCAGCCCCTGCGGCGCGTGCCGGGGCCAGGGCGGGATCGAGACCGAGCGCCAGGTGGAAGTGCATTTCGCTCCCGGTCTGAACCATGGGTCGATCGTTCGTGTGCATGGCTATGGTCTGCCCGGCTCCGGTGGGGGTGTGCCTGGCGATCTCCTCGTCTCCGTCGCGGTCAAGCCCGACGAACGGTTCACGCGAACGGCCGACGATCTGATGGTCGAAGTCCACATCCTCTTCACCGATGCCATCCTGGGTGCCGACATCAAGGTGCCTGTCCTCGATCCCTCCAAAGAGGACGTGACGATCACGGTGCAGATCCCACCGGGCACGCAGCATGGTGCGATGATCCGTCTACCCGGGCACGGGGTTCATCGCTGGCACCACGGAGGGCGAGGCTCGCTCGTCGCGATCATCCACGTGGACCTGCCGCCGACGCTCTCCGAGCGCGCGCGTGCCCTCGTGGCGGAGCTGAACGCGGAGCTGTTGCAGGCGATGCCCGGCAAGAGCGCGCCGGCCGCCCCGAGCGGCGGCTCGCCTCCAGCAGCGCTGGTCCTCTCGCCGGAGGACGAGCAGGACGCCAAGGTTCGAGCGCTGAACTCGATCCCGATTCAGCGCGACGAGCTGAGTTGATGGGCCGAAGGCGGTCGGCTACCATGTAGCTCATGAGCCACAAGGGCATCATCAGGCACTAGGTCTCGGGCCGCTCGAAGAGCGCGGAGGCATGGGATGGGAGCGACAGCCTTTCTCGTGGCGTGGCGGGATGGTGGTGGCCACGGACGCATCGTCGACGTCGGCATCTACTCGGAGGAGATGCCGACCATCCCGATCCACAGCGATCGCCGAACGCAGTGCCTGATGTCGGTGGAGTCGCACCAGTCGCCCGGAGAGGGCGGTTACGGTCGTGCCCAGGCGAGGATGCGCGCCATCGTGGCCGGCTCGCCATGGCTGCACTGGGTCCAGGCGATGCCAACCTACCGGCGGATGATGCAGTGGGATCGGCGACACGTCGGCACCGTGGTCGCTTGAAGGCTCGCTCAGGGCGCTGAGGGTGCAGGGGCCGACTTGGTCGCGATGTACCACGGACACGTGCACTCGCGAGGCGGGTCGAGAGGCTGCTGCCATGGCGTGGCGTCTGTGGTGAGCTTGCCCAGGCATCGTGAGCCGAGTCCGAGTTGGCCTGTACGGATGTGGTCGCTCTTGGGGTGGCCGCAGGAACAGAGCGCTGCGGCGGCCGCGGCGGCTGCAGCGGCCTCGGCCTTTTCTTGCGGCGTCTTGAGGACGCCCTTGATCATCGTCTGCAAGGCCGACTGCTGAATGAGTTGAGTGCCGACGTCCCGGATCTGCTGCCCGTCGAGCGGCACGTCTCGACCATCCTCCATCCGGATTGTCACCTTCGCGCTGGGTGGAGTCAGAAAGCTCATCAGGCCACCCAGGAGAAAACGCACGCCATCGGGGGTGAGCGGCAGCGCGGCGGAGGTGCTCTCGGCGACCTGCGCGATGCGGTCGCGGGCGTCGGCGATCGCCTTCTGCCGACGCTCGCGCGCGGTGTCCTCGACCGCCTGAACGGGTTCGCGCGGCGCGCGTTTGCCCCGCGCCTTCTTTGCGCTCTTCATGGGCGCTCCCGGGCGGCCCGGCGCCTCATGGCCGCCAGCGTGCGGGCCGCGCGGCGGAGGTTGACCCTTCGCCAGCTCCAGCGACCAGCGAGGATCTCCCCGATGGCCCAGTAGGAGGCGCCGATGATGCTCACGATCCAGACGACGATCATCGTCATGGTGTTCGTGCCCTCTCGGCAACGCGGGCGCGGGCGAGAGCGTCGCGACCTGCGGGAGTGAGCCAGAGCGGGGTGTCGCTCTGCAGGCCCAGTGGCAAGTCGTCGTCGAGCCGCGAGCGTACGAGCCCGAGCGACAGCAGGCGCGTGAGGGCGGAGCGTGTCGTGGGGATGGAATCGACGCGCTTGCCATCCCAGGGCTTGGGCGCCGAGGCGAGGTGCTCCAGGGCGATCCGCTCGGTGGAGCTGAGCCGAAAGGTCATCCGCTCACCACGGGGGGGCGAGAAGCGAGAAGGCATGGGAGAAGGCCAGGCGCTGGGCGTCTTCCAGGTCCAGCTCCATGAGCGCGAGCACTTCGTGGTTCGCGTGGGCGCCGTGCTCGACGGCCTCGCCGTGGTACGCGATGGCATCGGAGAGCCAGTGCAGGTCCCGCGTGGCCGTGAAGAGCTGATACGCTGCGATCGCCCTGGCGCCCCACTTGTAGGCGGTATCCCGTTCGATGTCCTGCTTGCTCGTGGTGCTCAGCTCGTCGCGCGCGGCCTGGATCGCAGAGGGGTCCATGGATCATGAACTACGATGGGTTCACGCTTCGTGCAAGCCGTTGCCGACGGCCCCATGCCCGTCCGCATTGCGCATCTGTTCGACAGCCTGTATAACAATCGCAGACCCATGGCCCGCCGACTCGCTCAGATCGCCGAGGAGATCAACGCCCGCTTTCCGCTGCTCGTCGCCACCATCCAGGAAGGCTACTGCAACACCGATCGGAAGCTCGCGGGGACAAGGCTCATTCATCGCGGCAAGGGCCGACGGGGCAACCGGCTCATCGTCCGGTGGCGGAACCTGCCGATAAACGATCCGCAGGCGAAGGTGTTCGACCACAACGCGGCCGAGACGTACCGGCGAAACGAAGAGGTGGAGGAGTGGGTGAGGTCGGTGGCGCCCACCCTCGTGAAGACGCCCAACAAGACGAATGGAGCGTGGTGATGCCGCGTGGATGGTTGGATGCGGCGCAGCTTACTGCGATGGCGAAGCGCGCCGCCGCGTTCGAGTCGGTCTCCCTACTGTTTCGCTGGCGCCCCGGACGGCAGGGCACCGGCTACCGCAAGATGCTCCTCGCGGAGGGCAAGTGCTGGGACTGCTACCTCATCGACTACCCGCCCGGCGCCGGGGTGCCGGACCACCGGGACCCGGTGCCGGGCAAGCAGCACCACCGGCTGAACATCACGGTCTGGGGTGATCCGCGTCGGTTCGCGGCGCAGACCGACATCGTGGCGCAGGTGCGGGATGAGTTCGAGTTGTGGCTCGGCCAGCGCATCGTCCGGTTCCGGCCCGACCACATCACCCACTCGGTCAGGCCGTCGCTTGAGCGCCGCCTCGTCCTCAGCATCGGGTGGGTCAGGTGAGCCTTCCAGCTACGCCGCTGGCTGGGGCCAAATCCGCCTTGCCTCGGTGTTCGACGCGCTGTATAACAGCGGCACCGGTACCCATCGTGTCCACGCTCTCCGCTCCCGTCACGTACATCGCCAATCTGGTCCCCAACCCGGACGAGGTCTTCGCCCGCCTTCGTGACGAGCTGGCGTGGGAGCGACGGGACACGACTCCGCGCAGCGAGTACTACTGCAACGACAGCCCTAAGCCCTACATCTACGGGCGGGAGCGCGGTCGCCGGCTCTACGAGCCACGCCCGTACCACCCCATCGTTCTGGCCATCCGCAAGGATCTGGAGGCGCGCACTGGGGCGGTGCTCGACGTGTGCTTCCTCAACATGTACCGGGACCAGACCGATCAGCTTGGCTGGCACGCGGACGACTCGCCCGAGATGGACGACGCGCGTCCCATCGTGACCGTGAGTCTCGGCGCGGAGCGCGAGATCTGGTTCCGCCCGAACGGCAGCCCGAAGCCCGTGGGAGGTGCGCCCGATCCGAGTGTCGAGCGCCTCTTGCTCGGCCACGGGAGCGCGGCGATCATGGCGCCGGGCATGCAGGACCACTGGCAGCACCGCATTCCCAAGGGCAGTCGGTCGTGCGGTGCGCGCATCAGTCTGACCTACCGCGGGTACGTGGGTGGTGAACGATCCGAGTTGCCTCCGAGGCTGCGCAACTGGAAGAAAGGGACGCCGCAGATCGGCGCCTTTCTCCGGACGCGCGATGGATCGACCATCACGTTGGTCGACGACAGCGCGAACGAAAAGCAGGAGACGCTCCTCCTCGCTTTGATCCTCGGGTCCCAGAAGATCCCCGAGGAGATCATGGGCGCGCTGCGCACCTGGGTGGACACGCAGGTCAGGCGGTAGTCGGGCATCGATGGGCCTGTCGACGACCCACGACTGCTGGCGCGGCGGCTACGCGTCCTTTGACCTCTGGCGCCGGGAGTTGGCTCATGCCGCGGACTTTCCGCCGCTGGCGCTCATGGAGGGGTACTATCGCCCGAAGGACTGGTGGCTGATGACCCGCCAACCGGACACGGACACACCGAAGACGCACGTCTTCTCCGAGATGGCGAAGGAGCAGCATGGTGACTCTCGCGATCTGAGTTATGAGGTCGTCGAGGCCATGGCGTCGTCCGCGGGTCTGCCGCCAAATCGTACCGTGACCGCGAGCCCCGCGATCTGGTCGGTAGCGTGGCAAGTTGTGATGGCGCTGGCGGTGATCGGGGTGACGCGATGAGCGCGACAGCGGCGGCTCTCCTCCTCGCGCTTCGCGCGCGCGGAGTCGACAACACAGACCTCCGGCACTGCGTCCACGAGGCGTCGCACGCACTGGACGCGAAGATGCGCGGCAAGTGGACGAACACGGCGGTCTCCGCCGCGATGAAGCGGCTCGGCCCTGGCCGCGCAGCCGCTTCCGAGCTTCTCGCTCGCGCCGTGGAGCAGATCGTCTGCGCGCGTCTCGGCGTCGAAACGAAGACCCTCGATCATTGGGTAGGCGTCTCCTGCATGGAGGCTATCAAGTTCCGAGACCCGTTCCTCTCTTACCCGGAAGCGTTGGCCGCCGCGAGGCGCTCGATGGGGACGAAGGCTGCCGAGGCGCGAGCGGCGGAGATCCTGGCGCTCGCGAAGGAGAAGCCGTGACGTCTCCCTACGCGATGCCCGGCTGCGACAACTGCCACGAGTCCGGCGTGACCCGCGGCTTCGGCGGCGGCCCCTGCCCGTGCCTCGTCTCGTGCTTGATCCCAACCGAGTCCACGCGTGTGCACGTCTGGAATTCACCCGACATCGTTCCTGACGAAGACGCGCCGCCGTGTGGTTCGGAGTATGCGGATGGGTGCGGCACGACTGGCCGCGCCCTTCACGGTGATGGACTGTGCGACGAGTGTCACTACGCGAAACGCTAGAGTTCACATTCGGTTGCATTTCCATTTCGCATGTGATGCGTGCATGTACACGGCGATCATGCGGACAGCAGACGACAACAAGAAAGGTGCGGCCATCCTGTCGCTCGTTGGACCGTCGCGCTGAGACCGGCTGCCGGATAGATCTGCGCGCACAGCTGTTTTGACCATGCATACCGCGATGCTGTAAGCTCGAAAGCGATGGCCTCCAAAGGACGCAGCAGTCGTCGAAGCAGCCTGTCCAGTCGCGGTGGCTCACGCAAGAGGCATGGCGATAGCGGCCGACCGATCCCGAAGGGGCTTGCCCCGTTCACAGCGTGGAAGGACGTGCTCTTTGACTCTCAGCTGGGAGAGCCGTTCTATTACTGGGCCCCCATGGACGCGCGGCCCGTGCGGTTCATTGCACGGTCGAACGGCAGCGCTCCGACGCCCGGAACGTACGAGGCGCGTGCGCGTACGATTCGGATCTGGCCGCCGGGCAGTGTGGGACGCGGACGGTATCGGACGAGTGATCCATTCACGGCGGACGCCGGCCACCTCGACCGCTTCTATCACCAGGAGTAGACGCAACTTCCGCGTCGAACGGCCGATAAGGAAGGTCAGAGGACAGAAGTCACCCCACGTGGGTGCGCAAGACGTCCGGCGCGCTGGCTCTCGGCGTCGCAGCCATCGGAGCGGCGGCCATCGGCGCCGCGATGGGCATGGTGCTCGGAAGGCCGGCCCGAGATGCCCGCGATCGTCGCGAGTACCCGCTCGGGTTTTTCCAGAGCGGCGCCGAATGTTTCTCGGTCATCGACATCAAGGTGGGCAACAGGTCCCAGCTGGCCAACTCGACGGCGCTCCCGGGCTATCTTTTCACGAAGGGCGGGACCCATGTGAAGGTCGCCCTGGACGTCGCGACGGTGGCCATGGACATCGCCCTCGTGGTTGAAAACATCACCAGCAGCAATCAAACGTTCATGGCTGCGCTGGTCGGGACCGCCGCGCAGTGAGGGTCGGGTGGAGCCACAGAGCGTCCAGCGCATCGAGCGCGGACGAGAGAACCTGACGATCAGGAGCCTGGTGCGGATCGCGGGCGCGAGAATCGGTAGCGACCGTCCAGCATCGCAGGTCGCGGGCGCGTGCGGGCCCTACGCCTTCGTGCCCCATATGGGCTCGGGAGCGGAGGCTAGACCGCACCAGCATAGCGCAGGCCCTAAGTGCCGGTTGAGCCGAAGAGGACGACGATCGTTAAAGCCCCTCGATAGGCCCACCGCCTGGACTGGGCGTTCGTTCAGGCTAGAGTGGGCTCGGTGAAGCGCAAACGCACGGGTCGCTACGCGTCGTCAGCGCCGTGGTAGCCTTGAGCGGATGGCTTCTCAGAAACGCTCCAGCCGGCCGAAGAGGCGCAGCAGTCGCTCCAGCCGCAAGTTTCGTAGATCGCGCGGGCGTTACGGCAGCGTCGGGCCGGCCGCCGTCTGGTATCACTTGACGGATCGCCCCAAGTTCAAGTTGGATCCGAAGTTCACGCCTTCGGACAACGCGATCGCGATTGAGGATCGGTCGGGTCGACCCGGGATCTACCTTGGCCAGAGCGTAGAGAAGTGGGTCAACGGCTTTGGGTACTGGCGACCCTTCGTGGTTGAGTTCAGGGTGGATCCGTCCGTGGTGAACGATCCTGGGGTCCATGGTCGCTACGGCGGGGAGATGTTCGTCCCGGCCACGTCGTTCAACAAGCTCACGATCCAGCGTGTCATCCCGATCGACGCCTACGCCCGAGAGAATTACGGCGAGCCTGGTTGGATCGAGTCCAGCCTCGGTGTCGAGTTCGACACGGGCGATCCCATCGTGGAACCGGGCCGTCCTGGCTGGGCCGAGGCACAGAAGAAGTACAGGGGCTACCGTTATCCAGGGCCGGACGTTCGTACGATGCCGCCCGCCGACGTGGCTAGGTTGAAGAAGCAGTTGCGACGTGTGAAGGGATAGCTGGTAGCGCTACGGCTCCTTCGACCCCCCGTGAGCGGCGGCTGGCTCGTCGAGCGACCATGCTGCCACGTCGCGCATGTCTCTTGGCTGCCATGTCCACGTCAGTCGTAGTTGTCGGTCGCGACGTTGAACGCGTGCATGTGATGGGTCACCGCAAGCGACGCCAGCTCCTTGCGTGTGTGGTTCTTTTCGTAATACACGGGCGCGTGGCCCGTGATGGTCGACAGATGCCGGGCCAGCTCGTCCTTGCTCATCTTTTTGACGAGATCCACGACGATCGCGCGCTCTGCCTTTGACGCGGCCGGATCTTTTAGGCCCCCCGAGTGGATTCTGGGCTCAAGCCATTGGCGACGAGGATCTGCGTTGCTACCCACCCACGGCGACGCCCGGCCGGCCACGCCATTGGCGTCTCGGCTCAGGACCAACCGAGCTGGCGTTGCTACGTCAGCGGCGGCACGACCGTCACCGCTGGCTACCTGAGTCTCGGCTCAGGACCAACCGAGCTGGCGTTGCTACAGGCCCAGCAGATCCTCGCGTCGCTGGACGCGGATTGTCTCGGCTCAGGACCAACCGAGCTGGCGTTGCTACCCGCTGACTGAATAACTGAAAGGACGTGGACCGTGGAGTCTCGGCTCAGGACCAACCGAGCTGGCGTTGCTACCTCCCCCACCTGCAGCCGTGGTCTCAAGGACCTTTTGGTCTCGGCTCAGGACCAACCGAGCTGGCGTTGCTACTAGTGGACGCCCGCGCTCGTGAACGTGACGCCGTTCTGTCTCGGCTCAGGACCAACCGAGCTGGCGTTGCTACTCCCCACCGCGACCGGCGACGCCACCCGCCCCGGCCGGTCTCGGCTCAGGACCAACCGAGCTGGCGTTGCTACGGCCCCGCGCACGCCGCTGGCCCGCGCCAGAGCGGCGTCTCGGCTCAGGACCAACCGAGCTGGCGTTGCTACCAGCGGCCGCGGATGCCGCCGCGCTGCCCGTAGTTCGTGTCTCGGCTCAGGACCAACCGAGCTGGCGTTGCTACCCGTGCTCGTCGTATGGGAAGTCGCACCCGTCATCGGGTCTCGGCTCAGGACCAACCGAGCTGGCGTTGCTACTCAGGTGCGCGGTGAGCACGTTGAGCGGCGTCGCGCCGGTCTCGGCTCAGGACCAACCGAGCTGGCGTTGCTACCACGCTGCCGTCACCGGTCGACGGCGAGGTCCTGATGCGGTCTCGGCTCAGGACCAACCGAGCTGGCGTTGCTACTGTCCCGCCTCGCAACACTTTGGAGCCTGACAATCTCGGTCTCGGCTCAGGACCAACCGAGCTGGCGTTGCTACTCCGCTGCGCTCACCCGGGCGACTTCGTCGTCGGAGAGTCTCGGCTCAGGACCAACCGAGCTGGCGTTGCTACCGGCGGCGGGGAAGTAGCGGTCCCTGAAGGACATCAGTCTCGGCTCAGGACCAACCGAGCTGGCGTTGCTACCCGCCCCGACATGGTGCTGGTGGACGTGCTGCTTCCCAGGTCTCGGCTCAGGACCAACCGAGCTGGCGTTGCTACCCGGCAAGAAGATCTCCAAGAAGGAACTGCGAGAACTGTCTCGGCTCAGGACCAACCGAGCTGGCGTTGCTACAGGGCAACTCAAAGCGACGCCGCGAGCGGCTTCGTTTGTCTCGGCTCAGGACCAACCGAGCTGGCGTTGCTACGTAGACCGCTTGCAGCGGAAGGCGTTCCACGCCCGGTCTCGGCTCAGGACCAACCGAGCTGGCGTTGCTACGCGCGGGCCCGCGGGACCCGGGTCGCCGTCATCAGGTCTCGGCTCAGGACCAACCGAGCTGGCGTTGCTACCCGTCTTCACCAAACCGTGTTCGCGCAGGGGAGGCATGTCTCGGCTCAGGACCAACCGAGCTGGCGTTGCTACACGAAGGTGAGCACGAACGGCAACGGAGCGCCGAAGGCGTCTCGGCTCAGGACCAACCGAGCTGGCGTTGCTACCACTTCATGGGCGCCTTCGCGAGCGACGTCGCGGCGTCTCGGCTCAGGACCAACCGAGCTGGCGTTGCTACCGTTTTGTGGTAGGCTCGGAAGCGTGCCGTCGATGAAGTCTCGGCTCAGGACCAACCGAGCTGGCGTTGCTACCCGTACCCGTAGAATCGGTTTCATTCTACGTCGTTCGGCGCCTCCGCGCGAGCGCCCTTCCTCCTCAAGACCTTAGCCGTCCTT
>Ga0181525_10003537_pt1 | contig 12302 bp, 10 predicted proteins | sample PEATcosm2014_Bin_48_FD_121100 | JGI IMG/M metagenome (GOLD analysis project Ga0181525, IMG submission 121100) | Peatland microbial communities from MTU Mesocosm Facility, Houghton, MI, USA - PEATcosm2014_Bin06_10_metaG | ecosystem: Environmental > Terrestrial > Soil > Wetlands > Peat | place... | reverse complement strand
GCCGGACGGGCAGGAGGGGTCCATCGGGAAGCCGCGCTCGTCGGTGGTGAGCCGGTTGCCGTTGGCGTCCACGGCCAGGACCGCCGAGCCTCGGCAAATGATGCCCAGCGTGGGGGCCGAAGGGGAGTCAGGCAGCGGCATCATCGTCTTTACCGTGGCCGTCGCCGGGCTCGAAGCCAGCGAGCCCAGAATCTGGCTGATGTCCATGAAACCGGTGGGCAGGCCGATCAGATTGTGCGAGTCCAGCGTGCCGCAACCATCGCAGTCGTCTGAATTAGCCACGCCGCCCGTCGTGTTGCCGGCCGCGATGCTGTTCGCCATCGTCACCGTGCCGGCATTGCCGATACCGCCGCCAGAGGAGGCGGAGTTGCCGGAAAAGGTGCTGTTGGTCACCGTCAGCGAGTCGCCGTTGGCGATGCCGCCGCCGTTGCCCCCACTACCGCCGTAGGCACTGGCGGAATTGCCGGAGAATGTGCTGCTGGTCACCGTGAGCGGGCCGCCGTTGGCGATGCCGCCGCCGTTGCCCCCGGAATTGCCGGAACCAGCGGAATTGCCCGAGAAGACGCTGCCGGTCACCGCCAGTGCGCCGTAGTTGCCGATGCCGCCGCCTTCGATGGCGAAGTTGCTGGAGAATGTGCCGCCGGTCACCGTCAGTATGCCGCCGTTGTAGATGCCACCGCCGTTCTCGGCGGCATTATGGTAAACGGTGCTGTTGCTCACTGTCAGGGTGCCGCTGTTGATGATGCCGCCGCCATTCGAGATGCCGGCATTTCCGTCTTCGATGGTGAGGCCGTAGAGGCTGGCGGTTGCCCCCGCGTTGGCGTTAAAGACCTGACACCAGTCGTTCCCGGAGACGGTGAGCCGGTTCGCGCCGGGGCCGAGGATATTCACCTGCCCGGTGACGGCCAGCGCGCTGCCCGTTCCCGCCGGGCTGGCGTTAGGGCTCAGGTTGATGGTTCCGGGCGTGGTGACTGGCGGCGTGCCGGAGACGAACAGCGCCGTCGCGAACGTGATGTCGCCGCCCGTCCCGTTGTTCGTGGTTTCGGCGTTGGCCGCCGTGATGGCGTCGCGCAGTGAGCAGGTGCTGCCTGTGCCGCTCGTGCAATCGGGGCTGGAGTCCGTCTGGTCCGTGAGCGTGGTTACAGTCAGCTCGTTCGTCTGCACCGCGCCCGCATCCACCTGTCCGCTGGGGCATGTCGAGGGGCTCATCGGCCAGCCGCGCTGGTCGGTGGTGGGCAGTGTTACGTCCGCCGGCGTCGTGGTTCCTTTGCAGATGGCGGGCGAGCCGGGCAGCGGGATCATGGTCTGCGTGGGCCCGCCGTAGTTGCCCAGCGGGGCCAGGTTTACGGCGCCCGTACTGCTCGGCGAGCCGTCCAAATAGCCCACAAAGTTGCCGCCATCATCGGTATGGGGGGTCGGGAGATCATCGAAATCGTCGGCGCTGCCCGCAGCAGTGTTGCCCGCAACGATGCTATTGGCCAGCTTCACCGTGCTGCTCGTTGTACTGAAATTGAAAATACCGCCGCCGTTGCCGCTACTGGAGACGGAGTTGCCGGAGACAGTGCTGTGAATCACCGTCAGCGTGTAGCCGTTGTAGATGCCACCACCGTAGTTGGAGGCGGTGTTGCTGGAGATGGTGGTGTCGGTCACACCCAGCGTGCCGACGTTGGAGATGCCGCCGCCTCTAGAGGCGGAGTTTCCGGAGAAGGTGCTGTTGGTCACCGTCAACGCGACGTCGTTGGAGATGCCGCCGCCGTAACCCCCATTAACGCCGTAGAGGGCGGAGTTTCCGGAGAAGGTGCTGTTGGTCACCATCAGCGTGCCGGCGTTGTAGATGCCGCCGCCATCGCCACTGGAATTGCCCGAGAAGACGCTGTCGGTCACCGTCAGCGTGCCGCTGTTGTACATGCCGCCACCGGGGCCGGTGGCGAAGTTGCCGGAGAAGGTGCTGTTGATCACCGTCAGCGTGCCGAGGTCATTGAAGATGCCGCCGCCGCCGGAGGCGGAGTTTCCGGAGAGGGTGCAGTTGGTCACCGTCAGCGTGCCGTTGTTCCAGATGCCGCCACCTTCATAGTAGTGCCCGTTGGCAATGGTCAGCCCGGAGATGACGGCGGTTACCCCACTGGCGACGGTAAACACTGAATACGGCTCGTAGCTGGAGTTCCCGGAGTTGCCGGAGACGGTCAGCACGTTCGCGCCAGGGCCGGTGATGGTCACGTTGGCCGAGATTTTGGGCAGGGCGAGGTCGGGCCGGAGCGCGATCGTTCCCGTCAGCCCGGGCGCAAACACGATGGTGTCGCCACTATCCTGGTTGGCCGCCAAAATGGCATCGCGCAGCGAGCAGTCATTGTTGGGGGTGCTGCTGCTACAGGGGCCGTCCCACCTATCGAGGAGGGTATTCACCGTCCACGTGGTCGCGGCCGATGCCGGAATCGCGCACAGGCATGCGGCCAGCAGAGCCGCGCTCGGCACGCGGGCCATCCGTCGGGCAAAGCGCCTGACGCCCCGCGGGGCATCGCCGGCTTGCGGCGGAGCTTGCCGGGGAGTTGGCGACGAACGTTGCGAAGAACGAAAGAAAACCAGTGACAACAAATACCCAACGCGGCAGACGATCGAGCACGGCATGGCGAACAGTCCTCGGAATGCGGGTTATGTGCCGGCATCCCGATGGGCAGACCGGACAGATTCGTATCGGAGCGAAGGGGCAGCCCCCTCCGGATGAAAGCAGCACAGCTCGGAAATCTCCCGGCGCCGTGCGGGGGATAAGGGCAACCGGAGACGGCCGCACACTGCCTATGCGGTCCATGCGTGGAACACGGCTCGCTTGATCGGTACTGAGGTCAAGAAAAAGTCGTAAGGATTTACGCTCGAATTATGGGGAAACGAAATGGACTTCGCTGTATCCCCTATCACAAGCTACGTCGCCGCTCGTCCGCCTCCGCGCGCTTCCGAAAGAACTACACGATCGGTCCGCAAGGCGCGTGCATCCAAGCGCCATAGATGACCTATCGTTTCCTGTGTGTTAGCGGTTTACGGCTCAGCCATTGATCCAGCAGGCACTGCGGTTTGGGTAGGCATTGGCGCCGCTTCCGAGCCTGCATCGCGACAACCTTGCATCTCGATGCCGCCAAACAGCCCACCCAATACCGCAGCACAGCAACCGGCGGAACCCAGATATTCAGCAGGTTGCTTTTCCACTCGTGCCTGAGCGCGCCCATGGTTTTTTGCCCGCTTTCTTACGAATACTTAAGAGGGTTATTGGTGCGCTCGAACTGCGCGAAAACGCCGCGATGTCCTTTCCGTTTCGCCAAGACTATGCGCCAAACCGTCGTATCAGACTTGTTGCGGGCTTACGGTCATGGCACATCGGGGAGAGCAGGCGCTTTGCGCCGTCGAGTGAAAAGCGGAGGGAATCGAGATGCCGCCGACGCGAATTCCTTCCTGGAATCGGAAGACCCCGCAGGGCGCGGTGTCATTGGGAAGCCGTGTGCGGTATTTTGGCATCAGGAGCGGGAATGGCGAAAATCGGAACTGATAAGCACGCTGCCGCTGTCCGGGTAGCAACGGAGCAGCGGGCACTTGAGATTATCGAGCAATGCGAGCGGCGCGGGATTAAGGTAATCATCGGAATCGAACCCGGAAAACAGGAAGACATCACCGATGTGGAGCGGATATTGCGCAGACCGGCGCCGGTCAAAGTCGTGAAGGCTCGTCCTCGGATTACTGGAAGCGATTATTGCCCTTGCGGATCTGGCAAGAAATACAAGAAGTGCTGTGGTTCTTCATCCCAGCTGGAGACCAGCGCATCGAGACGGCGCTTGACGCCTTCTTTGACCGTTTGCCGGGGTGGCCAAAAACCCTTCGCAATTGGCGCTTTCCGGAGGCCCGCTTTTCGGGCATATTACGGCGCTTCATGCACCTGGCCGCCGAGTATCATTTCTGGCCATGAGGGTTCCGGCCGAGCGACCGGCCAACGGTACATGATCCCGATTTCGGCTCAATGTACAGTTGGGCGACAAACCAGGAGTAGCATCGATCCTAGACCCTGGGGCCTTCCCCAGTATCTATCCTGCATCCGCCGCGGGAGACTCTCTCAGTTGGCTGTGCAATCGATCTTGCTGAACTCGGCGATCCAGTTGGTCTCCCAGGTCTTGCCGCCGTCGCCGGAGAAAGCCTGCTCCCAGTGGGCGGCGGTGGCGGTGATGCCCGACCAGGTGAAGCGCACCTTGATGGGTTTGCCGCGCAGGGTGTCATCGGAATAGAAGGTGCCCACGCCGTCCTTGAAGCGGCCCTTCACAGGCGGGTCAAGATCGGAGGGATTGCGGCCGTCATACCACCAGATGGACCAGGTGCCTGTCTTGGGATCGTAGGTGCGCACCGTTACACCATAATAGGTGCCTGCCGGCGTGCGCATCTCGTTGTCGTCCATGTTGCCATAGCCACCCATGGTGATCCACAGATGCTGGAGGCTATCGTAATCGAACCAGTCGTGGTTGTTGGCCAGCCGCTCCTTCAGCACGTGGTTGTGGTAGATCCAGCATCCGGCGCGCAGGTCGAAAGCATGAAGGCCGGAGAGGTCATTGCCCTGTCGCGGCAGCGGGGCATCATGGGTAGCAAAACTGAGGCCTGACAAGCCCATGAAGGCCGCGGCCAGGCTGAACTTGAGCGAAGTGCGTGTGGTCATGGTTTCTCCAATGGTGTGCCAGTGGGGGGAATCTCCCCTCTTTATCTAACAGACGCAGAGCTAAGCAAGCCGGTGAGTGAAGCGGTGTGAATGCTATCGTTGCGACGGGTGCCTCGCCGACCAACTGCCCGGAGCAGCGCTCTGATTCCCGAGCCGCGCTCCGACGCAATGCTTCTGTGCTAAAAGCTGCAGTTACGAGTGGATCAGCGCAATACGGAAGTGACGTGGACCACTCAAATCCCTCAAACCCAGTTAAAATGTCCTCCAGATGTTTAAGGAGCGGAACGTGAGCCCAACCCACACTCTCGATTCCCGTGTTGATGCCTACATCGCGAAGTCCAGAGTCTTCGCACAGCCGATACTCACTCGGATCCGCGAAATGGTCCATAAGGCATGTCCTTCAGTCGTCGAAACCATGAAGTGGAGCCGCCCCGTTTTTGAATACAAGGGGGTCATCCTCGCGAACATGTCTGCCTTCAACGAACACTGCAGCTTTGGATTCTGGGGCCAAGAAATCGGCGCAGTTCTGCGCGAAGCAAAGGTCCTGAAACCTGATGCTATGGGCTCGCTTGGACGCCTCGTTTGCGTTGAAGATCTGCCCGCCGAGAAGCAGATGCTCAGCCTGCTTCGACAGGCCGTAACCTTCATCGACTCTGGCCGGTACACGAGCCCCATCGCCGCCCGTCAAAAAGTCGTCAAGGCTCCTGCAACCGCAACCGAGGCGCCTCCTGAGTTCACAAGGGCACTCAAGGCCAACAAGAAGGCCTCTGCAGCCTTCGCTGCATTCAGTCCCAGTTGCAAACGGGAATACGTTGAGTGGATCGCCGATGCCAAGCGTACCGAAACCCGTGATAAACGCATCGCCCTAGCAATTGATTGGATTAGCGAAGACAAACAGCGGAACTGGAAATACCAGAACCGATAGCGCTTGATCCCCAAGAACATCCCTCTTGGGAGCGGCGTCTACTGAGTTTTCGAGTCCCGGGCGAACGACCGGCATTTGGAGATTGGGACGAAACCGGGCAAACTTCCCATTTGGCGACAAACCGATCGGAACCGCCAGGCCGGTCTCGGTCGTAGCTGGAAACTTGCATCTGTTCTCATCAGCTGGCGCGGCTATTTCTGGACAACTCTCTACTTGGTCGCTACATCTTGTGGTCCTTTGGAATTCCCGTTCTCAGCAGCGATCGTTAGGAAGTGGCGAGTTGGTTCATCGGCGGGAAAGGACATATCGATGCGCAGCTCTTGCAGTGCGATGTCCTGTGATGTGCCGAACGTCGTAAACATGGTGAATAGACGCAAATGAGTGCTGTCGACGAGTAGCTCGAGTGGCAGAACTGGGTCGAGCGGTTCATCCCGCGTGAAGTCTCTGTCTCCTGGCGCCACTTCGCTCTTGCGTAACTCTCGAAACAACTCCGCGGAAGGAGACTTTGGATTTGCGATGCCTTCACGGCGCAGTCTGTTCATCAGCGCGGAACTGGTTTCATTCCAGTTGAGGATGTGGGGCCGCAGGCCGTCTTTGCCAAACATCAAACGCATGAAATTGAGACGAAAGTCAGTTGCGAATTGCAGACGGCCATTCCTCTTCATGCAAAAGGCAATAATCCGGGATGCCGCTTGATTCTTCATAACGATATTCCATGCGGCGTTGGTGACAATCGCTGGGTAGGGCTCGTGGTGCTTCAGGATGCGATCGAGCGCCTCGCGGGCAGGTCTCATCTCAGCGAGGTCAAGCGGTCCTTCACGGTAGACGGGTGCGTAACCGGCAGCCAGTAAAAGATCATTGCGAGTGCGCAAGGGAAGATCAAGGCCGCCCGCGAGTTTCAAGATCAACTCGCGGCTGGGTTGCGCGCGGCCTGATTCAACAAAGCTGATGTGTCTTTGCGAGATCCCGGTTGCAAGGGCGAGATCGAGCTGGCTCGTGGACCGGATAGACCGCCATTCGCTCAAGATCGATCCAAATTGACTCTTCACTCTGCCCACTATAGCTCCTCGGTTATTACGTTCAATTATCTCTGAAGTAATTGCAGGGCTCACTAATTCTCTTTATGGTCGACAAAGTTCCCGGCTTGGTAAGCCCACGCTCAGAACGATGGAAAGTGATGTCATCAAGGAGTCAACTCATGCGAAAACCTCTCATTTTGGTCACAGGCGCGACCGGTAAGACTGGGGCGGCAACCATCGGGCAACTGCTGACTCAAGGATACCCAGTGCGGGCATTGGCCCGCTGCGCGGACGAACGCAGCGAACGGCTCAAGCAAGCCGGAATTGAAGTCATGGTCGGTTCGCTCGAAGATGAAATGGATCTGCGAAAGGCTATGGCCGGGGTACAGCGGGCTTATTACTGCCCCCCGCTGCAACCGGGAACCCTACGGCGCGCGACGCTGTTTGCAGCGGTAGCGTTAGAGAGCAGCATGGAAGTCGTCGTAGTAATGAGCCAGTGGCTGGCCGACGCGAGCCATCCAGCAATTCATGCCCGTGAGAAATGGCTCAGTGAGAAAGTATTTCAATGGACCCGGGGCCTCGGCGTCGTTACGATCAATCCTGGATTCTTTGCCGACAACTACTTGTTGGCGCTGGAGCCGATTGCTCACTTTGGGCTGATGGCCATGCCCTTGGGAGATGGGCTCAATGCGCCACCTTCCAACGAGGATATCGCCCGCGTGATCGTTGGCGCCCTTGTCAATCCAGCGCCTCATATCGGCAAAACTTACCGCCCGACGGGTCCGAAGTTATTGACGCCGGAAGAAATCGCTGTGATCATCGGCAAAGCGCTCGGGCGGAAGGTGAAGTATCAGAATGCACCGATCAAGCTGTTTCTGAAGGTGGCAAAGTCGCTCGGGATTGATGATTTCGTCCTCGAAGAACTCTATTGGTTTTTGCTCGACTACCAGCGGAATTCCTTTGGGGTGGGAGCGCCGACGAGTGCGGTGCTTGAAGTGGGTGGCGTGGAGGCTGAGGCTTTCGAAATGACCGCTCAACGGTACGTTGCCAACTCGGTATTCCGCAACCGGACAATCGGATCGACCTTCACCGCGATCCATAACCTTGTTGCGGGCCTTCTGACTCCGGCACCAAATCCGGAGTCGATCGCCAAAAGGCTGAAATTGCCATCGCTGAATCATCCATCACTGGCCGCTGACAGCCCCTTCTGGTTTGACTCGCACGCGATGGATTCTGCCACATCACCAAGTGAGAGTCTTCCGCAGGTGCAAATACGACGAATTGGGGTGAAGTGAAAGCCCAGCTATTGAGAAATCATCCGAGTATCAAATCGAGCCACTGAGTGGCAGATTCCGGAGGCTCAGGATGGTCGACCGGCATTCCGACTCCCACCTCATTTTCGGAGTTGACATTGCTTCTGGCAGCGCACCACAGAGTTGAAGAAGAATCTCCAGAATGACATGGATTATCAATTCGGCTATTGTGAAGGCTGGTCCCAGACGGGTTGGAAGCAGAGTGTCAAGAAACGTTTCGAACAGAACGGAAGAAAACCACGGGATTCTCAAACCGAACAGATCAAAAGCCGACCAAATCGTCGCCTTTCGATAGAGGATGGGGCATGGATCTTTCGTCTCAGGCAATTACGGAAATCGGTAGAGGCCGCGGCGCATTGATTAGCGCGATGTTTGGCGCGGGCTGGCTCGGCTGGGGCTTAGGGAAAGCCAACGCGTTCAACGGACTCGTTGGTCCCACGTTTGGATTCACCGCGCTGTTCCTCTTCGCTTGCTCAATCTATTTCATTCGTAAAGGCCTGCTGCTCCGCAAACAATGCCCGGCAGCTGCTGCTCCCACGCGACACTCCATTGTCAAATGGTTCTTACTCGTCGCGCTGGCAGAGCTCCTTGCAATCGCGCTCGTTGCGGTCCTGGCCAATCGACTCCATCGCGCCGACCTCGCAACCGATTGGTGTGCGATGATCGTTGGACTCCATTTTTTACCGCTCGCCAAAATCCTTCGAGCGCCTCAATTAAGCGTCCTCGGCATCCTGATGGTTCTTTGGTGCGTTCTGAGTTGGGCGCTCTTCCAGTCAGTTAAGATCGCTATCTCAGCCTCCATTGGAACGGGAATTCTGCTTTGGGGCAGTTGCGTCGCCTCATTGTTTCGGGCCCGAAGATTAGCGCTATCGTTGAGAAATTAATTTGTATTCTTCCAAGAACTTTCCAACTTACAGGAATAGGGCCTCGACAGGAGCATGAACTCGTTTGGGGACGGTTTCACCTGCGCCGCGGCAGAGCTCTCTGGATTCATGAGACCGCTTCAGAGCCTGAGCCACCAGCCAACCTTCTCTGACCCCGCTTCTTCCGCCTGCATTGACTTCGGGACGAAGAGTTGTCAGCGGTCCAAGTCAGCGACTTCACATGAAGTCTTCGAAGCAGGCATTCATCAATGCGTTACTGCGAGTGAGGATTTCCACTCGGGCGGGAGCGAGGGATATGGGATACTTCGCAGCCGGCTGCGTCTAATCGATTCAGTTGTTCGATTCCGCTTTGGTTGCAAATCATGCGCGTGTTAGATGCTTAGCAGATCAGCTTGGAGACGGATTTGAGTGAGCCTATTCTGTTCAGGACGATGAGGGGTTGGCGCCAGGTTAAGCGGTTGTGTTTGCTCGCTGGTCTATCCGGCATTTTTCCTTTCGTGGCAGTTTCGACTGGGCAGGAATTGACGACTCGCCCTGATACCGGGGACGGTGCAGGTGGCACCTTACGGCGTTTTGAAGCAGGGGGGCAGGCGACGGATATGCGACTGGGAGGTTGTTTCGGGTCGAAGGGGTGCGCATTCCCTCAATTCGGTCTGGGAGCCGGCGTCACGGTGAACATCAACCAGCACTTTGCAGTTGATTCTGTTTTCGACCTCTTGCCGGCGTACGATTTTAACCACAACTATCTAAGCAACAGTGTGCCGGAGGGCGGACGGGCCTCGGAATTTCTCACGGGCGCGAGAGCGGAGGTTCGCGCCAGGCGGTATGGATTCTTTGCAGACGCCAAGCCGGGCTTTGTGAGCTGGAGTCAGATTCCGACCGGTTACTCCTTCAACTCTGTAGTCCCTATCGTGATTTACAGCCGAAAGAATTACATGGCAGCAGAATGGGGTGGGGGAGTGGAATACTCTCCCACTGTGCGCGTGCATGTTCGTGTGGAATTGGGCGATCTTCTAGTGCGCTACCACGACGCAGGCGCTACGTTTTGCTACCCATGCGCAGGTGCAGGTTGGACCAACAACCTGCAGACGACAACTGGGGTGTACTTTGGCGTAGGAAACAAGATGGCGTGGAATCCGCCGAAGCGGGTCGACGATGCGAAGCATACATTCCTCGACAAGACAAACTTCTCGCTGATGGGGGTGAGTCTATTGGGACAGGCTGCCGACGCCATTACTACGCAGCGATTCTTGAGCCATGGCCTTCATGAGGAGGATCCGCTGGCGAAGCCGTTTGTGAGATACGGCTGGAGCGGGCAAATAGGCCTTGCGGTGCTGGCGAATGGGTTGGAGGTTGCGGGGATGTATGGGCTGCACCGGATGCACCATCATCGGATGGAGAGAGTTGCGCCCCTCGCTGTTGCCGCAGCAAGTGGAGCGTTTGCCTATCACGACCTGCAAATCCGCCCGAACCCAGTTCCATGAGGAAGGCCGGGCCTGGAGAGTCCGTCTTCGCTCTCTGCATGCCGATTCTCATGATCGGGAAGGCGACTGCGGTAGTCATGGCCCTCTTCAAGCTGGTTACGTCACTTTCGCACGTGGCGTTGGCAGTGATTGACCAAGCATCTCCGAGCATTGCCCGCCAGGCAGAAGTCATGAATATCGAAACCGACTCCATACGAACCAGCGTACAATTTGATCGAAAGGGCTCTCGAAGGAGAGGATCGCAATGATTCGGAACCGACTCTTTCTGCTGGTCTTGTTCTGCTTTCCACTCCTGCTGCAGCCGCAACCTGCAAAACCCCTTTGGAAGATCGAACTGTCGAGCTTCGGGTATCAGGGTAGACCGCCTGCTGCACTCCTGCATTTGACGCCATCCGTTCAGCCCTTTGCATCCTGGGCCTATCAACAGGGCGTAACCTTCATCGATTCGAAGATAGTTGTTGTCTATTTCGTCGTCCGCGATGAACCACCTGGTACCGCCGGGCATAGCGACCCCGCGGTGACTGATCCCTTCCGTCTAGTGGCACTATTCTTGAATGCCGGTGATGGAAAGCTGATAAAAAAGCTCGATTGGCCCCTACCAGCAGATCCTAGCGCTGTTTCGCAATCCTTTTTCTTTCCCGCGACTAGAGGACGGTTCATCGTTGCCCTTGGAAACACTCTGAACCTCTACTCGTCTGATTTCGATCTTCTCGCCCATCTTGACTCTCAATGTGATATCTCCCCAATCGCTAGTCCGTCAGGCGAGACGCTATTGGTCTCCACTTGCGATCGGATCGGTGGCCAGTGGACCACGCGCTATGAACTGATAGATACAACAAACTTCTCCGAACTCAAGACATGGAGCGATGCAGCAACAGATCCACCGCACACTCTCCAAGCCGTTTGGGACAATGAACTGGCTTGGAACTCGGGGTCCTCAGTCTACATCGAGTCGCCGGGGTCGTCGCCAAGAGAATTGCTTGCCAGAAAGGATGAGTTGTGCGGCACATGGGGTTTCATCGGAAAAGGGGAGCTTGCAGGTCCCGCATGTGGCGCAACAAACGAGCTTATCACCGTTTCTACCGAGGGACGCGTCGTCTGGGAATTTGATCTGGGCTTCGAGCAACTCGACGGACCAGTCGTTGCATCCGCAAACGGCCAACGGTTTGCTGTTCCATCACTCAGGTGGGGATCCGCGAGGAATAATGCGCCGGACCAACTGACCGCAAGAGTGTTCAGCGCGAAGTCCAAGGTTCCACTTTTGACGGCCAGCGTTCCCCGCAACTTCAGTCCAGGTCAGAACTATTTCTTCGGCTCATACGGAGACACACGATTTGGCTGGGGAGGATTGGCGCTGTCGCCGGGGGGCGAGTTGCTTGCGGTCAAATCGGGAGCGAGCGTCGCAATGTATTCGGTGCCCGAAATTGGAAGCTCAGACCAATGCGCTCCAATCTGTACTAATCAAGCGAATGTTGTCAATCCGCAGACTCTGTCACCGCAACTAGCGTCCGCTGCCGCGACGCCAGCGCTTGGCCCATCTTCGCAGTTGATCGAGCAGATGCTCTCTTGGTTTCCGGCCGGCACGGAGACCGTTACGGCTGTGACAGGCCCCATTTTGATGCCGAAATTGGAAAAGGACTCCAACGGAGAATTAATGTTGGCGAGCTCCGAACACGAACTGCGGGATAAATTCATGCAGTTTCCTCTCTTCCTACTCCTCAACGTTGGGAAGAGCATCCAGGACACGCCGATCCTAGCTGCTATGGAGGGCTCGCGAGATTTCCTTCCTCCAACAGGTTTAGGCATGATGAAATACCAAGGCGGTATCATCGCTGTCTTCGCTGGAGACATTACAGACCGCGCGAACTCCTTCCTGAGAGACTCCAAGTCCAACATCGTTCGAACTGAGCAAATTGAAGAACACGCTGTGGCCGTCTTGGAGCGTAAGTCCGAGGAAGATCTGTGGACAACCTATGTTGCGTTCCCCAAGTCG